>OCTX012282137.1_pt1 | contig 16996 bp, 11 predicted proteins | sample 1539691 | NCBI WGS metagenome assembly OCTX01 (sample SAMN02144231, study PRJEB22623) | gut metagenome | biome: sheep rumen | host: Ovis aries | place: New Zealand | reverse complement strand
AACTGTGACATCAGGGCAGAGTTGTCGCTCTGGGGTTCATTGCCTTCGGCATGAATGATGAAGATATCTGCGACGATGCTTGCTGCCAGTGCGTTGATGAAGCCAATTTCAGAGAATGTGAAGCGTTTGGCAGCCCAAGTCTCAACTGCTTTGTGGAGTCTTCCTTTAGCATAATCACTGAAATTGGGTACTTCGTTAATTTCTGTCACGGATTTTGTGGAGATTTTTAGTCTGCTAAAGTCATCGTTGAATGTCAGGACCCGATAGTCGCAGGGGTAGGCGACAGGGGAACCTGTGCAGACATCGTAGATCTCCTGTCCCTGTGGGTCCGTGTAGCGCGTGATATCCGATATGTGGTAGTGCCCGGTCAGCATCACTTTCACCCCCGCAGCCATCAGTTGGTCGCGTATCTCCTCGTTATTGCTGACGACGGAATTCACATGTATCAATTCCTGTGCATAGATATGTGGCAGCAGGGCATGGTGCATCATGGCAATGACCTGTTGGCCTTTGTCTTTGGCCTCTTTGGCTTTGGCGCACGCCCATGTCACGGCGTCTTCATCGACGGTGGCCGTCTGACCACTGTCGATACCTATCAGGGTGAGTCCTGGCCATATCTCGGTGGCATAGGTCAGGGTAGTGCCATGCAACTCGGAGCCTTCTCCGTAACCGAAATCCTTGTAATATTCTGGAAACCGCTTGTCGGATACCAGCTTCGCGTCTTCAGTCGTGTTGTTCTGATAGACCTTGCCGTCTGGTTGCCAGCCTCTGTCATGGTTGCCTGGGATGACGAGTACAGGGATGCCAGCGGCCTCTATTTCTGTCAGTTTTTTTATCACATATTCATGACTCGCCTTCTCGGCATCTTTCGTCATGTCGCCAGTGATGAGCAGCAGATCGGGTTTCTCGGCGATGATCAGACTGCAAAGTTTGTTGAAGATAGGCACACTCTGATCCACCATCTTCTTGGAGTCTGCCAGATAGGCCTGCCAAGCTTGGTTGTCAGGATTGTCAAGCAGTTCCTCACTCATCACATGGATATCAGACAAGAGGTATATCTTCTTGTCAGCAGTAGCCGTTACGCTGCTGATTAGGAGAACGACCAGGATAATCAAAGGTCTGATGATATTTTTTCTGATCATAATTTCAAGGATTGGATTGCAAAAATATCCTTTTTTGTACAAGAAATCCCGGATTTAATAATCTTTAACTCGATAATTTTTCTGCAAAATTATAATCTTTTTCGCTTGATTGTCGATAATTCTTCGTACCTTTGCGCCAAATTTGCAGTTCCTCATCCTAAAAGGATGGCCTTTCTGGCCTTTATGAGGAGGGCTTTAGTTCTGTGATGTCGCTGAATGTCAGTGCAATATGGAAACTAACATGAATGAAACGGAAAATTCGGGTCACCGTAGCCTCTGGTGCGGTGTCCCCCTCCTATGTGCTGTGTTTTCGCGATGACTGGACAGACGTCAGACATGCCCCGTTGGTACCCTATGCGAGTGACCTACTCCAGGGAATTGCAGGCCAAGGCTTTTCTGGAGAGTGTCGGTGTGGAGTGCTTCATCCCGATGCGCTACGAACAGGTCGAAGGTCGTCATCCCCGTCATCAGGAACTGCGCCCTGCCATCAACAATCTCATCTTCGTGCATGCCTCGCAGTCGTGGATTACAGAGATGAAGATGACGCGTCGCGAGATGGCACCCCTTCGCTATATGATGCGTCCGGTGCACGACGACAAAGGGCAGACGGTTCGTCATGAGATCATCGTCGTACCCGACCTCCAGATGGACAATTTCATGCGTGTGGCTTCAGTAGCCGACGATCGCGTGTTCTTCATCGAGAACCTCGACTTTGCCGGTAAGCCCGGTCAGCATGTGCGCGTGGTCGATGGCGACTTTGCCGGGGTGGAGGGCATCATCAAACGGGTGAAGAAGAACAAGCGCGTCGTGGTGCAGATCGAACATGTGGCGGCAGTGGCCATCGCCTTCCTGCCATCGGCCTACATTGAGATCCTGGATTGAATTTTAACGTAAAAAGAAGATATGGAAGAACAGAAAAAGAGTGCTGCACAGGAACGCCCTACCATTTACTTTGGAAATATCTGGCGTGCCATGAAACGGCACAAGCGGCAGTATTTCACCATTGTCCCGCTGACGATGGTGGTCGTCTACCTCATTTCACTGGGCTACCCCGACTATTACAAGTGTAAGGTGACCCTTGTGCCTGAGACGAGCACTGGCAACAGCATCGGTGCACTGGGAGCCCTGGCCAGTTCCTTTGGGGTAAACCTGGGTGGTAGCACTGGCAAGGAGACGGATGCCATCACCCCTTCGTTGTATCCCGACCTGATGAAGTCGCTGGATTTCACGACGTCTCTGTTTGAGGTCAAGGTCAAGCGCGACCGTGACGACAAGGCAATGACGTACTACGAGTATCTGAGAGACTGTCATCGCGACCCCTTGTGGGATGAGGCGACTCATGCCTTCTGGAGCTTGTTGGGAGGCTCTTCGAAGAAAGAGAAGGAACCAGTCGACTTGTTCAGGCTTAAACCAGAACAGAGGAAGATCATGGGTAGGATTATCCGTAATGTCTCCTGTGAGATCGACAAGAAGATGAACGTGATCACCATCGATGTCAGGGATCAGGACCCCGTGGTGGCTGCTACCGTGGCTGATTCAGTCAGGGAACGCCTGCAAGAGGCGCTGACGGCCTATCGCACGGCGAAGTCTCGTCATGACCTGGCCTATGTCCAGAAGATTCAGAAGGAGGCTAAGCGCGACTACGACCGTGCATGTATGCTCTATGCCGACTTCATGGACTCCAACCGCGACATCGTGTTGGAGAGTGTCAGACAGCAGCGTATGAAACTGGAGAACGACATGCAGCTCCGCTATAACAACTACAATGCCCTGAGTGCCCAGCTTCTCGCTGCGCAGGCCAAGGTCCAGCAGGACACCCCGGCCTTTACGACACTGGAGAGAGCCACGGTCCCTGGTGGTAAGACAGGTCCTAACCGCCGTTTGATTGTCACCCTCTTCACCGTCCTGTCGTTTGTTGTCCTGACCTTGTGGATCATCTACAAGGAGGGCGAGTTTAAACCGATGTTCAGGGGCTTGAACTGACATCCCAACCCCTGTTCCATTCATAATCATGATGTAAAGTGAACGAAGAAGGAAACCATATGTATGCGATGGCGGAGCGACTGTTCCCCATCTGTCGTAGTCTCACAGGCGACGGCTTTCGTCAGTCCTTGGAGATGATCCGTGAGACCGTACCCGAGATACAGGTGTTCGAGGTGCCCACAGGCACGCAGGTCTTCGACTGGACCGTTCCCAAGGAGTGGAACATCCGTGGCGGCTGGATTCGTACGATGAAAGGCGAGACGGTCATCGATTTCCGTCAGAGCAACCTCCATGTGCTGGGTTATTCCCTGCCCATCCACCAGACAGTGAGTCGGGAAGAACTGCTCCAGCATGTCTATACACAACCCGACCAGCCCGACTGGATTCCCTATGTCACCTCCTATTATAAGGAGCGCTGGGGCTTCTGCATGTCTGAGCGGCAGAAAGAGCAACTGACCGACGAGACCTATGAGGTCTGCATCGACAGCACGCTCGAGCCGGGGAGTCTGACCTATGGTGAACTGATCATCCCGGGTGAGACCGAGGATGAACTGTTCTTCTCGACCTACCTCTGCCATCCCTCTATGGCCAACAACGAACTCTCCGGCCCTTGTGTGCAGACGGCGCTCATCCAGTATGTGAAGAGCCTGCCGTGTCGTCGATACACCTATCGTTTCGTATTCATCCCCGAGACAATCGGTTCAATCACCTATCTCAGTCGTCATCTGCCTCAGATGCAGCAGCATGTCAAGGCAGGCTTCGTACTGAGTTGTGTGGGCGACGACCGTACCTATTCGATGGTAGCCACGAAATATGAGGATACGCTGGCCGACCGTGTGTTGACCAACGTCCTCCATTTCCATTATCCAGATTACATCCACTATTCCTTCATGAAGCGAGCCTCCGACGAGCGGCAATATGGAGCGGCTGGTGTCGACCTCCCTGTCTGTGCCTTCTGTCGGAGCAAGTATCATGAATACCCGGAATACCACACCTCCGCCGACGATCTTTCCCTCATCAGTCCTGCGGGCCTGCAAGGAGCCTACGATGTGATGACGAAGGTGATCCGGGCCCTGGAGCATAATGCCTGTTACCGCATGACCTGTCCTTGTGAGCCCCAGTTGGGCAAACGAGGTCTCTATCCGACAGTGAGTCAGAAGGGTACGAAGGGCAATGCCCGCTATATTCAGGACTTCATCGCCTATGCCGATGGGCGCAACGACCTGATTGCGATGAGCAACATCATACAAGTACCTGTTGATGAGCTGATTGCCATCAAGGACCAACTGATTGAACAACAACTGTTGACAGTGTAGGATCATTCAGTCTCTTTTCCCATGTCCGTGAGTGTCAGCGTCATCATCCCCGTCTATAACACCGCCAGTTACCTGCCGGCCTGTCTGGATAGTATCCTGAGACAGACCTATGCCGACTTCGAGCTGTTGGTGGTCGATGATGGCAGTACCGATGCTTCTCCGGTCATCTGCGACGACTATGCTGGTCGTGATTCCCGTGTCAAGGTGTTCCATCAGACGAATTCCGGGGTCAGTGCCGCCCGCAATCTCGCCTTGTCACATGCCAGTGGCAAGTGGGTGTGCTTCGTCGATAGCGACGATACCGTCTTACCGGGTTATCTGGAAGAGATGGTCGCTGCGACGGCCAACGACGACTGTCTGGTGATGGGCAACATCTCTGATCCGCTCTTTGAGGGGCTGGTCACGGAGGATCTCTCCCTGCAGGGTAAGGACATGGTGGATTATATGCTCCGTCATGCCCTATTCAACCTCTGTGGTCCTGTGGCGAAACTCTTCAGTCGGAAGGTGCTTCAGGAGAATCAGATCGTCTTCCCTGCCGGTATTCACTATGGTGAGGACCTGATCTTTCTCCTGCGTTATATAAATAAGGTAGAACAAGTCATCCTCCGCAAGTCAGAGAACTACCGGGTGACGATGCGTGAGGGATCGCTCAGCAGAGGCTATTATTCCTTTGAGTCGGAATACGCCTGTTTCCAGAGCTGTCTGACGGAGATGACGGCATTCGTTGGACGACTCGACGAGACGCCAGAGCGTCAGCGCGACCTCATCTGGCGCACCCGGACGGCCGAACTCTTCCTCCATAGTGTCAAGAGTCTCTATGCCGGAGGTTGCGACGATGGGTGGTTTGGTAAGATGCGGCGCCTGCATGCTATTCCGAAGGCCTATTTCCAGTATTTTGGTATCGGTTTCAAACCACAGGGCCTGACGTCACAGATCATCAGTTTTCTGGTGCAGCACCGTCAGTTCACGTTATTATTACTTCTGGGCGCCAGCTATGAAAGAGCCCATCGAATGAGATGAAAGATATCAAAGTAACCATCTGTGTGCCAGTCTATGGCGTAGAAAAGTATATCGAGCGTTGTGCCCGTTCCCTCTTCGAACAGACCTACGACGCCCTCGACTATGTCTTCGTCGACGACTGTTCGAAGGATGGTAGCATCACCGTTCTTCAACGAGTGGTTGACGACTACCCCCAGCGCAAATCCTTTGTCAAGATAGTCCGCCATGATCGTAACCGCGGACTGGCCGCAGCGCGCAGGACGGCCGTCGAGCAGGCCACCGGCGACTATATCCTCCAAGTCGATAGCGACGACTACCTTTCGCTCGATGCCGTCAGTCTGTTGGTGCAACAGGCCGAAGAGACAGGTGCTGATATCGTTGCAGGCAGTCAGCATATCATCAGTGCGACCCAGACGGTCTATCGTCAGGACCGTGTTCCGCAGGATAAGGATGCCTATGCCCGTTCGTTGCTCATCAGAAAGAGCATTCAGGGCGTTGTCGGAAAACTGTTCCGCCGTTCGTTGATCATTGAGCATCAGTTGTTCCCTCCCGAAGGCCTGAACATGGCAGAAGATTATGTGGTGATGCCGCGGATAGCCTATTATGCCAACCAAGTAGCCAAGGTTGATGCGCCTATATACAATTATGTGAAATACAATCCCGACTCCTATACCACGACCATCAGTCGGCATGGTATCGACTGCACGGTAGAAGCTTTGTCTGTGCTTGAGACATTCTTCCGAAAGGTTGGGAATGCCAGTTACTATACTGAAGCCATCGACCAGGCCAAGCTCTATAATAAAGTGACGCTCTATACCCTCGCCGCCCAAGCAGACTATGCCTATGTGCGCCCTCTGTATCCGGAGGTCAAGGTGTGGCGGACGGCTATCGAGCTGAAACACAAGCTGTTGCTCACCATGGCCTCCTTCGGATTAGACAGTCTGGTGTTCCGCATCATCCACCTCTTCAGATAACATGCAGATACAACTCTACATATACTTGTTGTTTGCTGTTGGTTCGCTGTTTGCCGTATTCTTCGCACCGCCGACCTTCGACCGCCCTTTCTTGGTGGTGAACATGATTGCGTTCCTGTTGGTAGGTGGTATGTTTGTGTATCATAAGTTCAGGAAACATGGCACCATTTGTTTCGACATGTTCTTCGTGCCGTCCTTCTTTTTGGTCAACTACGCCCATGCCGTGTTTATCTATCCAGACGATGGCTTTCTGCCGGCTTTCAGGTTTGCCACCCGTGGCTATCTCATCCCTTACGCCGTGGCTGTGGCCCAGACCGGCATCGCCTGCTATTTCCTGTTCAGTAGCCTTTTTGAGAAGGATGTCCAGCCAGCGCTTCAGCTGCGTCACGAAGAACCGCCGGCAGCAGCAGTCAATCGAGTCACTTATATCAATGTGATAACGACCTCCATCCTGTTCTCATATGTCTTTGTGTTCAGGGTCGTTCAGGGCTACTATCATATCTGGCCACGCCTGATGACCGTGGTACTTACCTTGATTGCCCTCTCATGGTATTATCAGGCCCAGCTGTTGGAAAAGGAAGAGCATGGCTGGTTGGTCATGCTCAAGCACAACAAACTCAATATCCTTGCAGCGTTGATGTTCTCAGTCACGATGCTTTCTGTGGGTAGCCGTGGTCAGGTGCTTTTCTTGATGTTCATGCTCCTACCGATTGTCAATACTTATTATTTCCATATCCGGCTAAAGGTTCTCGCTCCTTTCATTGTGGTAGGCGTGATTGCGATGGGCCTATTGATGCTGACACGAGGTACGGAGTACAATATTTTCCAAGTGAGTTTTGGTGAGGCAGTGAAATACGGTATCGATATTCTTTTGGAGTCACCAAACATCTTATGGATGTTATTGACCGACTTTGTTGTCAATGCGAAGACCCTCTATGAGAGTATCGACTACACCCAGGTGAATGGCATCATCTGGGGCCGCTCCTATATTGTCTATCTGTTTGTCTTCATACCGTTTGGCGGCTCTGTGCTGGTCAAATTGTTGACAGGTCTTGATGGTCAGGATCTCTTTTCAGGCTATATCTTGACCGAATATGCTGAGGCAGACTATGGACTTGGTACGAACCTCATTGCCGACCTCTACCTGAATTTTTCCCTGCCAGGCGTCATCATCATGATGTCATTGTTAGGCTATATGGTAACGCATTTTGAAAAGCCGATCTCAAAGTATGGAGCCTTCCTCTATCTTTCCTTCTTTGCTAATTGCATCTATATGGTACGAGGAGATATCTTCTGTTGGCTTACATTCTTTGTCTATTTTGTCATCTTCGACTGGCTCATGCGCCTGCGCATCCAGAATGCGTCAGAACCGGCGCCTCCCGTCTCATAAATGCCTATTATTTCCCTGATGCAGTATTTATATTACATATTACCGTTTCTGCCTTTCGTGCTCTCGATGGTCTTGGCGACGTATATCATCCCGCGCATCCTGTTCGTGAGTGTCAAGAAAGACTTGGTGCTCCCCTCGCTGACCTCGAAGAAAGGCCGCCTGCGCGTCCCTCGTCTGGGCGGAGTGTCGCTCTTTCCCATTCTGGTCATCAGCCTAGGTGTCACCGTCGTCACTTTGTTGATGGGTAGTCAAACCGACGTCATCGCCAGTGAGACCGACGAGACCTTCGTCCAGTATATGTTTGCGATGGCAGGTCTGACCACGATGTACCTGTTGGGGGCCATGGACGACCTCTTGGGTGTGTCTGTCAAGTCCAAGTTGTTCATCGAGATTCTGGCGGCTCTGCTGATTCCCCTGTCCGGTCTGTGGTTTAACGATCTCCACGGTCTGCTGGGCATTTATGAGGTACCGCCCTTCTTTGGCATTCCCTTGACGGTCTTCACGGTGCTCTATATCACCAATGCCATCCCCATGCTCGACGATGTCGATGGTCTGGCATCAGGCTTGTCGATGATAGCCTTCTCCGTATTAGGCTTCGTGGCTTATCTGGGTGGTCAGCCGTTGGTGATGGTCATCTGTACGGCAATGGTCGGCATGCTCATGCCGTTTTTCTTCCGTAATGTGATGACTCCGCACATCGGTTGGCGTAACATCTATCTGGGCGACACCGGCTCCCTCACCATCGGCTATGTGCTCTCCTTCGTCGTTCTCATGCTGAGTCGTCTTGGCGGCACTCGTCTGCCAGAGGGCATCATCATGGTGTGCTTCGGCACCCTCCTCATGCCAATGTTCGACGTACTGCGCGTAGCGGTGACGCGTCTGATCAACCACCGCCATATCCTGAAACACGACCAGAACCATATCCACCACCGTCTGATGCAGGGTGGGATGAGTCCGATGGGTGTTCTGGCCACGATCCTTCTGCTCACGTTGTTCTTCGTCATTCTGAACATCGTGGGAGTCTGGCTCGACTGGAACCTGTCCATCCTGCTCATCACCGACCTGACGCTATGGGCCGTTTCCCAGGTGGTGATCAGCTATTATAAGAATAAAAACAGAGATTATTGATGATGGAAGATACAATCATGCGATTATATTCGGTGCTGGTGCCCTTCCTCTTGTCAGCCGTCCTGGGATGGCTGTTCATCCCGAGGGTACTCATTCTCAGCCACCGCAAGCGTCTGTTCGACATGCCCGATGAACGTAAGATGCACAACCGTCCCATTCCCCGTCTGGGAGGTATCACCTTCCTGCCCATCCTGCTGATGTGCGTCTGTTTGGTGATTGGTCTGTGGGTGATGATGGATATGCCCTGTTACCTCCGTGGACTGAATCTGCTGCTGGTGCGCTTCATCCTCCTGTTCGTGGGGATGATGATGCTCTACCTTGTTGGGGTGGTCGATGACCTCATCGGTGTCACTTATCAGGCGAAGTTTTTGGTGCAGATTGTCTGTGCTGTCTTCTTCCCCCTCTCTGGTTTGTGGATCCACGACCTCTCCGGCTTGTTCTGGTTGGGAGAGATTCCGGCCTGGGTGGGTATCCCGCTCACGGTGTTTGTCGTGGTCTATGTCACCAATGCCATCAACCTCATCGACGGTGTCGATGGTCTGGCCTCAGGCATCTGTTCTGTAGCCCTGCTCACGTTGGGTCTGGCGGCGATGATGCGTGCCCAGTATCTCTTCATGGTTGTGGCGTTCGGCATGCTCGGCATCCTGCTGCCCTTCTGGTATTTCAATGTCTTTGGCAATGTCCAGCGGGGTAAGAAGATCTTTATGGGTGATACGGGCAGTCTGACGCTAGGTTATCTCGTCAGCTTCCTGCTCATCTACATGGCCGGTGAGGCCGACATCCTCTTCCCCCGAGAGATGCTGGTCATCGGTCTCTCCACGATGCTCATCCCGATGTTCGACATCGTCCGTGTGGTGATAGCCCGTATTCGTAACCACCGTAATCCCTTTTTGCCCGATAAGAACCATATTCACCATAAGCTCCTGCGCACTGGTATCGGTCCCCGGCTGACGATGCTCACGCTCGTCCTGGCCTCACTCTCCATCGTGCTCATCACCATTTGGTCGGTATGGATGCACATCCCCACGACATGGATCTTCTTCATCGACGTGTGCTTCTGGCTAGTGTTCGACTACACCGTCAATTACTTTATCTGTAAGAACCACCGGTTGCGCTATGAGTAATTTTTCTATTGATTCCTTGGCTATGTCGGGATTTCTTCGTACTTTTGTCCCCCGAAACTGTATTTTTAATATGAAAAGACTATTTTTGTCAATATTGTTGACACTGTCGTTTACGTTGTCAGGCTTTGCCCAGACCATGAGCGACACCCAGATTCTTCAGTATATCCAGAGTGAGGTGAAGGCGGGTACTCCCCAGTCACAGATTGCCATCAACCTGATGCAGCGTGGTGTCGATGTGAAGCAGATTCAGCGCCTCCGTCAGTTGTATGAGCAGCAGTCAGGCTCGTCTTCCAAGTCATCGTCAGGCACGTCTTCCTCCAGTTCGTCCAGTTCCGACTCCCGTCTGCGCGAGCCCAACGGTTCTGTTCGGGTGGATACCCGGAGCATGCGTAATTCTTCGATGGATGGCTATGGTTACGATATGACGGACCGTCAGGATCTGTACGACTTCTCCGACCGTCCCAAGGTCTATTTCAACGACTCGACGGCCACATTGTTGGTGCATGGCAAGAAAGTCTTCGGTCGTGACATCTTCAACAAACGCTCCTTGTCTTTCGAACCGAATATGAACATCGCGACCCCGTCGAATTACGTGGTAGGTCCTGGCGACCAGGTGAACATCGACGTCTATGGCGGTTCACAGATCTCCAAGACCTACGAGATCTCGCCAGACGGTACGATTACGGTCGATAATTTCGGCCCCATCAGTCTGGGCGGTCTCACGGTTGAACAGGCCAATCAGAAGATCAAGGACCAGTTGGGACAGCGCTATCGTCAGTCCAGTATCCGCATGACGGTCGGTCAGACCCGCACCATCACGGTCAATGTGATGGGAGAGGTCTCTGTCCCCGGCACCTATACCCTCTCAGCCTTTGCCTCCGTGTTCCATGCCCTTTACATGGCTGGTGGCGTCAATGGTCTGGGAACACTCCGTAACATCAAGGTCTATCGTGGTGGTCGTCAGTTGACGGTCGTCGATATCTACGACTATATCCTCAATGGCCGTCTCTCGGGTAATGTCCGTCTGGCCGATGGTGATGTCATCGTCGTGGGACCCTACGACTGCATCGTGGATATCGTCGGCAACGTGAAGCGCCCGATGGCCTATGAGATGAAGAAGAACGAGAGTGTGGCCACCCTGTTGAAGTATGCAGGTGGTTATGCTCCGAAAGCCTATAAGAAGGGCGTCCGTCTCAGTCGTATCAGTGGTGAGCATCTCTCAGGCCACAATGTCTCAGAGTTTGATATGGCGAATTTCCGTCTGGAGGATGGAGACTCCGTCATCGTCGATTCCATTGACGGCCGTTACGAGAATACCGTCACCGTCTCTGGTGCCGTCTTCCATGCAGGAATGTACGACCTGAACGACTGTTCGACCGTCCGAACCCTGATTGAGAAGGCCGGTGGACTCACTGAGGACGCCTTTGTCAACCGTGCTGTGCTGCATCGCATGAAGGCCGACCGCACGCGTCGTGTCGTCTCCGTCGATATCGACGGTATCATGTCCGGTGCTGTGGCCGACATGCCGTTGGAGAACGAAGATGAACTCTTCATCCCTTACCGTATTGAGGCGATGAGCCGTCGCACGGTGACCATCCATGGTGAGGTGCAGTTCCCCGGCAAGTATGAGTATGCCGACGACGAGACCATCGAGGACCTGATCCTCCAGGCAGGTGGTCCTACTGATGCCACCTCTACAGCCCGTGTTGATGTGTCGCGCCGCATCAGCGATCCTGCTGCCACCACGTCTGACAAGACCATTGCCCAGTCGTTCTCCTTCCCCATCCGTGAAGGTTATAAGGTCCAGATTGATCCCGGTTTTACCCTCATGCCCTATGATGAGGTGTATGTGCGTAAGAGCCCGGGCTATCAGCCCCAGCGCAACATCCAGGTGGTGGGAGAGGTACTCTTCGAGGGCGACTACGCCCTGCCCACCAAGAACCTCCGTCTCTCCGATGCCATCAAGGCCGCAGGTGGTGTGACGTCAGAGGCATACGTCCGTGGCGCCCGTGTAGAACGAGTGCTCAACGAAGACGAGCGCTTCCGCGTAGAGAGTCTGATGAAAATGGCCCGTCAGCAGACAGGCCGTGGCCTCGATACGACCACCGTCACGCGCACCGACAGCATCTATTACGTCGGTATCCACCTCGACAAGGCCCTGGAGCACCCAGGTTCCGACTACGACATCATCCTACGAGAGGGCGACCGTCTCGTCGTACCTGAGTACAATGGTACGGTGAAGATCAATGGTAATGTGATGTATCCCAATACCGTCGCCTTCAGCGAGGGCAAGAACTATAAGTGGTATATCAACCAGGCCGGTGGCTATGGCAACAGTGCCAAGCGCTCCCGCACCTATATCCTCTATCAGAACGGTACGGTGTCGAAGGCCAAGGGCAATGCGAAGATAGAACCCGGTTGTGAGATTATTGTACCCACGAAGACCAGGTCCACCCAGCAGACCATTTCTTTGATTGGCTCACTTGGTACCTCTATGGCCACTATCGTCACCCTCCTTGTTAGCGTGATGAACCTTTTGAAATAAATTTTGTAATTACAATATGAAAAAATTATTTTTAATCCTCTTTTTATGCGGCTTCTTTGGTTCGGCATTTGCCCAGAGCATGAGTGATGCTCAGATTCTGCAGTACGTCATGCAGCAGAAGAAACTGGGTAAGGCCGAGGGCGATATCGCTCAGGAGCTGCTCAAGAAAGGTGCTACATTGGAACAGATCCAGAAGATGCGTCAGAAATATGCCAGTCAGCTCGAGAAGACCGGTATGGGTCAGACCGCCGACAAGGCCATTGGCGACGCCACCGACCGGATGCGCAAGAACAATGGAGCTCTCCGTGAGGTCGATATGGACCCTAAGGCTCAGCAGATGCGTCAGCAGCAGATGATGATGAACCGCCCCGACGGTTGGCTCTATGGCGACGATATGTCCATGTACCAGAGTTCCGACTCACTTTATTTTGACAAACCTCAGGAGGGCGGTAAGAAGGTCTTCGGACGTGATATCTTCAACAACAAGAGGCTTACCTTCGAGCCGGTGATGAACATTGCCACCCCGCAGAACTATGTGCTGGGGCCTGGCGACCAGCTCATCATCGATGTCTATGGAGATACCCAGAAGAGCGAGCAGCTGACCGTCTCTCCCGATGGTGATGTCAACGTGCCCGACTATGGTCCAGTGCATGTGGCAGGTCTCTCTGTCTCTGCAGCCCAGTCGAAGGTGCGCAGCAAACTGGGAACCTACTATGCCAGTTCTGATATCCGTGTGACTGTCGGACAGACCCGTACCATCTCAGTCAATGTGATGGGTGAGGTCAAGGCCCCGGGCACCTATTCACTCTCCGCCTTTGCCACTGTGTTCCACGCCCTTTACATGGCGGGAGGTATCAACGACCTCGGAACCCTGCGTAGTATCAAGGTCTTCCGTCAGGGTCGTCAGATCTCCTCGGTCGATGTCTATGAGTTCATCCTCAACGGTCGTCTGGCCGGTAATGTCCGTCTTCAGGACAACGATGTCGTGCAAGTCGGTCCTTACGAGAGCATCGTCGATATCACGGGCCGTGTGAAACGCCCGATGGCCTATGAGCTTCGTAAGAACGAGAGTCTCTCCACCTTGCTGAAGTACAGTGGTGGTTTTGCCAACGATGCTTATAAGAAGTCCCTCCGTGTGCTCCGTAAGAACGGCCGTATGAAGTCGGTCTTCAATGTCGAGGAGTTTGAGATGAGCGACTTCAAGATGTTTGACGGTGACTCCGTGAATGTCGATTCAATCATCGACCGTTTCGAGAATATGGTCGAGGTGAAGGGAGCTGTCTTCCGTCCGGGTATGTACAACCTGGGTGAGAAGGTCCACAGTGTCCGCAGCCTGATTGATAATGCCGACGGTCTCACCGAGGAGGCAATGGTCTCCCGCGCTGTCATCCGCCGTATGAAAGCCAACCGCACCCAGGAGGTGATGTCCGTTGACCTGAAGGGCATCATGGAGGGCACGGCGGCTGATGTACCCTTGGAGAATGAGGATATCCTCTTTATCCCGACGATGGCCGAGCACCAGAACCTGCGTACGCTGACTATCGACGGTGAGGTCATCTTCCCTGGCACCTATGAGTATGCGGAGAAGATGACGGTCGAGGACCTCATCCTGCAGGCTGGTGGTCTCACCGACAATGCCTCGACAGTGAAGGTCGATGTGGCACGTCGTATGATTGATCCGACCGCCACCACTTCGACGATGGAGGTGGCCAAGACCTATAGTTTCCAGATCAAGCCGAATTTCGAGTTCGACGGCGACCGCAGTTTCACGCTCGAGCCTTACGACGTTGTCTCTGTACGTCGCAGTCCGGTATCTACCGAACTGTTTAAGGTGCGCGTCGAGGGAGAGATAGCTTTCGAGGGCTCCTATACCCTTCAGCAGAAGAACCAGCGTCTGAGTGACGTGGTGAAGGCTGCGGGAGGTATCGTCCCCGGTGCCTATGTCCGTGGTGCCCGTCTCATCCGAAACATGAACGAGGATGAGTTGGCTCGTCGCGACGAACTCATCAAGATGGCCAAGCAGACGGCGGCGGCCGATGCCAAGGACTCCCTGAGTCTCGAGCAGTTGGCCACCGAGACCACCTATCTCGTAGGTATCCATCTCGACGAGGCGCTGGCTAATCCCGGCTGCGATGAGGACATCGAACTCCAGGATGGTGACCGTCTGGTCATCCCGCGCTATAACCGTACTGTACGTATCTCGGGAGATATCCTGAAGCCCAATACCGTGGCCTTCAAGGATAAGAAGGGTTATAAGTACTATATCGAACAGGCTGGTGGCTATGGCAAGCGTGCGCGTAAGTCTCATACCTATATTCTCTATCAGAATGGTACGATTGCGAAGGCTTCGAAGGGCACTATCGAGCCGGGATGTGAGATTGTCGTGCCGACGAAGGGACCGCGTGACCCGGCTCAGTTGTCACAGTGGTTGTCGATAGGTACGAGTGCGGCTTCGCTGGCTACGATGATCGTTTCGATCTCGAACATGATCAAGAAATAGTTTGATTCTAACTTTCTCTGGCGCAGAGAAAGTAGCAAAGAGACATCCACCTATCCCAAGCCCTTCCCTATATGGAAGGGATGTAGTTGACTCCGGGCAAGGACCGCCCTCCGTCAAGGTCTTGGTATCGCTCGCGAAGCCTTTCTTGCGTCCCTTCGGTAGCAAGCGACCAGAGGTCGAGCGGCCCCTACGGGGCGAGCGATGGTTTTTGACATCCCTGCTGTCGCCGCCCCTTGGAAAGGGGCTCAAGGGGCGCAGGGGCTCAGGGACCGCAGGGGCCCTTCGACGAGCTCAGGGACCGCAGGCGCGGAGGGATGTTTTGCTCGCTTCGCATTGCTAGGGCGTAGGTTCGACGTAGGTTCGATGTAGCAAGGGCGTAGGTTCGACGTTGGTTCGGCCCTTCGACAGGCTCAGGGACCGTGGTATTCCAGAAGGGTAAAGCCCTGCTCAAGGAGTTCGCGTGGGAATCCTCGGAAGCCTGAGGGGGGGGGACTTGGAATAAAGATGAAAGTAATTTTCTTATATTATTAATATGGAAGAAATCAATAACAATAAGGAATATATAGAGGAGGAAGAATCTTCTATAGACTTTGGAAAGATTTTCCAGGATCTTTTAAAGCACAAGACTTTGTACTATAAGGTCTTGCCTGTAGCCTTTCTGTTGGCTGCGATATATGCTATATCGCTTCCCAACTACTACAGTTGTACGGTGAAACTGGCACCTGAGTTGGGTAGTGGTGCCAAGGCGGCAGGCGGACTGGCTAGTCTGGCCTCCAGCTTCGGTGTGAACCTGGGTGGTGGTCAGCAGGGTGCTGACGCCATTAGTCCGACGCTGTACCCGGACTTGATGAACTCGGTCGATTTCAAGACCAGCCTTTTCTCCATCCCTGTGAAACGTGAAGACGACCAACAGTCCTTCACCTACTACGACTACCTCATGAATGAGCAGAAGACCCCCTGGTGGTCACTGGCCTCGAAGGCGTTCTTCGGCCTCTTCTCATCACCCGAACCCGAAGAGGTGGAGCAGGTCAACCCCTTCAAACTGACCAAGGAGCAGGCCGACATTATGAAGGCCATCGACAAGAATGTTGTCTGCGACGTCGATAAGAAGACCATGGTCATCACCATCAACGTCACCGATCAGGATGCCCTCATCTGTGCCACGATGGCTGATAGTGTGAAGACTCGTCTGCAGAAGTTCATCACCGATTATCGCACCAGTAAGGCCCGTGTCGATCTCGAGTACAACAAGAAGCTCTCTGTTGAGGCCAAGTCCAGATATGAGCAGGCTCGCAACCGTTATACAGCCTATTCCGACTCTCACCGTGGTGTGACCTCCCAGAGTGGTCAGACCAAGGAGGCCGACCTCCAGAACGAGATGAACCTGCAGCAGCAGATTTATCAGCAGGTGGTCGCCCAGCTGCAACAGGCTGAGATGAGGGTACAGCAGGAGACGCCAGCTTTTACTACGTTGCAGAGTGCAACCGTGCCGGTGCTCAAGGCTGGGCCGAAGCGGGCGCAAATGTGTTTGATATTTTTGTTCCTAGCGTTTCTAGGGACTACGGGGTGGATTCTCTATAAGGAGAATGATTTAAAACCGCTTTTAGGGTTATCCTAAATTTGTAGTTCTTTTTAAAAAAGAACCAAAAGGGATAATGTCCGAGAGTCTGCTCTCGGGCATTATCTTTTTTGCAGGCGAATGCCTGCAGGGGCACAACTACCTCATCCTCCTTCTTAAGGATTGCGAACTATTGTTCATTTTCTCTGGCGCAGAGAAAACGAACCAAAAGAGACATCCACCCCCTCCAAGTTTGACTTCGTCTTCCTCTGTCACGACTCGAGAAAGTCGAAGCAAGCTTCACTCTCTTCTCGCTGCTCCATCGGTTCCCCCTATA
>OCTX012124013.1_pt1 | contig 16998 bp, 20 predicted proteins | sample 1539691 | NCBI WGS metagenome assembly OCTX01 (sample SAMN02144231, study PRJEB22623) | gut metagenome | biome: sheep rumen | host: Ovis aries | place: New Zealand | reverse complement strand
AAAAGATGAATAATCAGAAGAGGAACGCAATCCTAGGATTTGTTGGAGCGGTATTATTTATGATTGGTGATTGCCTGCTCTATGTGTATCCGGGACGTGATATGAATTTGGACATTGATCCGATATTTGCTGAGATGCCCGTATGGAGATTTACCGTATCTGCATTCTGTGGTTTCGTTGGTATGGCGTTTATGTTATTTGGATTTCAAAGCCTGTATTCTATGACACAAATGGTTTGTGGAAGAACCTTGCAGGTTTTGATGATTGCCGGGGCAGCCGGTGTAGGAGGGACAGCCTTTGCACATTTTAATCTGGGCAGCCTGATGCCACTAACATATAAAGCGGTTTTATCCGCAGGTGAATCTGCTGATATTGCAGAGAAAGCTTGTGAATCAATGATGGTTTGGATTACTCCGATAGATATTGTTATCATCATTGCACTTTATCTACAGCTGATTGTTCTTGGATATATGATTCTTAGCGGCAAAAGTGGACTCAGGAGATGGTATATACTTGTCAGTCCATTAGGAGCAGTATGTTTTGGCTTACTATGGGCAGTAATCTTTAAGGGAACCCTTTTAGAAGGCGGCTGGGGATCATGTGAGAGTCTGGGAGAAGGGCTGATGTATATTACTGCATTTTCATATTGGAAGAAACAAGAAGAGGGGTAATTATATTTAATAGAATTGAAGGAGTAAATATCTAATGAAATATTCATTTAAAGCATGGTTTTATGGTCATTTTTTTCACACTATATGCAAACCACAATACAAAGTTGCAGGAGTTAAAAGTAGGAATGTCGGGAAAATAGTAAAAGAGCATAAAGCTATTACTATTAGAGCCAAGGATATGAATGATGAAAAGCTTCTTTCTTCATACATCATGGGTATATATTTTATTGCTATGAACAGATGTACTGGGTTATCTCCTGAAGATAACTATAATATACTGGAGAGTAGTCTAAAAAAATCCAGTATGTTCAGAAAAGGACTTGGAACTGCAGAAGCCTATCTTGATGAAAAATATATTCCAAGAAGGCTTAAGTGGGCAGAGGAAAGTAAAAGGCGAAAGAATGAGAATAACTGGGTGCTGGATGTTCTTCCTAGATGTGAAGAATATGACTTGGGATATGATTACCATGAGTGTGGAATATGCAAAATATGTAAGGATGAAGGTTGTTTTGAACTTGCAAAATATCTGTGTCAGTTCGACTTTATGATGGCAGATCTAATGAATGCAAAACTTGTACGAACAACGACTATCGCTGAAGGCGGAGATTTATGCGATTTCAGATATAGTCTCAAAAATCCTCAAAACATGTAAAAGAAATTTTCTACTGTGTCTTTTCATTAGAATGACGAAGAGGTGAAAAAGAATGAAGAAACTACAAGGATTGACTTCAAAAGAAGTCGAGAATATATCTCGTCAGGTTGCTGATGTATGATCTTATTCGTGAGGAATAAATGAATAAAAGTATATTTATAGGCTTAATAGTACCTTTTATGGGAACAGCATTGGGGTCTGCATGTGTTTTCCTAATGAAAAGCAAAATGAGCAGGCAAGTGGAACGCTCGCTCACAGGCTTTGCGTCCGGTGTTATGGTGGCCGCGTCAATTTGGAGTCTGTTAGTTCCGGCTATGGATCAGACGCAGGCTATGGGGCGGCTTGCTTTTGTTCCTGCGTTTTTTGGATTTTGGGCAGGAATATTATTCCTTCTTTTTCTTGATTCGGTAATACCACATCTTCATATGAATACCGATAAGGCGGAGGGACCAAGAAGCAAGCTGGCAAGAATGACTATGATGGTTCTTGCAGTAACTCTTCACAATATTCCGGAAGGAATGGCAGTAGGAGTGGTTTATGCTGCTTTTAAATCAGGAAATGAGAGTATATCAGCTGGAGCTGCACTGGCTCTTTCACTGGGTATTGCAATTCAAAATTTCCCGGAAGGTGCTATTATTTCAATGCCACTTGCTGCAGAGGGCAGAAGCAAGAAAAAAGCGTTTATATATGGAGTGTTATCCGGGGCTGTTGAACCACTGTTCGGTTTTCTGACAATACTTGCAGTAGGTTTTATAGTACCTGCCATGCCATATCTCCTCAGCTTCGCTGCAGGAGCAATGCTATATGTAGTAGTAGAAGAACTTATACCGGAAATGTCAGAAGGCGAACATTCAAATATTGGTGTTGTAATGTTTGCGGTGGGATTTTCACTAATGATGGCGCTGGATGTGGCGCTTGGATAATCTATTAATTAGGAAATCAGGACTTGCGGTAGCAGTTATTATGCTACATAAATAAATAGAGAAGGAGAAGATGTATGAGTGTTAAATATGAGGTTTTAAAGAAGGCGGTAAAGGTTGTTGGCTTGAAGAATGAGTGGGCTGGAAAAAGTGCTGAAGAAATAATAGAGCAAAAGAAGAAGGATAATGCTAAGAATTATATACATAAGCTTAGTGATGACGATTTTGAGATTAGTCAGATTCAGGTTGATGGATTTACTGTTATTAAAATGATTCATAAAATCAAAGTAGCAAATGCAAATCTTTTTATTATTGGTGGCGGTATGGTAATGGCACCAAGACCGGATGCTGTTAAGAAGGCTCTTAAGTTTGCGAAGGAAACGGGTGTTGATGTTTTTGTTCCATATTACCCGCTTTGTACTGATTATCCGTTAACAAAAGCGTATGGAATGATTCATGAAACCTATAAAGAAATGCTTAAAGATTATGAAGCTGAGAATATTTCGGTTCTTGGTACTTCTTCGGGTGGTAACTTAGCACTTGGAATTGTTCCATATATCAATGATGGTCATGATGATACTCCGGTTCCCGGACATATAATAGCTATCTCTCCCGGTACATGTGTTGATACAGAGGAAGAGTGGCAGAGAATGCTTGAGCTGGACGAAAAGGATGTGGCAATTCCGGCAGAGTATATGAAGACTGCTGTAGATATAATGCGTCATGGTGATGATACAGTTCCGGAATATATGATATGGTTGCAGAAGGGTGATTTTACTGGATGCCCGCCGGTAACATTTATTTATGGCTCTGACGAAACGCTCTACGGATGTGCGCCTTCCTTTGAAGCGGCAATGAAAAAGTATGATGTGGATTATGAAATGATTGTTGGAGAGGGCATGTTCCATTGTTATCCGGTATTTCCGCTTGTCAAAGAAGCAAAAGAAGGCTGGGATATGATGGTAGATCTGGTCAGAGATATACATGCGGGTACAAAAGTTATGGGAATAACAAGAAAGAGACCGGATTATAAAAACTGGGTTCCTAAAGGGATGGTTGATGGCCTTATGGCTGGAACAGGAGCCTTGCTCTTAGGCTATACATTGTCAGACTTATTTACAAAGAAATCTTCTAAGATTGTAAAGGTAGGAACAAAGTCTATATTTGGCATCGGAACCGTTTTTTGTGGAGCTTGTGCCTTATGGTGTTTACTTCTGTATAAGCAGTTCTCATATGATGGTAAGCGTAAGATGTCAAAGCAGATAATAGATGGTGTAGCTAAGTATGTAAAGATTCCTGATGGTGGAACGGGACTTGATGTTGGATGCGGAAGTGGTGCGCTTACGATAGCATGTGCTAAAAGAAATGTAGGTGCAAAGATGGTTGGAATTGACCGTTGGGGAAAAGAGTATGCTTCCTTATCCCGAAAGCTTTGCGAAGATAATTCAGAAGCAGAAGGAGTTCATAATGCATCATTTAAAAATGGAGATGCAGTTCATTTGGATTATGATGATGAATCATTTGATGCGGTTACAAGCAACTATGTATATCATAATATAACGGGCAAAGATAAGCAGGACCTGCTTCGTGAAACACTTCGAGTACTTAAGAAGGGTGGAACATTTGCAATACACGATATTATGTCCAGAAGCAGATATGGTGATATGGAAGCATTTGTTGACGAGTTAAAGAACGAAGGTTACGAAGAAGTAAGACTTATTCACACTGATGATGGTTTATTTATGTCAAAAGTTGAAGCAACTTGGATGGGACTATCCGGTTCCAGTCTCTTGGTTGGAAAGAAATGAGGATAAATAGTGTTAAAAGTTTTTATGATAATTGCTTGTATAGGACATATAGTATGTGGTGTTACTGATTGTATGTTGGCTTATTCAAAGAGCGGAAGGTTTGATTTTTCGGATTCAAAGGATCCTGAGAAAATGAGACGTGTTTTTTCGGAAATGCCCTTAAGACAAATAGAACTGGCAACTTTAGTCGGCATTTTTGCTCTCTTTGCAGCTGCTCCAGGATATCTGAGTATTTCCATGTGGATAGCCCAGTATTCAAAAATGACAGGTAATGTTTGCTTTATAGCATCGTTATTTTTCATAGTTCTTATTGTTACACATCATGGCTTCTGTGGCGCGGTAGAGTGGTTTTTTATAAGGTTTGGAAGAACGGATGAGGCGCTATTGGCGATTATGGAATTCTTTAAGAAAACCGTGATTACAGCAATTGCTTATGTGGGTTTACTCGTATTTGCGATAGTGTTCTTTGTGTTAGTTATTACCGGAAAGACTGATCTTCCAAGATGGGCAGCGGTCTTTAATACATTTCCTATATTTCTCATATTGGCGCCAACCAAAGCTCCAGCTAAGGGAAATATAGCAAATGCAATTATGTTTCTCGGAATGAGTTTTTTGCTGTAAGCAGGTTGTATGAATGGATAGGTTATTTTAGAAAAAATGAAGAAATTGTGATGAACGATTCCATATGTATGACCTTATTCGTGAGGTATAATTATTCATAGATATATAAAAAAACAATGGGAAAAGGGATAAAAGTGAAAAAATACCATATTGAAAAAAATACAGTACAGGAGACATTGATAATACCTTTGTATGGCAGAAAGGTATGCTCCGAGAAATTTCCAAATCTTTTTAAAGATTCGGAGGCAGAAAGACTATGCAGTATGCTTGATTATGATTTCGAGGAAAAAGGTAAGAAAATGGAGACTACAGCTGGCCTCTTCGGTGCTCTGGAGGTTGCGCAACGTCAATATGATATAAGTTGTGAAGTGAAGGATTTTCTTATTGACCATCCTAAGGCGGCTGTTGTAAATCTCGGGTGTGGACTTGATGATACCTTTCACAAGTGTGATAATGGAACCTGTTATGGTTATAATATTGATATGCCAGATGTTATTGCGATTCGTAATGATATTCTTAAGGAGAGGGATAGAGAAAAGAATCTGGCCTATAATCTAAATGACTTCAAATGGATGGATGAAATCGATTCTGATAACGGAGTTATATTTTTTGCAACAGGTGTGTTCTATTATTTCAGAACAGAAGATGTTAAGAAATTATTCTGTGAGGTAGCAAAAAGATTTCCTGGTGGAATATTGGTTTTTGATTCCTGTAATAAAAGAGGCGCAAAAATGATGACAAAAACATGGCTGAAAGAAGCAGGAATAAAAGATGTCCAGGCATTCTTTTCTATTGAAAATGAAAAAGAGTTACTCAATTGGAGCAATGATTTTAAAAGTATTACATCAAAAAGCTATATGAGAGGATACAGAGATATTTATAATTATGTAAGTGGAATTCATAAGTTGATGATTAGGTTCTGCGATAGTTTTGTAAAAATGCTTATTGTAAAAATACAGTTTTAAAAAGGTAAAAGAAAAATGCTTAAGAACTATGTTAAAGAAGGACAGAAACTTCCGATGTTCGGTGTTGGACCATTTATTGTTTATGGAATGATAGTTTTGAATATCATCGGAATTGTATTATTTGGGTATGTTTTCAAAATCGGAATTCTGGATAAACCTTGGACTGTGATATTTCGAATAGTAGGAGCATTTCTGATTATATTCGGATTTGTCGTATGGTTTATAGGATCTCTTCGTTCTGATATGGATGCGTCTATAACAGAGAACAGACTTCAAACTAAAGGTATATATTCCTGGGTCAGAAATCCTATGTACAGTGGTTGCTGGATAGCTATATCAGGTGGGATACTTATGTGGCATAATGCGTGGTTGCTTATTTTTCCATTCATAGATTGGGTAATTATGACAGTAGCTTTGATAAACACTGAAGAAAAATGGCTTCTTGATTTGTATGGCGAAGAATATGCAGAGTATAAGAGACACGTAAACAGATGTATTCCTTGGATTCCAAGAAAGAATTAATGCGGAGGTATGAGCGACAGATATGAAGTTCTTTGAATTTGGAAAAGAGAATGATAGAACACTTATGATTGAGTGTGGATATCTTGCAAAATGGTATCCCGGTCTCATGCCATTTATTGATGAGGCGAAGAAGAAATATCATATAATTGTTCAGGCGTATGATGGGTTTAATGATGATGAACCTGACAAGGTATTTCACTCGATTATGGATGAGGCTCAGTCAGCAGCTGATTTTATTGTAGATAAGCTTGGTGGCAAATTAGATATTCTGTATGGGATATCTCTCGGAGGTATGGTAAGTAACGAAATACTTATGGATGAAAGGATAAAGGTTCATACATTCATAGCTGATGGATATACTATCATGCCTATGCCTACTTTTAAATCAGAGAAAGTTGAGAAGTTCTATATAAAGGCATACTCATCTATTATTTATTCTGTTCTTACAAAACATCAGGGAATACTTGTTACTCTACTGGGGAGAACGAAAGAATCCATAAGAGAATCCCTATATACAAATGTAAAGATGGAATCAATAAGAAATAGCGTCATAATGGAGATTGGTTATAATTATAAATTTGAAAGTTTTAATAAAACAGATTCATATATCTTCCATGGATCAGCAGAAAGAGCAGCAGCCAGAAAGGTGCATAAACTGAAAAAGAATGGAATACATTTCTGTCATAAGATGTTTAGAAATATCGGTCATGCAGAACTGATCCATAAGAATCCCAGGGCATTAATACGATTAATAGAAAAGGCATATAATGGAGAAATATAAAAAAACAATTAGGTGAGTTCTATGAGTAGTATTTACTTCGGAAATGAGTTTATTATAGTTAAGCCTTCATATAAGCAGACTAATGAACATAAACATAATATGCTGCATCTTTTTGTGGGAAATAGTGTACTTAGTATGAATGCTGGTAATGAAACTATTGTAGGTAGACTGATTATATTAGATAAGAATATAGTTCATAGAGCGCCTGACGGTGATGTAAAGTATTTTTTGTTTATTGATCCTACATCACATTTTGCAGATAAGTTGAAAAAGCACTATATCAATGAATATGGTTTTTATTCAAGTGAGGATGATAGTCTTTCATCTGAGAAAGAAACCAGTTTTGATAAAATAATAAATATACTGGCATTATTTTTCGGTGAAGATGTTTTTATGAAAAAAGCTGAATGTGATCCCAGAATTCTCCGAATGATGGAGGAAATAGATACTTTTAAATGTGTTGATAAAAAGGTATCTGATATTGCAAAAGAATATGGGTATTCAGAAAGCTATTTGACTCATTTGTTTAAGAATGAAACAGGAATTCCTCTAAAAAACTATATGCTTATGCGACAATTTGAGTATGCTTGGACTAAGATAAGCAATGGATGTAAGATTACTGAGGCAGTGACGGATGCCGGATTCAGCTCATCCTCACATTTTTCAGATGTATGCCAGAAACTGACAGGGATAAGTGCTATGGATGTAATGAAAGAGTTGTCTTAAAAAAGCAGATTTATAGAAGTAAAATGTACATGGGTTTTGTATCATAGAATCACTAAGAAAAAAGGAGATTCAAGATATGAAATTCATGTATTTTTTTGATAATAATCTTAAAAGATATGTAATGTATGGAAAGCGTATGCTCCATCCACAGGAAACCGGGAAGTATGAGGCTGGAATAAGTTGTATAAGAGAGGATGATGTGAACATCTGGTTCTATACAAAGAATAATAAAACAATAGCTATTGATGCAGGACACTTAGACTTTAAAGGAATTAATAAGGAGTTTAAGAAGATTGATATTGATGGAAAAAAGATAGGACATGTTCTTTTGACTCATTCGGATGTTGACCATTGTGGAGGAGTGGATAGATCTGCAAAGAATTACATTTTTCCAAATGCAAAGGTTTATATAGGAAAAGGTGAGGAAAACTATTTTGGTGGTGCAGTTTGCAGAATGATAAAAGCGGGAATTCCGTTAAAGAATCCTGTACGACTCAGAAAAGGATACAGAACAGTAACAGATGGAGAAATATTCGACCTTGATGGTATAAAGGTTCAGGTAATTGATGTTCCGGGACATACGATTGGGCATGTATGTTATATCGTAGATGATAAGATACTTTTCAGTGGAGACTGTCTTGCTATTAATTCTGAAGGTGGATATAGTCTTTTTGATTTCTTTACCCAGAATCCGGAATTAAATAAAAAATCATTAAGAAATCTGAAAAGCATTATAGAAAAATCTTCTGTAGAATATGTCTGTACTGGACATAGTGGTATACACAGACTTAATGAAAAAACGTTTGCACATATTGATAAATCGGCAAAGAGCAGTTTAAGAAAACCATTTGATCCGACAGCGCCGAAAAGTATTGTTTCATAGCTCTAAAAATATAACCAAGGAGAAATCCTTGGTTTTTTGTTGACAAAAATCAGGTGTTATATATATAATATGAAAACAGAGCATATACTCGGTTTTGCTGAATGGAGGATAATATGGAAAAAGGAAATAAAAAAAAGAGAGAGCTTCAGAAGGCACTTAAGATGCTTGCTATAGAGAAGGGATACGCTAATGTTACGATGAAGGATATTGGTGAATATGTAGGACTATCAGTAGGCGGGCTCTATCATCATTATCATGATGTTGAAGAAGTATTTATGGATTTGATTGCAAGTGAGACCGGCGATGTATGGGATGGGTTTTCTGATGTGAAAGGTTATGAAGACTTTATGAGAGCCCTTGATTCCTATTTTGAGGCAGAAAAAAAGGAACTGCTTGGTGAGGTGCCTTCTGTTAATACTCTTATGTATGAGTATTATTTCAGCAAGCCGGAAGCTGAACGCGTCATTATTATGAAAGCTGCACATGATGAGGTAGTTTCTGAGATGTCAAAAATACTATCGATTGTTTATGAAGATAAGAAATTGAGAATTAGAATGTCGGAGCATATATGTGTAGTGCTGCAAGGCCTTACACATTTATCTTTCTCTGGTTGTATCACCAGAAAAATCATCGAGGATGAGTTCACAATGCTTATGATATATCTGAAAAACAATTATGACATGATGAAGGGAGAATAATATTGAAGATTCTTGTATATGGAGTAGGTGCAATCGGATCATTACTTACACATTTTTTATGTAAGGCTGGAAATGATGTTACTGTTGTAGCTCGAAGTACCTATGATGAACTAAAAAAGAATGGACTCATAGTGGAACATTATTTAAAGCATCATAAAATCACTGTTGATTATCCGAATGTTATTAGAGAAGTTCCATTGGATGAGAAGTATGATATTGTCTTTTCAGTAATGCAGGCTCAGCAACAGCTGAATCTTTTGGATGCTTTGTCAAATGTAAATACAAAACTTGTAGTGCTTGTGGGGAATAACCTTGAAGCTGACAGATGTGAAAGCTATATAAGGGAACATGCTGTTTCAAAACGCCTTGTACTTTTCGGATTTCAGAATTCTATGGGACATCGTGAAGGTGGTAAAGCGGTTACAGGTGGTCTTCCTGTTACGGAGCTTGTTATAGGTGGGCTTCATGCGCCTGCCAATCCCAAAGCTGTTTTACGCGTTAAAAAAGCTCTTAATGTAAAAGGTTATAAAGTCACAGAAATAGACAATATGTATTCATATTATCTTAGTCACGTAGCCGAGCTTATGCCTTATATCTCAATGTGTTATAAAGTAAACTATGATCTGAAGAAGCTTTCGAGAAATGATATAAAGACGATAGTTAAAGCTTCCAAAGAATGTTTTGACTATCTTAAAAGTACTGGCATCATTCCCATGCCACCAAAGGAAGATGAATACTACAACGGAGGAATCAAGGGATATGGAATGTTAGTTTTATACAGAATAATGTCAAGAACTGTTCTTGGAAAGCTGTGCATATCCGATCACAGCAAAAACGGTATAGCAGAGAATATATATATCGTGCAAAAGTTTGATGAATATAGAAAGTCACATCCGGGGAAAGCTATGCCAGTGTGGGATACTCTTATGAAATATATTCCTCAATCGGAATGATACAAACAAAAGATTGACAAAAATATTTATAAGAGATATTATATAACACGGTTATATAACAGAGTTATATAACCGTGTTATTATTATTGCAGTAAAGGAAACAGATATATGAAAGATAAGGAAGCTACAAGACAGAGAATACTTGAGATGGGGAAAAAGGCCTTTATAGAAAAGGGTTATGAAGGAGCCTATCTACGAGATATTGCTAAGGAGGCCGGCGTTACAACCGGAGCTTTTTATGGACATTACAAGGACAAGGACGCATTATTTGTTGATCTTGCCAGACCTGTACTTGATGGATTGAAAGAGGAGTTATCTAAAATACAGCAGGAATATCAGGTGATTGATAACAAAAAGCTTAAGGATAATCCGATGATTCTTCTTTCTGCTGACGGTGTAATTGATTATGTATATGACCATCTGGATGAAGTGATGTTAATTCTTAAGTCTGCAGATAAAACATCACTTGCAAACTGGCAGGAAGAATTGTTTGAAGAAGGAGTAGCAGAGGCTGAGGAGTATCAACGTAAATGGAAGGAAGCAGGGATTCTTCGTAATGATTTTGATGCTGAGTTTATCTCTATTATTACTGCTTCGTATTTTAAAAGTATCATAGAAGCTGTATCCAGAGGATTTGACAGAGATAAGACGAAGCAGTTTGTAAGTATGCTTTCCATTTATCATACAGGTGGATTACAGACATTGGCTGGCAGTCAAAAGAAAAAACGATAAAGGAGCATAGAATAATGGTAATAACGATTTTACTTTCAGTAATGATGATGGCAGGTCTGTTCCTGCTTCTATGGGGAGGCGTGGGATTTATACAAGATAAAAAGTTCATGTCTTCAGCACCAAAGGAGGCACTGGAGGTTACTCCTGATAGATTGCCGGAACGATTTAAGGGACAGTATGCTGTAGGTTATGTGATAGTTATAATCGCTTTTGCACTTATGGGTGGAGCCATGGTGATAGGAGCATGGCACGGAATAAAAAATGATTTCAGTTTCTGGCAATTCTTTATAAGATTTATGATCATGCTGCTGGCACTTAAGGCATATGATGTTATCTTCTTTGACTGGGTGCTGCTTTGCAATCAGGGATTTGGATTCTTCACTCATTACTATCCACAGGTTAAAGATATATATAGTCCGAAACTGTTTGGATATAATAAGAAAACTCATATTACTCATGTGATATGCTTTTTCCCTGCATGTGCCATGCTTGCTTGGGTATGCACATTACTTTGATTTGAGGAAGGAAGATTAAATGTTACTGAGTTTTATATATGGTCTTATAGGAATAGTTCTTCTTACAGCATTTTGTCTCCCAGGGGCATTTCTTGTACCACAGAATGCGTATTGGTTTATGACGCCCAGTGCAGTTGAGCTACTGGAAAAATATGGTATTCCCAGAGAACTAAAGCTTAGGGATAAGATAGTCATAGGTTCACTTATGCTTATTGTAGGAGCCGGTTACATCGTAACAATCATAATTGCAGGAAAGCAGGGTGTGGCTTCCGGTATGAATCTGTGGCAGCTTAGTCTTCGCTTTGCGATTATGTTCTGGATGACTTCAATCTTCGATGCCATAGTTCTTGACTGGTGGATGTTTACTAAAACAGATATATTTGGGATTTTGATAAAGAAAAAAACTGGAAAGACACCGGATATTATGCGAGTAGATCCTCAGTGGGATGGATACGAAATACATAAACTAATTATAGAGGCTGTTGTATCTGTGATAATAGCACTAATTTTTTTAAAAATTCTAAAGTGAGAATAATCTCATTTTATTATTGACAATTCTCCGGATATTATTTATCCTAAAAAATGAGAAATATCTCACATAAGGAGGAATAACTATGGATATATTAAATCCAACTGCTGTTATAGGAACTAACGCGTGGGGTGGAAAGCTATATGGAAAAGCAATCAGAGGCAATTATGTTGAAGATGATATTATCAAGGAAGCTATGAATGAAGCAAAGGGATGTGATATTCCTTTATATGATCTGGCGAGGGATTATGGTCTTGGAAAAGCTCAAAAGATGATAGGAGAGTTTGGGACTGAGGATGTCTTAATTTCTGCAAAATACACTCCATTTACGCATTATAAAAAGGGATGTGTCAGGAAATCGCTGATGAAGGACCTTGATGATTTTAAAAGAGACTATGTAGATGTATACTGGTTGCATCTTCCAACAGATATTAAGGAACATTTGAATGAAATAGCCGAACTATATAGAGAAGGAAAGATAAGATATGTAGGGGTTTCAAACTTTACTCTCGAAGAATGCAAGAGATCAAAGGATATACTTGAATCACATGACATTCCGCTTTATGGAGTACAGAATCATTACAGTATTTTATGTAGAGATTGGGAGAAAAATGGTCTACTTGAATGGTGTAAAGAAAATGATATACTGTTTTGGGGATGGGCAACTCTGGAGGAAGGACTTCTAGTGGATCCAAGAGTTAGAAAAAAGTCTCCATTGAAACTAACGTTCAATAGAAAAGTTAAAAAACTCACGCCTGTTTATAAGGTGATGATAAAGGTCGCTGAAAGACATGAGATAAAAGTGCCTCAGGTTGCCATGGCTTTTTGTGCGACTAAAGGTGTGATTCCGATGTGCGGATGTAGAAAACCGGAGCAGGTAAAGGATCTGGCTGAAGCTGTGAAAGTAAAGCTCACATTAGGCGAAATAAAGAGACTTGAGGAAGTGGCTGATAGATCGGGAGTAAGTATAATGGGGGCAGATATATTCAGACCGTTTGTACTTAAAGAGAGGAAGTAAATACTTATGGATATCAAACAAAGGGTCACTAATGCAGAAGTGGTTCAAAAAAGGGCGATTGAAACAAGAGAGAAAATAATCATATCGGCGTTTGAAATGTACGCAAAGAAAGGCTATAACAAGACAACTGTAGATGAGATAGCAAAGAATGCGGATCTTTCAGTTGGAATAGCTTATAGATATTTTAAAAATAAGAAAGCATTATTACTAAGTGCTCTTGAATATGGTTTTGGAAAAATATCTGAATTATCGGGCACATCTCCAAAAGATATCTTTGGTAAAGATCTGGAAAATGCATTAAAAGCATTCGAGAAAATTCATAGTGATTACAGGGATTTACATGAAGAATTTGAGGGACTTAGACATACTGATGAAGATGTAAGGAATCTATATGATGAGTTTTCAAAAACGGCAATTCAGGAGATTTATAATATGCTTCCTGAAAGAACAAAAAACAAACCGCATACGTTTGAAAATCTTCATATAGCTATTGGCATTATGGAAGATTACTGTCATCATTATATGTACAAAGATTTATCCGATAAGGAACTTAAATATATGAGAAAAAAAACAGTTGAATTAACGGAACAATTATTGAAAAACTGAAATAACTAACAAATCTTTTAATTAAAAAAATTGTATTGACCTGGTCCAAACGGCCAGGTTTATTATCTATCCAAATTAATGAAATGGAGGATAGATAATGAGAGATTTAAGTTTACTTACTTGGAAAGAAGTAAAGGAAATTGACAAAAGAAAAAGTATAGTGTTTGTAGTTATGGCACCAATTGAGGAACATGGAACACACCTTCCACTGGTAACGGATATACTTGAGGGAGAGTACTGGAGTAAAGGGGCAATGCAGGAATTGGAACAAAGAATGGATGTGGAGTGTTATTATCTTCCGTCATTTCCGATTGCTTCTGCATCAGTAAATGAATTCTATGGATCAATACATTTTCCAATGAGTACGACATATGAAGTGACATATGCAATTCTGGAAAGTGTTTGCTATATGGGATTCCGGAATATAATTGTTATAGCATCTCATGCAGATCCACAGCACCAGATAGCAATTGAGAAAGCTGTAAGAAGAATCAATAAACGAAATGGACTCTCAGCTATAGCTCCCATGGGACAGATTTTTATGGGAGTATCAACAGAAAAGACTTCGGAACTTGAAAGATTTGAAAAAGAGCATGAAAATGATTATCATGCAGGATGGATAGAGACTTCCAGCTTGCTGGATATGGATTCAGTATATGTAAGAACTGGCTATGAAAATCTTCCTGATTCACAGATTACTGATAGAGACATGATTTTTAAAAAGAAACAGCTTGAGGCAATGGGTGAGTTTGGTTATATAGGTGCACCAAGATATGCATCAGTTGAGATGGGAAAGGAATTGAATAATAACTGTATAGCTTCAATATGCGATGCAGCAGAAAAATTCTATAAAAGAGAAGGGTATCAAAAATACGAGCATTACTCACTATATAACATTTTACCTTTGCATATTGGTTTTTGGAAATTTGCCGGAAAAGTACGAAGAAAGAAGGTGACTGCATAATGTATACAAGAGGACAATTTGCCGTTATGGGGAACGTCGGAAGAAAAGCACTTCGTCTATATCATGAAGAAGGACTGCTTGTTCCTGTATATATCAATGAGGAAAACGGTTATCACTATTATGACGAGTCACAACTTGAAATCCTTGAAAGGATAAAAAGATTCAGAAAGATTGGATTATCACTTTTTGAGATAAAACAGATTTTGGATGGGAAGGCTGATGAAACCGAAATCATAGAAAGTAAGATTAGTGAAACAGATAATCTTCTAAAAGAATTAAAAGAATATAATAAAGAATCTGAGACAGGACCAATAGAAACGAATGCAGAAGAAATTGATATTACATCATTTCCTAGATGTACATGCATTTTTATAACTGAAAATGTTGAAAGAGAAAATCTTGGGATGTCTGTAGGAAAACTATACGAGAAGGCAGCCAGAGAGGGCATAAAAATAGCAGGTGACCATTTCGCTGTATATGATGGACTAGATAAAGAAGAGAATTTCTCGATGAAAACATGTCTTCCTGTTTTGGAATATAAAGACGATGACATGGTTGAAATATACGAAGATAAATGTTTGCATATTTCATTTATCGGAGGATTCTCAAAAGTATGGCAGGCGCATCAGATGCTTCAACAATACGCTTTAAAAAACAATATCAAATTGGCTGATCGTATATATGAAGTATATAATAAAGATATGTCAGTGGATGTGTATTATGTGATATCCTCGATGGAAACTTAATAAACAATTAATTGTAAATTAAAGATGAACGTTATATGATATGTTATGCTCCGTACAGATAATATTTAGTTAAGAGTATTTTTATAGTAATAGAAGGTTAAGAGGAGAAACGTGATAATGTCAGATAAAAAAGCACTTATAGTGATTGATCTGCAGAATGATTATTTATGGGAAAAAAGAAAATCAAAGTTTACTTATGATACAAAAGTACTGATTCATAATGTAAATGAAGCGATAAATTCTTATAAGGCTGATGGGTACGATATCATTTATATTAAACACATATTGTCTAAATTATTGTGGGGCGTCGGTTTTTCGATTAGAGGAACAGAAGGGGCTGAGTATTATGATGGTGTTAAGATTGTCTCTGATCTCATCTTTGAAAAGAACTGGCCGGACAGCTATACATCGAAAGCTTTTCGAGAGCACATGGAGAAAGAGGCGTACTCTGAGGTGGTTCTATGCGGTATAGATGAATGTGGCTGTGTAGGAGCCACCGCAAAGGGAGCATCCAAGACCGGTGTAAAAGTAAAGATGCTTACAGACTGTATAGGTAGTACATTTTCTGATTCAAAGCGTCAACAGATGAGAGATAAATTAAAGGGTCTGGGCGTACAATATGTTTGATTAAAATTCAAATAGAAAAAATAAGTATAGAAATATCCTAATAAAATTTATTGACATGCATATAAGTCATATGTTATATTTTAATTGACCGACAACTTGTCGGTTTAACCGGTTAAAATATGAAAGGTTCCAAATATATGAGAATCGTAAAATCTGCTGATGAAAGAAAAAATGAAATACTTGATGTAGCAGAACAGTTATTTGCTGAGAAGGGTTTTGATAATGCCAGTACAAACGACATAATCAAGAAGATAGGAATAGCCAGAGGTACACTATATCATCACTTCAGTTCAAAAGAAGAAATACTTGATGCTATTGTAGAGAGAATGATAAATACAAGTATTGCACGTTCACGGACAATAATAAGAGATAAAAGCATTCCACTTCTTGAAAGACTTACAGGTGCATTTCTATCACTGAATATTAATTCAGGAGCCGGTGTAGAGGTGCTTGAACAGATACATAAGCCTCAGAATGCACTTCTTCATCAGAAGACGCAGGAGAAACTTCTCGGAGAGGTCGTACCACTAATAGCAGAGCTGATTGAAGAAGGGAACAAATGTAAAATGTTTCATTCAAAGTATCCTTTGGAAGCAGCAGAGATGATTATTATCTATTCCAGTGTTCAGTTTGACAGTTTATCAGATGTTTCGCCTCAGGATAAAGATAATAAGATAAAGGCATTTATCTATCATACAGAGAAAATCCTTGGAGCAAAAGAAAAAAGTCTTGAAGAAGCAATTATGAATATAATCCTAAAAAATTAATAAAAATATATATGGGGTCCCTGACCCCAATATATTTTACATCCGTACCGACAACCTGTCGGTGAAGGCGGCGTAAAACTGTTTACCCAGGGCTCGATTACGAAGTAATCGCGCAAGGGGATTATGCTTCTTTGACTAAGAAAGGAAAACTATGGAAAAATCAAATTATAAAAAATTTCTCCTCCTATGGAGTGGGGAATTCATTTCATCAATAGGTGGCGGACTGACAAGCTTCGGTCTAAGTGTCTATGTATTTCAGAAAACCGGAAGTGCAGCCAGTACTGCACTGGTAGC
>OCTX011874649.1_pt1 | contig 17008 bp, 7 predicted proteins | sample 1539691 | NCBI WGS metagenome assembly OCTX01 (sample SAMN02144231, study PRJEB22623) | gut metagenome | biome: sheep rumen | host: Ovis aries | place: New Zealand | reverse complement strand
CTTGTTTGCATCAAAGCGTTACCAATTCCCAACAAGGAGAATGCGATTAACATCACGGCAAATGAATTGCCAAACAATGGGATAAATAGTGATATTATCGTCACTACCATGGAGAGAAGCACGGTATTCTTACGTCCTATCTTGTTCATCAGCATACCCGTGGGAACGCTGAAGATAAGGAACCAGAAGAATACGAGTGAAGGGAAGATGTTTGCTACGGAGTCGGTAAGTCCGAGATCCTCTTTCACATAGTTGGAGGCAATGCCTACGAGGTCCACGAAGCCCATGCAGAAGAAGCAGAGCATCACGGGGACCAAATAGATGGATTTGTTTTGTTTGCTCATGGTTGTTTTAATTCTTGATATCGTAAATAGTTGCCTTACCACCCTTCACCTTAATCATAGTATATGGTTCGGAGGGGAAAACGAGATTTGTCATAGCCATCTTGCCTTCTGCGTCGAAAGCCTCAATGCTGCAATTGTCTATGAAGATGCGCAGTTGATGAATGTCGCCATAAGTTGGTGCAACGGTCACGAAGGGGAATGCCTCACTAAACGATGTATCTCCACTCTTGTTGCGATCCATTGAGAACGTATGGTTTTGTGCGTCGTAATTCATGATGACCTTCTCACCCTTGGTGTTGGAAAGTTCAATTTCAGTCTTGCCCTTGGTATCAACCACGATTTCGCAAGTTTGAGTTGGCTTCTTCACTTTTTTGCCACGCAAAGCCAACAACTCCTTAGAAGGTGTTACGCTACAATATGTTTCACCTTTGTATTCAAACAAATTTAAGTCGCGAGGAACTGAGTTTGCACTACGGAATTGCTGTGTGGGAACTTGGTTAGCATATTGCCAGTTGCTCATCCATGCCAATGCGATTCTTCTACCGTCGGGAGCATTATCGAAGGTAACGGTAGCATAATGGTCTTTGCCGTAATCCATCCAACGAGTGTCCTTGTGCTCGCAAGTGAATTTCTTTCCGTCAAATTCACCCACGAAATATTGAGTAGCAGAACCACCGAATGGTCCACCAGGATTGATGTTGCAAATCAACATCCATTTCTGCTTGTCGGTGCCACGTACTTGGAGTTTCATCAAGTCAGGACATTCCCACACACCATCATGGTTGCCATATCCCTTACCGAAACTACTCTCGTAAGTCCAATCCTTTAAATTAGATGATGAGTAGATGCGCATCTCTTGACCAACTGCCAAGATGAGGTTCCACTTTTGTATTTCTGGGTTCCAGAATGCTTTCGGGTCACGGAAGTCGGGGTCGTTTGACGTGAGAATAGGATTTGTTGGATTCTTCTGGAAGGTCACTCCATTGTCTTTGGAAACAGCCATTGACTGAACTTGGTTCTGTCCTGCTGAAGTGTAGAAAGCTACGACACGGTCGTTTTTCTTGTCCACTACGCAAGAACCACTGAAAATGGTTCCCAAAGCATCAGCTTCAATTGCCGTAGGTTGGGCTTCCCAATGTATCAGGTCGCGAGATGAACTATGTCCCCAAGTCATGTTTTCCCATTGTGAACCGTATGGGTTCCATTGATAATATAAATGGTAAACACCATCTTTATAAAACATACCGTTTGGATCGTTCATCCATCCGTAAGTTGGGGTATGGTGGTAGGTTGGCCTAAAGCGTTCCCTGTTAGTTGTGTCAAATTCATTCGATTGCTTCATCTCTTTCCAACAAGCGAAGTCCTTGATGGCTCCAGTGCTTCGTCTGTCACCATGGAAATTAATGTCCAATAGAATAGATTCGCTACCAAATCGCTTGATGTCAACGGGTACGTAGTAGTCCACCTTGTCTACGGCTAACTTCACGTTGAAACTTTGTCGTTGCTCGTTGTTCACGATAACGCGAATGTTGGCAATTTCTTCCTTTTCTTGAACGGGCAGCAACAAATACTTACTTGTTACTCCTATTTTCTGGATGGCATGACTCTCACCTAACATTTGAGGTGCTTGAGCTTTCATAGTCATGGTCATTAGCACGGCGGCTATCAATGTTATTATTCTCTTCATTCCTAATTGTTTTTAGTTATCTGTTTGCAAAAATACAATTAATAATTGAATAGTAGTGTTATTTATGTTTCAAATGATGTAAATGTTCGTTCATTGCAACAATTTTTGTATAAAAAGTTATCCTGAAACAATCTTACTTACCAACCAATAATAACAATGGTTTAAAACCATACACTATTTAAGCTTCGAATCTGAGCCTGATAATTTGCACCTGACACGTTCAGGTGATTATATATATTCTTGGGAAATACAAGGTTTGTCATTGACATGGAACCGTTTTGCGTAAATATCTCAACCGAAGACTGGTCAACGAAGATGTCTAATACAACGCTGTTGCCAACGGTGTTGAGTGGAGCCCTCATCGAAGGAATGGAGAATATGGCATTGAAAGTAGTTTGTCCAGTCGCACTTGTGCGATGAGCGACAAGCATACGCTCCGATGCGATGATGTCCATGGTGAAACTCTCCTTGTTGTCATTGCTCAACGTAATGGTAGAGCCCTTGTCAAGGTCGATGGTGAGACGCAATTGATAGGCATCTTTCGCATTGATGGTTCCTGGCACGTCTTGCCAATTCGAGGCAATCTTGTCTATTTCATCAACAACAACGTTTGCCAACAATGGCTTGCCATCATACTCGATGAGTTTCAACTCTCGTGGTAATGTCATGGCGGACCTCCAAGGTGAACAAGGTACGTCACCTGCATATTGCCAATTGTTCATCCATCCTATTAAGATGTGTCGGTTGGGGGTGTTCGACCAAGTTACACCAGCGTAATTGTCCATTCCATAGTCAAACCACAAGGGATAGTCAAGTGGATCTGCGGTAAAGGTTGTTCCGTCGAAATCACCGACAAAATACATGGTACCAGAACCTAAGATGGGACCTCCAGGATTTACGCTTACCAACAAAACGTATTTCTTCTTTCCTTTATAGTCGAATGAGATGAGGTCAGGACATTCCCATTGCAAGCTGGGACGACCAGGCAAGGCCACGAAGAACGTGCTTAGGTGAGTCCAATTCTTCAAGTCGGTAGAACCATAGAATTCGGTTCCCATTTTCCAACCCTTAGCCAAAGCCATAATCCATTTCTTGCTTTCCTCATGCCAGAACACCTTGGGGTCGCGCAAGTTGTCGTCATTGTTCTTGATGACGGGATTGCCCGTATAACGAGTGAAACTCTTTCCTCCATCAGTGCTATAGGCCATCGATTGTTGTTGAGCACCACTTGCCGATGTGTAAAGGGCAATCATGGCATTGTTGCCAAATCCTGCGGTGTTGTCTTTGTCAATGACGGCAGAACCAGAGAAGATGTCGCCAAGTTCATCACGCGTCAATGCTACTGTTTGCTCTTCCCAATGCATGAGGTCAGAAGACGTAGCATGTCCCCACGACATATTTCCCCAAGAATTGCCTTGTGGGTTGTATTGGTAGAAGAGATGATAGACACCATTGGCATAAACCATACCGTTGGGGTCGTTCATCCAGTTCCTATTCGGCGTGAAGTGAATCTGCGGACGATATTGTTCCGTGCGCTCACTCTTTTCTGTGGGTTTCTCGGTAGGCTCCTCTGTCTTTGGGTCATCAATTAGAGGATTGTAGTCAGTCTTTGCGTCATCACTTCCACATCCGAGGATGGTAACCGTGGACATCACGGCTACCATCGTTCGAAATATGTTCTTAGATTTCATGGTATAAAATCTTTAGATGTTGGATTATCTTGTCTTCAAGTATTCCAGGGAGTTCTTTGCCAACTTGAGCACGTTGTCTTGGAAGGCATTGTTGCGTGGATAAGCACTCTTGTCGGGTGTTCCGTCTGGATTCTTCATGGAGAATTCACAACCACCGTTACCGATACAGAGGATAGTACCCTTGAATTCGGTATTGCCTTGTTGAGCTTCCCAAACGTTCATCTGACTTACCCAATCAATTTGCGAATCCCATGTACCCAATGGATAGATACCGTAAACCTGTGTGGTTTGGATATAGCAAGCTTCCTCTTGGTTGCCAATGCCCGTGAGCATAGAAGGCAGGTTGAAGAACAAACAGTTGTGGTCTTCTGTCCAACCTTGTCCCTTGAAGGCAATGAGCTTGGTGCGATCGGTTGTCTCAACGTCCAATCCCTTATAGATAGGATGTGTAGAATGGTCTTTCGAGAAGCGGCTTCCTGGATTCAACTGAACAGCCATCTTCCAAATGTCGTTGTTGATACCTCCCACACCTGTACCGATGGCGTGGTCGTTGTTCTTCATGTCATCAAGATTCAGACGACCTAAGTGGCCAACGTATGTTGTAGCGTGGCTCCAAAGCAACAAGCTACCGCCTTCCTTATACCACTCTTTGATAACTGGTGTAGCGTTTTGTACTACTTCAGGAATATTCCAAACAGCATCTTCACCAACACCTTCCAAGTCGCGTAACCAGAACAGAACGCGGAATGGCTCAACGTCGCTGGCGGCCTTGATATTGCCGAAATACAAGTATTGTGCGGTTGGATAATTCTCATGTAGCCACAACCATGCTGAAGCCTCGTCGTCATCACCGTTTTGTACGAGTTCTTCTGGTGTAGGATAAATGCTCAAGAAACCAATGGCTGTCTTTCCAATACGGAGAGAAGACTTGGTTGAGAGAGAGGTTCCTTTCTCGTTGACGGCAGTAAGCGTCACTTCCCATGTGTCACCAGACACAACGTCTTGGATGGTATAGCTGGTTGCGCTTCCGTTCAATGTCTCGCTGATGGTTCTCTTGCCGTTGGTAGCAACGAACTTGATAGAAGAGGCATCTACGGCGGGGTTCCAAACTACCAATGCATCGTAACCTCCCGTCTTGTCAACTTGACTCATCTGTACGCCAGAGATACTTGTTGCACCTTCGCGAGTATATTTTTTCACTACGCCTTGAGAGAAGTTGGTGCCATCAGTCAGTTTGAATACATACTCAAACGGAACGTTCGTTGGAACATTGGTATGCGTGAAAGTGTTGCCACTGACAATTTCGCTGGAAGAGAGGGCTCCGTTCCTATAGACAATCACCTGCATCTTTTCGGCTTGTGTAGGCCATGTCCAAGTGTAGTTGTCACCAGTGAGTGTACCTGTTATCTGTGATACATCGGGAGCGTTGAGAATCATAGAGCTTCGCTCGTAGTCTTTGTCTTGGCAAGATGATACAAGTGCGACAATCCCACAGCATACCAAACTTGCAAAGAGAAATTTATAGATTGCTTTCATAACTTTCATTGATTACTATTATTATTGTATCCTATTAATAACCTTTGTTTTGGGTATAGAGTCCGGGCACGTAGAAGAGCTGGATGTAAGGAATGGGGAAATACTCGTTCTTGCCTGGAGTAAAGTGTGCGTCCTTATAGTATTGGGCGTATGTTTGTCCGTCGTAAACAGAGAATTGTTCTTTTTCGAAGAACTTGTTCAATGTTTGTGAGGCAATACCCCAACGGCGCAAGTCGAAGTAACGACCATTCTCCATAGCCAATTCCAGACGACGTTCCCATTGCAGACACTGACGAGCTTGTTCCTTGCTCTGGAAGTATGTGCTTGGATAGAGAGCGATGTCGCATTGGTCAGCAGCGTAGGCGATATGCTTAGCCACGGAATTCTTTGCACGTTGGCGAATGTCGTTGATGATGGAACGAGCTTCTTCCAATGCACCTGTCTCGATGAGGGCTTCAGCACGCATCAACATCACGTCGGTGTAACGCAATACGTAGTCGTTCATCGGGAATGCTTGCCATGGGTTGTCGAAGGTCTCACCCTTTGAGCGCTGCGTTACCTCTTTCATAGAAGCGTAGTAACCGTAAGTATTAGGTGTACGGCTGTTTTCCTTTGTCATCATCTGCACCACTTTTCCCTCAGAGTTTACAAAAGATGTCTCATACTTATAGGGGAAGGTTGGCATACCTACTGTATGGAAGAGACGTGGATCCCACTTCTGTGCGTTTGGCATTCCGTTGATAGGATAGGCAATCTCGTCGTTGAAGTTGTTGAACATTGGCAGGCCGTCCTTGGTCTTGAAAGCATTTACGAGGTTTTGTGTGGGCTTATGGAAATCCCATCCGCAAGACCAGATACCCCAACATCCATTCAACATGTTACTCCAGTTGGCACGACCGTAAAGGGTGTTGTCATCTTGGTAACCTGAGTGTTGTACGGCGAAGATGCTTTCCTTGGAGTTCTTGTACTCTGGCAAGAAGATGTCGCCAAAGTCTTCCAAGTAACCATATTTAGAACTCTTCACTACATCCGTATATTTCAACACTTCCTGCATGTATTGTTGGTTGATGTGACTAACGCCAGTGTTAGCTTCATAACCGTCACCCCAAGCCATTGTCAGGTAACACTTAGCCAAGTAAGCAGCAGCGGCAATCTTGTTGGCACGTCCACCTTCTGCTTGGTCTACTGGCAAAACGTCGTAAGCAGCCTTGAAGTCTGAAACAATCTTTTCCATCAACTCCTGATGCGTGAATACGTTGTTGGGAGTTTGCTCTTCAGAGTGGTTGCGATAAACTTCCTCGTCTACCCAAGGTACTTGGTTCCATATTTGCACGAGTTTGAAATAGAAATGTGCACGGAGGAAGCGTACCTCGCCTTCACGTTGTGCCCTTATGGTTGGATCGAGAGAGCCTCCATGGTCAGCCAAAGCTACCAAAGCCCTGTTACAACGGCTGATTGAGCAATAGAGATGATACCACATTTCGTCCATGTGGTCAGGTGTGGAAGCCGTCAGAGTCGACCATACTTCGAAAGGATGGTAGTTGGTGTCGGTGGTTCCAGAGCCGCCCTTCATGGCATCGTCGCTGGTAACGTCACCGTAAGGCCACATATTGAATGGATAAGTGTACCAGTCGTCACCGAGCTTGGCGTATGCAGCGGTCACCATTTCGTTAGGTTGGCTCATGGCCAGCTCTTCATTGATGACACCTTGCGGCTCTACGTTGATGAAATCATTGCAACTCGTGAGTGTTGCATTGGCAACATAACAAATGAGTCCTACGCAAATTGCTTTATATATTGTTTTCATACTTATATCAATTTTCAATTATCATTTACTTTTAGAAACCAACCTGAATTCCAAGTGAGAAAGAAGTACTGTTAGGATATGCCCATCTGGGGTTTTCAGGGTCGGAGCAAGTCAAGCTGCTGCTCTTGATAGTTAACAGGTTATGACCAGAGACATAGACACGAGCATTGCTCATGTTAAACTTCTTCAGGATGTTGGAAGGCAGATTGTAACCAATTTGCACTTGACGCAACTTAGCGTAAGAACCATTCTCTACGAAGTAACTTGATGCTCTTCCTTCATTGCCGGTGTTGTTGGTTGTCAATGCGGGGATGGTAGACGAAGTGTTGGCAGTTGTCCAAGCACCAAGCATACGATTACCCTTGTTCGAACCAGCGTCGGTAATGCTGTAGAAGTCGGTTTGGAATTTTTGGTCATTGTAAACGTCTTGACCAGCTACACCTTGCCAGAACATGTTGAAATCAAAGTCCTTATAGCCAAGTTCGAAGTTCAAACCCCAAGAGAAGTTGGGTACTGGATTGAAAATCCATGTCTGGTCGTGTTCGTTGATGATACCGTTACCGTCGAGGTCGGCATATTTCAAACCACCTACACGTGCGTTCTCTTGTCCGCTTCCCAATACTTCTTCACGATTTTGGAAGAGTCCGTCAACTACATAACCTACGATAGAACCGTAAGGTTTCTTGGATTCCACGAGGTTTTCCTTAGAGGTGTGTACGTAAGAACCAGTCGTCGTTTCGGGCAGATATGTTACTTTACTGCGGTAGAAGTCCAAATTGCCATTGATGTTGTAACGGAGTCCGTAGCTCGTAGTATGACGATAACCTACGGCAAATTCCATACCCCAGTTCTGCAAGCTTGGACCATTGAGCCATGAAGCACCACCTTCACCCATTGAACCAAGGTAAGCGGGGTTAATCAACATGTCTTTCACCTTCTTTACGTATGCGTCAACGGTACCGTAGAGTGAGTTGCCTAAGAGCGTGTAGTCAATACCTACGTTGTACTGTACTGTGGTTTCCCACTTCAAGTTGTTGTTTTGTGCTTGGGTAGCACGGAAACCTGATGGATAGATACCTGAACCTTCCAATTTCAAGTCGTAAGCGGTAGACTCATTACGTCCTCCACCGTAAGTGGCAGCGTAAAGACCGTAACGGGCATAGTTGGAAATGGCTTGGTTACCAGTTTCTCCCCAAGAAGCACGTAGTTTCAAGTCGTCAATCCAGTTCTGGTTGAGGTGTTGTGAAATACGATAACCGAGTGTTACGGCAGGGAAGGTACCATAGCGGTTGTTCTCTCCGAATCGTGAAGAACCGTCTCGACGGATGGTGAATGATGCCAACAAGAGGTCTTTCCAGTTGTAGTCAATCTTTCCGAAGAATGATACCAAGTGGTATCCTTCAGCGATACCAGAGGCACGTTGTGTTCCGGTAGCTGCGTTAGGCCACATGTATTTGTAGTTTTCCAATGCAAACATCTGGGCGTAACTTGAGAAGTCGTCACGGTTTTGTGAGTGCAACTCAAGACCTGCCAATATATTAAATGTGTGTTCTGCACCAAGAACAAAGTTATAGGTAGCCGTGTTAGACCAAGTCCACTTCATGTCGTTGGCTTGTGAAACGGTAGCAGAAGGAGTGCTGTTGTTTACAACGTCAGAGTGCCATGTGTAAGTTACTGCGTGGATAAAGCCAGCATCGTAGTCGATACCGAAGTTAGAGCGAAGCAGCAATCCCTTGATAGGAGTGATGTTCACGTAGGCATTTCCGAAGATACGCCAAATCTTCAAGCGGTTGTCGCGATTGTGATAGAGTTCGCGCAATGGGTTCTGGCGGTCACTCATACCACCTACAGGACCAGAGAATGTCACTCCGTCTTCCTCGTAAACAGGAACGGTAGGAGCCATCTTGAGTGCATTTTCCAATGGTTGGCAATCCACTTGGTTAGAATAAGTAATGGTTGCGTTCTCACCTACGGTAACGATGCTGTTCACCTTGTAACTGGTGTTGATACGAGCAGAGATACTTTCGAAGTCGGTGTATTTCAAGATACCGTTGGTCTTCTTGTAACCCAAAGAGAACAAGGCCGTTGACTTTTCCGTTCCGTTAGAGATAGAAAGGTCGTAGTTTTGTGCAAAACCTGTGCGAGAGATTTGATCCAACCAGTCGGTGTTAGAGTAACGCATGGTTTTTGTCCTGTTGATGTATCCGTCATAAGCACCGTTTACGGTGTACTCGTTGTACTTGCCAGCAGCTGGGTCCCAAGCGCGAATGGCTGTACCTGCAGGGGCATTGAGATTCAAACCATAGTTAGAGGCGTAAGCCACAGGGTCAAGACCATCATTCAAGGCTGCTTGTGCCATTGCCGTTGCATATTCGGCCGTGTTAGCCAACTTCATCATGGTCTGTGAGTTGTAGAATTGGGTCGTGAGGTTGGCTGATAAGTCTACCTTTACCTTGTCGCCTTTCTTTCCGCTACGGGTGGTGATGATAATCACACCGTTGGCAGCGCGAGAACCGTAAATAGAAGCAGAGGCAGCGTCTTTCAATACCTGCATAGACTCGATGTCGTTCATGTTCAATGTGTTCAGGTTTGTCGTCGTTGGCACACCGTCGATGATGAACAATGGGTCTTGTGATGAATTGAAAGAGCCGATACCACGAATACGTACCCTACCTGCACCAACAGGAGAACCGTCACTCGTAATGGTCATACCTGGCACTTTACCTTGCAATGCACGCATAGGGTCGGTGTCGGATGAAGTCTTCAACTCTTCAGTTTTTACAACGGCCACCGAACCTGTCAAGTCGGCCTTACGTTGTACTTGATAACCAGTTACCACCACTTCTGCCAATTCTGCGGCATTGTCGGTCATGGTAACTTGCATGCCTTGTTGGGCGGGCAATTCTTGCTTTTCAAATCCGATGTAGGAAAAGACGAGAGTCTGTCCAGCCGCAACTTTCAATTTGAAATTGCCATCAAGGTCTGTAATGGCACCATTCGAAGTACCCTTTTCCATGACCGTGGCACCAATGATAGGCTCTCCCGTTCCGTCAACGACGGTACCGGTAATTTCCGTCTGCGCGTACATTATAGTACTCACAAGGATGAGCATTGTGCTCAGAAGCAATCGTTGTAGATGTTTCATTTGCTTTTGCTTTTAGTTAATACTGTTATGGTAATTAAAACGTTAATAATGTCGCAAAGTTAATGTTGATAATAGGTTTAGGCTATCATTTTTCGTTCTTACGATTGAAATTTTGTTGCAATGAATCAATTTTCTCAGTGAATGAACGATTTTTGAAAGTCGTTACGTAACGTACGTTATACCTTTGCGCTCGGAAACACAAAAGGTGTGGACGAAACGTTTTCACTTTCGAACCAGGTCTGCGACAACCATTGAATAGATGAAACGTCAGTCCACACCATTATTATATAATATGGTCAGGTACCGTACTCTCCATTCTTTTTCCAAGGTCGCAGTTGGTTTCGAAAAGAGTCAGCAACTCATTTTTCCTCAATGTCAAGCCTTCCGATACATCTTCGTAAAAGGCAATATCCATTTGCAAAGATACAGAAAATTTTTAAACCACAAAACTTTTTTCCAACTTTCTGAGAAAACTATCTTTCTCCACATTTCCCCCAATCGCTATGTTTGAGATATAAGCATGATGATTTTCCATGAGCAAAATATGTATTTTTCAATCCCGATTACGATGTTTTCGAAATAAATTCGTATTTTTGCAGATGTGAAAGCTGTTGGTCATGGCTGACAGTATTACAACGACATAATGGAAAGCGTCATTGATGCTTTGTTTTTGGATGTTTGAACGTCGGAAATTCAGAACCTGTTCAAAGACAGTGCAGATGTGAATGCTACGGGTGTAGTGTATACTCCCGGAGTGTGCAGCGAGGGCTAACCATGTCCTCACGCACACTTTTGGGCGTACTATATACTAACCAGCGTGGGTATTCAGACTTTGCTCGTTTAACAGGGAGGCTTCCGACGGCCAAAACATCGAATGGGCAGATGAGGATACCCCGCTTTTTGTATGCCGTTACAGGAAAGTTTATTAACCTTCTAGCTTGTGGGTGGCGGTTGGAGTTAAAAGAGTGAAGGTTACGATGAAAAATAAGGTATCCGCAACCGCTATAAGTTTGGGAAATCCACATTCTTTATTTCCACAGAGTTATGCTACTATACCACATGGAAATAGAGCAAGATATATTAATTTTCATAGAGAGTTGAACAAGGCTTCTGTGGAAGAGGATGTAAAAGCATATCGTACTTTCTTTTCTTTACCACAAGACAGCTCCCAACATCAAGATTTATATACTCAGAAGATTCTATTTGAATTTAAATATGACAAGAACTTCAAAAGCAAACATGTTAAAGCTGAAGTACTTGCCCAGATCTTATATTATGTGCATCGTCTTAAGTTTGATATAGACACCAAACCTATTCCTCCATATCTTAGTTTAGCAGATGTAAATGAAGTTATAGTTACTAAAACTATTGCATGGGAGAGATTTTATAATGAAACAAAATATGATTGGTCGGCAGCACCTTCGAGTCCCGATATGCTTTTAATTCGTGATGTAGAAATCTCAAATGAGATTAATGAACTTCGTGTGTTCAATTTGTTTGAGTTAAATGAACTGCAAATTATAGATGATTTTTTTAAACGTATTTATTCTAATGATATTGATAATAGTTTAATTGTCAAACGTGATATAACGGAGCGTAATTTTGAAGATGTCTATAGGAATTGGAACAGCAAATTTGGTACGGACGTACAGAATGGAATTAAACCTTCAAAATACTTTATTTGTGATATACAAGAAGGAAAATCGCATCCTATTGTAGAAACAGGTCGAGTCTATTTTGACTTGGATGATGGCATAACTAAAACTAAAAAAATAAACATCAAAGAATATCTTGCTTTTTGGACGCTTTATAATAAGAACAAGAGCAACAATATTGACGTTCTGATGGGTATATTGTCAAAGGCAGACAGACTATCTGAAGATTCACAACGACGATTTGAAGGTGAGTTTTATACGCCCATTCATCTTGCAAAAAAAGCCATTGACTATCTTGACGCAGTTGTAGGAAATGATATGAACCATATTGATTGGGAGTCTGGCAAATATCGTTTGTGGGATATGGCATGTGGAACTGGTAATTTGGAATATCACTTGCCGTCAAAAGCATATCAATATTGCTACATGTCAACACTCCGTTCCGAGGATGTCATTTTCTGCAAGGGTATGTTTCATGATGCTAAGGTTTTTCAATATGATTATCTGAATGATGATGTAGACAGAGTTATTGGACAAGACATATCACTTGGTTGGAAAATGCCAACAGAGTTGGTGGATGATTTAGCTAATCCCGAAATTCAATGGATAATCTACATCAATCCTCCCTTTGGTACAGCTCAAAACAAGAAAAATGCGAATGATAGCAAAGATGGAATCAGTATGACCAAAATTCAGAAACACATGACCAACGACAAACTGGGAGAGGTGAGTCGCGAACTCTTTTCCCAGTTCCTCTATCGAATTCACTATGAATTCAAGAAAAAGCAAGCATGGTTGGGGCTGTTTGCAACCTTGAAGTATCTGAATTCCAATAATGACCAACTTCTCAGAGATAATATTTTCCGATATAAATATGAAAAAGGATTTATCTTTGAAGGTAATGCTTTTGAAGGATTGGCACCAGGTTTCCCCATAAGTTTTCTTGTATGGAACCTGTCGAAATTGCTGCCTAATTTTGATAAGCAGAGGATTATAGCAGAAAAATGCCACAAAAATGGTGAAGCATACGACACGAAAGAACTTAGTATCATTGATAGAAGATATTTATTGAATAAATGGGTGAATCGTCCAGCTGCAACTATTAATTTTCCACCTTTCTCATCAGCATTGAATATTAATGATGATAAGAAAGATTTACGTGCAAGAATTAGCAAAGGTTTTATTTGTTCTTTGTGTTCTCCGGGTAATGATATGCAACATAATAATTATGTTGCCCTGTTCTCTGGGCCTTATGGTAGTGCAGGTGCATATAGTGTAACTAATGACAATTTTCTTAAGTCAATGATTATTCATGCCGTCCGTAAAACGGCAAAAGGTGATTGGAGTAATGATCGAGATCAGTTTTACAAACCTTATGTCGAATACTTTCATGACGAAGTTATTCAGCAATTAGGTTACGAGGAAGGTGTAACGCCAGAGTTCCCAATGGATTTTGCACGAGATTGCGTAGTATGGAGCCTTTTTGCCTCATCTAATCAAACTGTCGCACTAAAGGATATAGAATATAAAGCAAAGACCTATCAGATACATAACAATCTTTTCCCATTTACTATCAGGCAGGTCAAAGATTGGGGCATCAAAGACCCCGATATCAAGATGACTATTATTCAAGAAAAAGAAGATCGTTTTGCTGCCCGTTGGCTAGAGGAAAATTACGACCAATTAAGTCATGCGGCAAAAGATGTCATTGATGCGGCAAGGAAAGTATACAAGTGTTATTTTACCAACTTGAATTTTATAAATACCAACCATTTTAAAATCAAGACTTGGGATGCAGGTCGTTATCAGATAATAAACTCGATGCGTGAAGATGGTGTGGAGATTGGTAATGAAGAAATAATGTTATTAGAAGAATCCAATAAGAAATTGGGAGAGCGTATAAGATTACAAATACAATCTCTAGGATTTCTAAGATAATTGTAATAAAGCAGAGAAGACAAGATTTGTAGCTTTTCTTTCATTTTATATGTTCTTTAAAGATCCCCCAATATTTGGGTAGTTAGATAATAAGCTAATAAGACATAGTATCATATTTGTATTATACCAAATAAGTATGAAATTGTTTCATCTGTAACGTTACATTTTTCCCCCAAATATCTTCCCGTTTCTGCTTAAAGGAACGGGAATTTTGTTGTTTTTCCGAAGACCTCCCGTTTTATTAGCTAATTCTCACATTATCAACGAGTTGACTTTTTGAAGACCTCCCCTAAGACCTCCCGTAAGACCTCCCATAGACCTCCCCTAAGACCTCCCGTTTTGCTACCTTGGTTTTTGGTTGATTGTTCTCTCATTCGCCCATCTCAAGTAAGCCATACAACTTCTTCGTCAAACTCTTTTTTCACGAAAAAAAGCAACTACCGACGGGAGGTCTTAGGTGAGGTCTATGGGAGGTCTTACGGGAGGTCTTGAAAAAAGTAATATATTGATAATAAGGCGATTAGCTAAAAATACGGGAGGTCTTGGGGAAAGATTAAAAATTAAAGATTAAACACTAAACACTAAACATTAAACATTAAACATTAAACACTAAACACTAAACACTAAACACTAAACACTAAACACTAAACACTAAACACTAAACACTATCTATAGTCACTATAAATATCTATAATATCTATAACTCATACGTTTATAGCCCATAACTCATACGTTTACAGCTCACAACCCATACGTTTTTATAGCGCACAAATCAATGGTTTTTAACCTAAGGAATATAGATTTTAGCGGACTACAATAAATGTATAACAAACTTTTTGTACCTTTGCAGCTCTTAATTGAAAAAGTATATTCAAGATGAAATAATTATTTTCCTTTATGTTGGCCGCCTTCATGATTTGCGGCCCATTACTGACATCATGTTCAAAAGATGATGAACAAAAAACGCAGCCATCTGACGGAGTGGAAGCGCAGTTGCAGAAGATGACACTCCGCGAGAAGGTGGGACAACTGTTCTTCGTTCGCCCAGAATCTCTTGACCCTTCCTTAGAGTGGGAAACAACCAGCGATTTGAGAGCCCACCAGTTGCAGGAGGTGACAATCAATATGTTAAACACCAATGATCAATATCCCATTGGCGGCATCATCTTGTATGCATGGAACATCAAGGACGAAAAACAACTGTCTCACTTCATCACACAAATACGCGAACTGAACGGAAATCCCTTGCTCTGCATCGACGAGGAGGGAGGACTTGTGTCACGCATAGCCAACAATCCGAACTTCGACGTGAAGAAGTATGAATCGATGGCAGCCATCGGAGCCACCTTAAACCCAGCCAATGCTTACGAGTGTGGTAATACCATTGGTACGTATCTGAAACGCTATGGCTTTGACATTGATTTCGCTCCCGTGGCAGACGTGAATACCAATCCAGAGAACGTGGTCATCGGCTCTCGCGCTTTTAGCGATAAGCCTGCGGTGGCCGCACCGATGGTGACCAACTATCTGCAAGGCTTGAAAGATGCTGGCGTTATGGGATGCATCAAGCATTTCCCTGGTCATGGGGATACCAAGGCTGACACTCACTTCGGTTATGCTCAGTCGACGAAGACATGGGATGAGATGATGGATTGTGAGATGGTGACTTTCCGCGCAGGTATCCAATGGGGTTGTCAGTTGATTATGACCGCTCATATCGCCGTACCCAAAGTGACGGGGTCGGACATTCCCTCAACGATGTCGTCAGTCATATTGCAAGATAAGTTACGTGGCGAACTGGGCTATAAGAACATCATTATCACAGATGGTATGGAGATGGGCGCCATTACCCAGCAATACTCAAGTGGCGAAGCTGCTGTGGGTAGCATAAAGGCTGGCGTGGACATCGTGCTCGGTCCTCGTGACCTTGTAGAAGCCTTTGATGCCGTCATCGCAGCCGTGAAGAATGGCACCATCAGCGAGGAACGCATCAACCAAAGCGTACGCCGCATCCTGAAACTCAAGAAACAATTTGCAATTCAAGATTTATAATTCACAATTCACAATTAATAATTCACAATTATTAATGGTGATTCGCTGGAATTATTAAAGCACAAAAAGTGGGAGCTCAGGCATTATACTAGAAAGGGGGAGGAATATCATAAGATGAAGAGTATAGCCTGAACTCCCGAAAATATTAACAATCCTTGAAATGAAATCGATTATTTCTTAGACTCTTTCAAGAAAAAATCTGTCATTTGTTTGAACGTGGATTCGTTGAACGTGACAGGGCCATGTTGACCTTCTGGAATGGTGATGTTTAATTACCGAAGTTTGGGAAACTGGGGGCAGGTTCCTTTCCTATGTCGATGAGCAACTTTTTAAGAGCACGACGACGATGAGTCCACGTGGGATAATCATCGGCACGCAGAACTTTTGGTTGGAATCCTGGCATTTGTGGAGCACCATCACGCTTCATGAATTCAAGTGCGCTGGTGGTGAGGATGCAAGGTTTCGTCTTGCCATCAGCCAATAGTCGGTCTACAATCGCATCGGCACCTCCCTCTTTAAACCAACTCTCCATCGTATCATCTTTTCCAGGGATGAGTTGGATAAACGATGGGAATGTCATGGCTTGTGGCATGAAAGGAATGTACCATGCTTCTTGTCGTTCGAGGTCATAACTGGTGCGTCCATGTTGAATATCACCTTGTGAAGCAAAGTTGAAAGGTGAGCGAGGATTATCCGCAATACTATATTTGAATCCTTGTTGGGAGGATAGATACATGTTGCTGGGGTCGGCCACCCGAGTACCATCAACGATGAAGCAATATTCAAACGTGTCGAAAAGATATTCGTTCAGTGTCGTACTCCATACTCCATCGGAATCACGTTTCATGGCAATGGGGTCACGCAACATTTCACATTCCAATTCCACTTTCTTGGCATCAGGAGCTTTAAAGCGGAAGGTTACGTTTTGTTCTGTATATTCAGGTGAGATGATGGGACGAGGAAAGAGACGAGCCATCACACCAGGTGTGAATTGTTGTTCCTTGCCAGTAGCAGCGGGGGTAGGCTTTGCTGTCTTCATGGCTTCCTCGGCGGCTTTCTTATTGAAGAGCAATGGAAGTGTCTTCGTTAGGAAGTATTTGGCATTCATCCAAGTATGTCCGAACTTGTCAGAAGTAAATTCCTTCACGCTATG
>OCTX012213616.1_pt1 | contig 17013 bp, 18 predicted proteins | sample 1539691 | NCBI WGS metagenome assembly OCTX01 (sample SAMN02144231, study PRJEB22623) | gut metagenome | biome: sheep rumen | host: Ovis aries | place: New Zealand | reverse complement strand
CCGCCGCAGCTGCCGCAGCTGCCGCCGCAGCCTCCGCAGCCTCCGCCGCAGTCACCGCCGTCGCCGGGGATAATCGGCAGACGACCAAGCACGAGCAGCTCCGCCGCCGTGTCCGCGTCGCCGCAGTAGCCGACCACCGGCACGATGCCGTAGCTGAGCAGCAGCGCCTTGGCCTCGCCGCCCATGTTGCCGCTGAGCACCGCGGCCACGTCCTCGGCCTTCATCAGATCGGCCATAGCCTGGTGGCCGTGGCGATCCGAGACGTCGATCAGCTTTTTGGTACTGTTGCTCATGTCCTCCAGGTCGAAATCGTAGATCGCAAAGCACTCGGCGTGGCCGAAATGCTCAAAGATTTCGCCGTCCTTGTAGCTGACCGCAACCTTCATTTCAGCAGACCCTCCACCACGTCGGCCATCGGCGCAATATGGCTGCCGTCAACGCTCTCCACCTCGCCGGCGTCGACCATCGTCGCAACCGCAGGGTCGATCGGCAGACGCACGGCATGCTCAATGCCGAAGGCGCGGGCCGTGTCTTCCACATGGCTCTCGCCGAAGATCGCGTGCTCTTTGCCGCAGTCGGGGCATTTAAAATAGGACATGTTTTCCACCAGCCCCAGCACGGGCACCTTCATCAGCCCGGCCATATTGACGGCCTTGGCCACGATCATGCTCACCAGATCCTGCGGGCTCGTGACGATGATGACGCCGTCGATCGGCAGGGACTGGAACACCGTCAGCGGCACGTCGCCGGTTCCGGGAGGCATATCGACAAACATGAAGTCCACATCCTGCCACATCACGTCCGTCCAGAACTGGGTGACGGCGCCGGCGATGACCGGGCCGCGCCAGACCACGGGCTGCGTCTCTTCTTCCAGGATCAGGTTCATGCTCATCATCTGCACGCCGCTGTGGCTCGTGACCGGCAGCAGATACTCGTCCGTGCCGTAGGCGTGCTGCGTGACGCCGAAGGCCGTGGGGATCGAGGGACCGGTGATATCCGCGTCGAGCACGGCGGCCTGATAGCCGCGGCGCTGCATCTCGCAGGCAAGCAGACTCGTCACCAGAGACTTACCGACGCCGCCCTTGCCGCTGACAACGGCAATGACCTTTTTCACCGAGGCGCCTTCGCGCAGGTTTTTGCGAAAGTTCTCCTGACGGCTGGCGCAGTCGGCCTGGCAGGTAGAGCAATCGTGAGTGCATTCGCTCATATTTTTATCTTCCTCGCATTTTAGTTTTCCGCTTTGCGGTATGTACTATTATACCCAAAAAGCGCTTTCTGTCAAATGTTCTTTCCCGCGATGGAGCGCGGCGCAAAAGGATTCTTAAAAATATAAATTTTTTCAAATAACTGTTAACATAACGCGCAAAATCCTGTATAATGCAGTCGATTCAAGGACAGGACGGAAGACGGACATGACAAAGAAACAAAGAAAGAAAAAAGCCAAACAGATTCTGCTGCCGCTTTTCACGGGGCTGCTTACCGTGGCGCTGCTTCTGACGGCGCTTATGGTCGTGGATGGGCGGCATGCTGAAATCGAAATGCTGGGCGATGAAAACATGGTGCTCGAATACGGCGAGCCCTTCGAAGACCCCGGCGTAGAAATCCAACAGGTGGGTCGGCTGTTCCCGATCACACGGGAGGCCGAAGTCGTTTACGCGAGTCGGCAGCCCGATCCGATGCGGCTCGGCACGCAGGAGATGGAATATGTGATTGCCGACCGGGGGCGGGAGCGCCGTCTGGTTCGCACGGTCACTGTGGTCGATACCGAAAAGCCGCAGATCGAGCTGCTGCCGATCCCCGAGGGACAGGAGCCGAGCTGGATGCGCGGCTATGTTGAGCCGGGCTTTACCGCGACAGATAATGTCGACGGCGACATGACGGATATTGTGGAGGTGACGCGCCTCGACGACCGCGTGGTTTATACTGTGACCGACAGCTCCGGCAATGAAGCGGTCGCCGAGCGGCCGCTCTACGGCGGCATGGACGCACCGGAGATCGAGCTTCTCGGCGGCGCGGAGATGACCGTAACCGCCGCGATGAGCTGGGAGGATCCGGGCTTTCGCGTTGTGGACAGCTGGGGGAACGACCTGAGCGAATCTGTCATGGTCGAGGGCGCGGTGACGCCGTACCGCAGCGGGGACTATGAGATCGTCTATACGCTGACCAACAGCTTCGGCGAGAGCGTGACGGCGACGCGGCGCGTGACCGTGGAGCCGGTGCGTCAGTCCGACACGGTCTACCCGGACATCAAGACCATCTATCTGACCTTCGACGATGGCCCGGGGCCGTATACGAATCAGCTGCTGGACGTTCTGGCGCGCTACAATGTCAAGGCGACCTTCTTCGTCACCGGCAACCAGCCCGATTATTACAGCTGCATCAAGCGCGCCTATGACGAGGGACACTCGATCGGCGTGCACACCTTTACCCATAATTATTACAGCATTTACGCCAGCGAGGATGCCTTCTTTGAGGACTTCAACCGCTGTGAGGATCTGATTTACGAGCTGACTGGCTCCTATACGAAGCTCTTCCGTTTCCCGGGCGGCAGCTCGAATACCGTCAGCAATTTTAACCCCGGCATCATGAGCCGCCTGACGAAGACGATGACGGACATGGGCTATTATTACTATGACTGGAACGTATTGAGCGGCGACGCGGGTGAGACGACGGAAACCGACCAGGTTTACAGCAATGTGACCAACGGCTGCTCCTTTAATGTCAATGTTGTGCTGCAGCACGACATCAAGGGCTTCAGCGTCGACGCTGTGGAGCGCATCATCGTCTGGGGGCTGAATAACGGCTATCAGTTCCTGCCGCTGGAGGAGAGCTCCTACGGCGCGCATCACGGAGTGAACAACTGATGACCGGCCGGCTGGACTCTCCGCTGGGGCCGCTGCTGTTTGAAGAACAAAACGGTGCCGTCAGTGCGCTGCGCTTTGCCGCGGAAGGGGAGGCCGAGACACTGCCGGCGGCCTCCGGCGCCCTGGCCGAACGGACGGCGCGCTGGCTCGCGCGCTATTTCGCGGGGGAAAACCCGCCGCCCGATCTTCCGCTTGCCCCCGTCGGCACCGCGTTTCAGCGGCGTGTCTGGGAAGCGGCTCGCGCCGTTGCCTACGGTGAAACGCTCAGCTACGGAGAGCTCGCGCGGCGCATTGGCTGCGGCAGCGCCCGGGCGGTCGGCGCGGCGCTCGGCAAAAACCCGATCTGGCTCCTGATTCCCTGTCACCGCATCGTCGGCAGCGACGGCTCGCTCACCGGTTACGCGGGCGGCCTTGACAAGAAAGCCGCGCTGCTGGCGCTTGAGAAGACAACTTAGATCTCAGAAAAAAACCTGGGCTGTGACGAAAATCACAGCCCAGGTTTTTACGCATTTTTGTGATTTATTTGATCTCCAGGCTGCGCTTGGCCGGCGCGGCCTCAACCTTCTTCGGCATGTTCAGCGTCAGGATGCCGTCGTTGTAAGCGGCCTCGATGCCGTCTACATTGATGCCGGAGACGTCAAAGCTGCGGCTGAAGGAGCCGTAGAAGCGCTCGCGCTTGACGTAATTGGGCTTCGAGTTCTCGTCGTTTTCGTACTTGCGCTCGGCGCTGATGGTCAGCACGTCGTTTTCTACGTCGATGGTGATGTCTTCTTTCTTGAAGCCGGGGAGCTCCGCCTGAAGCTCATAGGCGTCGCCGGTGTCGATCACGTCGGTGCGGAAGGCGTTGACGCTGTGGCTGCCGCCGAAGAAGCTGCGCTCCATCTCTTCCAGCTCGCGGAAGGGATCGTAATTGGCCATACGGCGCATATGATGATCAAAAGGAATCAGTTCGAACATAACAAATACCTCCATTCGATGTTACAACATTTTTTTGGGGACTTTTGCATCTCTCGTTTGTTTACATATATAAAATACAAAACGAAAGTTAAAAAATATAGCATATTCTATGAACAAACTGTGAACATTAGCACTCGCTTATAAAGAGTGCTAATGTTCATGACAGAAAAAGCCCCCGCCGGAAGTATGCCCGGCGGGGAACTGTTTTATGCGCGGTCGAGTCGGTATTCGTTCAGCGTGACGATTTCTGGTTTGTGAGCAGACATCGGCCGGGTCTCTCTGCCGAGGAAAGTAAAACCCGCCTTCTGTATGACGCGGTTGCTGCCGATGTTTTCGCGTACGGCCTGGATCAGGATGCTCTCGTAGCCCTCGTCGAAGAGCATCGCGCACACGGCCTTCAGCGCCTCGGTCATATAGCCGTGTCCCCAGGTGGGGCGGCCGGAGCAGTAACCGATGACCGGGCAGCCGTCCGTAAAGTGCACGACGTCGATCATGCCGATCAGCTCGCCGGTGTCCCTGCGCTCGATGCCGTAGCGGTAGGTGTCCGGCTGATCGTATTCCGCGAGCCAGCGCTCCATGACCGCCTCGGTCACGGCGGCGGATGCGTGCGGCTGCCAGGTGAGATACTTCGTTACCTCCGGGTCGCTGGCCCAGTAATCAAAGATGCGCTTCACGTCGCTGCGGCGGACCTTTCGCAACAGCAGCCGTTCGGTCTGCAGTTCTTTCATCACAGAATCTCGCCTCCCCGTGTCTTCGTCAGGTCTTTAATCACTTCGCCCGCGAGAATGAGTCCGGCGACCGATGGCACGAAGGCCACCGAGCCCGGGATATCCCGCCGCCCGGCCTCCGCGCCGGGCGCGGGCCGATGGGCGGGCATGAGGGGCTTTTCCCGGGAATAGACCACCTTCAGATGCTCAATGCCGCGCTTTTTCAGCTCCTTGCGCATGATCCGCGCGAGGGGGCAGACGGCGGTCTCTGTAATGTCGGCCACGCGGAAGGCGGTCGGGTCAAGCTTGTTGCCGGTACCCATGGAGCTGATGATGGGCGTGCCGCAGCGGCTGGCCTCCTCGGCCAGCATCAACTTGCCGGTGACGGTGTCGATCGCGTCAACGACGTAGTCATACTGCGTAAAATCAAAGAGTCCGGCTGTGTCCGGCAGATAAAAGCAGCGGTGGAGCGTGACGCGGCAGGCAGGGTTGATGCTCTGAACGCGCGCGGCGGCTGCGTCGGTTTTCCAAAAGCCGAGCGTTTCGCGCGTTGCGAGGATCTGCCGGTTCAGATTTGAGGGGCTAAAGACATCGTTGTCGATCAGATCCAGCGCGCCGACGCCGCTGCGCGCCAGCGCCTCCACAACATAGCCGCCGACGCCGCCGAGTCCGAACACGGCCACGCGGCTGCGCGCGAGGATCGCCATCGCCTCGTTGCCGAGCAGCATGTTTGTCCGTTCCAGTTCTTCCATCGCGATCCTCCTTTGCGCGTCTGTTTTTCCCACAGTGTAACAACTTGCCCCCGTCCTGTCAAGAGATCGGCGGCGGGAAAGCGGGAAGAGCGATGGGAAATGCCAACCGCGCCCCGGGGTATTTCCCCGTATTTTCCATGGCAAAGATGGCTTCTTCAACAGCGCCGATTGACGCGCTTTTCAGGGATGGGAAATCTATAATACTCATATCTTGAGCATGTTGAGGGAGGACAAACATGGACATGGATGGATCGGGGCGCTTTGCCGCTCTGAAAACGGCGCTGGGCCGTCGGCAGATGGATCACCGGATGATCGGCGTGCTGCACGGCGCGGTGTTTTTGCTGCTGGGGCTGACGCTCAGCAGCGCGCGGGTGCTCGATGACGGCGCGCCGCTCGGCATTGCGATGACGGCGGCCGCCGGGCCGGGGCTCGCGGGGGTATGCGCGCTTGTCGGCGCGGCGCTGGGCTATCTGAGCGGCGGCATCGGCTGGGGTATCCGCTACATCGCGGCCTCGGTGCTGGTGTATACGATCGGCTTCGTCTTTCAGGAGACAAGCCTCTATCGCCGGCGCCTGTTTATGCCGGGGGCGGCAGGGCTCGTGACGGCCGCGACGGCGGTCATGGCAACCTACAGCCTCAGCCGGGGCGGGCTGCCGCTGTATGCGCGCTTTGCGGTGGAGAGCTGCCTGGCCTTCGGCGCCTGCTATTTCTTCCGCGAGGTGTTTACGCCGGGTAAGGCGCTCACCGAGAGCGAGGAGCAGCGGCGCGGCGCCGCTGTCACGGTGCTGATCGCGGGCATCCTGATGGCGCTCAGCCGCATTACCTTCCTGCGCGGCGCATCGCTCGGCCGGGCCGGCGCGCTGCTGCTGGTCATGTGCTGCGCGATGAAGGGCGGCATTCTGACCGGCGCTGCCGTGGGCACAGTGCTGGGACTTGCGATGGATTTGACCTCGGTGGGCGCTGCCTACTATACGCCGGTTTACGCGATCTCCGGGCTGCTTTCCGGCTGCTTTGGGCGTTATGGGCGCTTTCTGTTTACGCTCGGTTTTGTGCTGACGCAGGGGCTTGCGCTGCTCGGTCTCTGGAATGAAAGCGCGGTGCTCAGCAGCCTCTATGAGGGCATGACGGCGTCTCTGATCTTTTTGCTGCTTCCCTCGTCCTGGCTCAGCCGCACGGGTCTGCTGCTGCAGTCCATGGAGCAGGGGAGCGGAGAGATCGGCCTGCGGCGCTTCATGTCCGAGCGCCTCGGGCAGCTTGGCCGCGCCTACGAGGAAATCTACGAGACCGTGCAGCGGAATCTCGGCGAGCGGAGCAACGACGAAAACATCGCCCGCGTGTTCGACCGCGCGGCCGACGCGGTCTGCGTCCGCTGCAAGGAGAAAAACCGCTGCTGGAACAGCGATTACATGGACACGCTCTCCGCCATGAACGACGCGACCGCGGCCATGCGTCGCAACGGAAGCCTTGCGGAGGAGAATCTTCCGGCGCATTTCCGGGAGCGCTGCACCTCGGTAACGCCTTTCGTCAACGCGGTCAACGCCGAGCTGCGCTCGCTTGCCTATCGGCGTCAGCTGCGAAGTGTGGCGGCGGAAAATCGCAGCGCTGCCTGGGCGCAGTATCACGACATGGCCGGGATGCTCGACCGGCTCAGCCGGGAGCTCAGCGGGAATAACGGCGCCGAGCCCCTCGCCGAGCAGCGCCTGCAGCGCTATCTCCGGTCGTTGGATATGCAGGCGCAGACGGCGGTGTTCCGCGCCGGCGGGCGTCTGCGTGCGGTGATCGAGTGCGCTTCAATGGCGCCGCTGCTGCGGGAGGAAAACTATCTGGACAAGCTCTCGGAGGTCGTCGGCGTTCGCCTCTGCCAGCCGCAGGAGCTGGCGGGCGACGCGGGGCGAATGACACTGCTGGAGGCGGAGCCCCTGGCCGTGTCCGTCGGCATTGCGGCCATGAAGAAAAAGGGCGAGAGCATCAGCGGCGACAAAGGGAGCTATTTTAAAACCGACGAGGGCGTGCTGTGCGTCATTTTGTCCGATGGCATGGGCAGCGGCAGCGAGGCTGCGCGCGACAGCGCAAGGGTGGTGGAGATTCTCGAGCGTTTCCTGCGCAGCGGCACCGAGCCAGCTATCGCGATGCGGATTTTAAATTCGGTCATGCTGCTCCGCTCCGGCGAGGACTGGGGCTATGCCACGGTGGATCTGATGTGCGTCGACCTTTTCACCGGGGAGACCTGCTTTTACAAGTACGGCGCCGCGCCTTCGTATGTGAAAAGCGGCGGGAAGATCCGCCAGATCCAGAGCGAGACGCTGGCTCCGGGACTCGGCCCCGGCGACGGCGCAAGTCCTGACGTGGTACGCATGAAGCTGCGGCCGGGTTCAACGGCGCTGATCGCCAGTGACGGTGTGGCCGCCGGACGGGAGGACGATTGGCTCTGCGAGCTGCTCAAGGGCGAGAGCAGCGACATGAAGGGGCTGGCCAAAAGCGCGCTGCGGGTCGCCGAGGAGCAGTACGGCGCGGCCGACGACATGACGGTGATCGCCGTACGGCTGGAGAAACGCGCATGAGAGCGGCGCCGCTGAATCGTGCCGCGGTCGGGCGCGAGGTGCTGAAGGGCTCGGCGGAGCAGATCATCCGTGTCCGCGTGCCGGTACCCGGAGTTTTCCGCGAGGCCGTGTTCTTCCTGCATGAGGATTATCTCCGGCGCGGCGATCTGGGGCGCGAGGAGCTGCTGCGGCAGGCGCGGCGTTCGGCGGAGGAGTACCTGCGTCCCTTCGCCCCCGAGAAAAAGACCGTCCTCTGGTGGCCTTATCCCTTGCTGCTTCTCGCCGGAACGGCGCTGGGGCTCGGACTGGGGGTGTATATCGGCATATAAAAAGCACTGGCTGTGACGAGCATCACAGCCAGTGCTATTATTCGATTGCTTATTTTCCCACGCAGAAGCGCTCGAAGATGCGGTTTGTCACATCCTCGCGCACGCTTCGCCCGGTGAGCTCACCGAGGGATTGCATCGCGCGCTCGGTCTCGGTCAGCACGATATCCGGCGTCATGCCCTCGGCCATGGCCGCCTCCGCCCCCTCGAGCGCGTCGAGCGCGCGGCGGATGGCGTCGGCCTGCCGGGCGTTGGTGAGAATCTCCCCGGCGGGCACGGCGGGTTGAGGATAGAGCCGCTCGATCGCGCGCTCGAGCTCTTCCAAGCCCTCCCCGGCGGCGGCGCTGAGCGTCAGCTGCGGAAGCGTTGTGTCAAGGCGGGTGATGCGCTGCGGCAGATCGCTTTTGGAGAGAATGGCGATGGCCTTCGGCGCCTGCTCGGCCAGACGCAGCACCTCGCGGTCCTCCTCGCCGAGCGGCGCGCTGCCGTCGATCACCGCGAGCACAAGCTCCGCCTGTTCCGTGGCGCGGCGGCTCCGCTCCACGCCGAGCTGTTCCACCTCGTCGCTGCTCTCGCGCAGGCCCGCCGTGTCGATCAGACGCAGCACCAGCCCACCAATGCGCAGCTTTTCCTCGATGGTGTCGCGCGTCGTGCCGGGAATGGCGGTGACGATGGCGCGCTCATAGCCGAGCAGGGCGTTGAGCAGCGAGCTTTTGCCCACGTTGGGTCGGCCGATGATCGCCGCGGGAAGCCCCGCGTTCATCAGCCGTCCGCGCCCGTAGCTGTCCAGCAGACGCCGCAGGCTTTCCCTCGCTGCTGCGATGACGCCGCGGTATTCCGCGAGGCGGAAATCCTCGATATCCTCGTCGGGGTAGTCCAGCACCGCGTGATAGTGGACGCTGATCTCCCGGAGGGAGTCGTAGATTGCCTCCATCTTGCCGCCAATGGCGCCGGAAAGCTGTCCCGCCGCATTGCGCGCACTCTCTATGGTCTCGGCGTCAATGAGGTCGGCCACAGCCTCCGCCGCGGTCAGCTCGAGGCAGCCGTTGAGAAAGGCTCGCTTGGTAAATTCGCCCGGCCCCGCCTGCCGCGCGCCGAGGGAAAAGCAGGCCTCCAGCGCCGCACGCAGGACGACGGGAGAGCCGTGACATTGAAATTCCACCGTGTCCTCGCCGGTGTAGCTGCGTGGGGCGCGGCTGCAGGTACACAGGCACAGGTCGAGCAGACGCCCCTGCGCGTCGCAAAGCGAGCCGTAGACCAGATTTTTGCTCTCGTGTGCGCTCATCGCCGCGCCGTCTGTGGGCTGAAAGAGCCGGTCGGCAATCGGGATGCTCTCCGGCCCGGACAGGCGCAGAATGCCGATCGCGGCAATCTGCGCGCCGGTGGCGATGGCGGCAATCGTATCGGACATGATATTCCTCCCAGAAAAGAAAAAAGCTTCCAGAACGGAAGCTTTTTCCGCTTGTTTTATTTGTAGGTCGCTCAGGTTTCGGCGGCGGCGAGCTTTTCGGCTTTGGCCGCGCGGGCTGCCTCCTCGTCCTTGCGCTCGGACAGGAAATAGCTCAGCGACAGCAGACTGTCGGAGAAATGAATATTTTCCACCAAAATGTCGCTGTTCGGCTCGGTCAGTTCGATGTTGGTAAAGTTCCAGATTGCGCGCACGCCGCATTCGGTCAGGCGTTTGGTCACGCGGATCGCGGCCTCCTTCGGCACAGACAGCACCGCCACATCCACGGCATTTTCAGCCAGATAGCTCTCCAGCTCGTCCATGCTGCGGACAGGAACGCCGCTCAGCTCGGTGCCGATCAGCTCCGGCTTGACCTCAAACGCGGAGACAAGGCGGAAGCCCCATTCGCCGAAGCAGAAGTTGTCCATCAAAGCGCGGCCGATGTTGCCGACGCCGATCAGAATGGCGCGGAAACCGCGGTCCATGCCCAGAATCGCGGCAATCTGCGTGCGCAGCGCAGAGACATTGTAGCCATAGCCCTGCTGACCGAATTCGCCGAAGCAGCTGAAATCCTGCCGGATCTGCGAGGGCGTCAGCCCCAGCTGCTGCCCCAGGTCGAAGGACGAAATGCGGCTGACGCCGGCCTCCGCCAGCTCGTCAAGCTTGCGCAGATAGCGCGGCATACGGCGGATGACGTTGTTGGACACCTTAACTCGCTTCAAAATGTATCTCTCCTTGCACTCGGTTAAATATTTATCATTTAAGGAAGTATAGCATAAAAAGCTAACCGATTCAAGGATAAATTTCAGCGATTATTCATCCAGCCCCAGCAGACGGAGCAGTTCGTCGGGGCTGGCGTCGAGGCGGCAGTAGCTGTCGCCGTCATTGCGGACATAGACGGCCAGATCATCCTGCAGCAGAACGGTCATCTCCCGCGAGGCGCCCTCGTGCTGATAGCTCAGGTGAATTTCACGCATCGGGCGGCTGCCGTCCAGAGACACTTTTTCCCCGGTGATAATCTCCTCAAGCGCGGCGCTCTGCGCTTTGTCCAGCGTCAGAAACTCAGTATCCGTGTAATCTTCCATCGGTTCTTCCTCTGCTGCGGCTTCTGCCGGCGCTTCGGCGGGCATTTCAGGCATGGCGTTGGGGAGAAGCGCGGAATCGGCGTCTTTTTTCGTTTCAAAGAGGCCGTATGCGTTTTGCACGGCGCTGTCAGCCGTGACGGATTCCTCGAACAGTTCCGCTTCCGCAGGTGCGGCCTGATCGGCAAGCCCCTTGCGGGCGGCGATCTTCGGCAGGCTGAGCCCGGCGGCGACAAGAACCACCAGACAGGCCGCTGCGGTCAGCGCTGTGTGCCAGTGCCGGCGGCGGGTATGGACGGAGTTTTTCGTGCGCAGGCTCTCCCGGCGCACGTCCGCCATGATATTCTCGTGCAGGGCGCCCGGAACCTCCTCTAATTCTTGCCCAAGGTTTTCCGACAGAGAGCGAAACGCCACGTAAACGGCGGCGCAGTCCGGGCAGCGCTTGACGTGCTCGGCCAGCTCCGCGCGCTCTTTGGGGCTCAAATCCCCGTCCAGCATACGGCTGATCATTTCCTGATAGCGGTCACAGTTTGTCATGGCGTATCACCTCCTCCCGCGTATTTTGACGCCAGAGAATCGGGAAGGTTCCCGTCCTGCAGCAAAAAAGCGCAAAGTCTTTTACGCGCGCGGAAAATGCGCGACTTCACCGTGCCGGGCTCCAGATCAAGCGTCCGGCCGATGTCTTCATAGCTCATCCCCTGTATTTCGCGCAGCAGCAGCACCTGCCGGGCCTCATCCGGCAGCGCGGCCAGACCGCGCTGCACGGATTCGCGCGTCAGCTTGCGATCCAGCAGATGCTCGGGGGAGAAGTGTTCGTCGGGAATATCGAGCACGTCCTCCTCGCCCTCGTCGTTTTCCACCGTCAGCGACTGCGTCGGCCTGCGTTTGCTCGCGCGCAAATGGTCAAGGCAGAGGTTTGAGACGATGCGGTAGAGCCAGACGGAGAATTTGCTGTCGCCCCGGTAGCTCGAGAGCGAACGGAAGGCCTTGAGAAAAGCCTCCTGCGTCACGTCCTCGGCGTCCTGCGCATTGCCCAGCGTGCGCAGCGCCAGATTGTATACGGTTTTCTCATAGGCGTGTACCAGCGGCTCAAAGGCGTTGGCGTCGCCGCCGAGCACACGCTCGATACAATGTTTTTCATGTTCCGGCGTCATGGAATCGCCTCCTTTCAGGCCAGGTCGCGCTTGACCTCTCGGATAATGCGGCGGATATCGTCAAGCGTTTCCACTTTAACCAGCATTTGCCGATAGATACTGCTGTGCGCCACGCCGTGCAGATACCAGGGGAGCTGATGGCGCGCCTCCATGCAGGCGGCGTGTTCGCCGCGCAATTCGGCAAGCGCCTCAATCTGCCCGACAGCTGAGTCCATGCGTGCGCCGAGCGGCGGCAGGGGCGGTTCCTCCTGCCCGTCGATCACGGCCTGGGACTGGCGGAAGAGCCAGGGATTGCCAAAGCAGCCCCGGCCGATCATCGCCAGGTCGCAGCCCGTATAGCGCAGGATGTGCGCCGCATCCGCGGCGGAGAAAATGTCGCCGTTGGCAGTCACGGGGATCGTCACGGCGGCCTTGACCTCGCGGATGATGTCCCAGTCGGCGCGCCCGGCGTACATCTGCACGCGCGTGCGGCCGTGTACGGCGATGGCCGCGGCGCCCGCCTGTTCCATTGCGCGGGCAAAGTCCACGGCGTTGACGCTGCCTCCGTCCCAGCCCTTGCGGAATTTCACCGTCACCGGCCTGTCCACCGCGCGCACAACGGCTTCCACGATGCGCCCGGCCAGGTCCATATCGCGCATCAGCGCCGAACCATCGCCGCTTTTGACGATCTTTCCCACCGGGCAGCCCATGTTGATGTCCAGAATATCCGCCCCGCTCAGCTCGAGCGCGAGGCAGGCGCCTTCAGCCATCACCTCCGGCTCGTGGCCGAAGATCTGCACGGCGAAGGGGTGCTCGTCCGGCGGGGCGTAGAGCAGGGACCGGGTCTTCTCGTCCCGGTAGACCAGCGCTTTGGCGCTGACCATTTCGCTTGTCGTCAGCGCGGCGCCCTGCTCGCGGCAGAGGCGGCGGAAGGCGAAGTCCGTCACGCCCGCCATCGGCGCGAGGACAACACGGCCGCGAAGCGGCACCTTTCCGATGCTTACCATGTCAGCTCAAGCCCCACGGGGCAGTGGTCGGAGCCCATGACCTCGGGGAGAATATAGGCGTCTTTGATCTGCTCGCGCAGCCGGTCGGAGACCACGAAGTAGTCGATGCGCCAACCGACATTCCGCGCCCGCGCCGCCGCGCGATAGCTCCACCAGGAGTAGGCGTCGGTTCTGTCGGGGTAGAGATAACGGAAGGTATCGGTAAAGCCGGCCTGCAGGAGCTCGGTAAATTTGCCGCGCTCCTCATAGGAAAAGCCCGGGTTTCCGATGTTCTGCTTGGGGTTTTTCAGGTCGATTTCCTCGTGTGCCACGTTCATGTCGCCGCAGACGATCACGGGCTTTTGGCGGTCGAGCTCCTGCAGATAGGCGCGGAAGTCGTCCTCCCACTGCATCCGGTAGTCGAGCCGCTTCAGCTCATCCTGTGCATTCGGCGTGTAGACGCAGACGAGGAAGAAGTCCCCGTATTCGAGCGTCACGGCGCGGCCCTCGGTGTCGTGCTCGGGCAGGCCGAGGTTATAGCGCACGGAGAGGGGATGGTGCTTCGTAAAGATCACGGTGCCGGAGTAACCCTTCTTTTCGGCGTAGCTCCAGTAGCTCTCATAACCCGGGAAATCCAGCTCGATCTGTCCGGCCTGGAGCTTCGTCTCCTGCAGGCAGACAAAGTCCGCGTTCAGATTCCAAAAGATTTCTTCAAAGCCTTTTTTCATCACGGCCCGCAGACCGTTGACGTTCCAGGAAATCAGTCTCATCGTATGTACCTCACAGTTCATATCGAAATACGCAGATGTGGGTATAGCCGTCCTCGCGGCGCATATTGTTGTCCTCGGGCAGCTCGGCGATTTCCAGCAGCTTCCCGCCGAGCCGCTCGCAGGTGCGGCGGGAGGGGAGGTTGTCCGGGCGGCAGGTGATGATCACATAGCCCAGGTCGTGCCCCTTCGCCAGCCGGAACAGCAGGCGGCAGGCTTTCTCGGCGTAGTGGCGGCCGCGGTAATCGGGAAAGATGCCATAGCCGATATTGCCGCCGTAGTATAAGCTCCGGTTGTGCCCGATGCGCAGATCGCAGCGTCCGATCATCGTTCCGTCGGGAAGACAGATCCTGAAGTGATAGGCCGGTACCCAGCCCCGCACGGGATCGGCCTCGGCCGTGTGATCCAGCACGAGCCGCAGCTCTTCACTGAATAAAAAAGCGGTGTCCAGAAAGTCCATCGGCTTCATGCCTCGTCCTGCGTTCTCGTGATCTTATAATACTTGAAGTGCTCGTCCTGTGAGACAAAGCGGAAGCCGAGCTTTTGCAGCACGTGCTGGCTGCGGGTGTTCTGCAGCAGCGTATCGGCGAGCACCGTCTCCATCCCGAGCTCCTCAAAGGCATAGTCGACAGCCAGTCGCTCGGCGGCGGTGCCGTAGCCCTTGTTTTTCCAGCGGTCGTTGACCAGGCAGATGCCGAGTACGCAGCTCTTTTTCTCCGGGTCGATGTGCTTGAGCACCAGTTCGCCGATCACCGTGTCGCCGAGCAGGATGTAAAAGGCATGCCGATCCGTCAGCTTCGACCGCGCGTCGAACTTCGCGTCTGCCTCCGCCTCGTTGTATACGTAGGGCACCATTTTGCTCGGATCCTCAAACAGGGCGGGATCGTGCTCAAATTGCTGATAATAGGCGCGGCAGAGCTCCTTTGTGGCCGGGACGAGGCGTAGGTCAGCGTCAATAGGCGCTTTGACGCCCCGCGCGTCGGCGAGGGCGGCGTCGCGCAGGCGGGGCATCGGCCCGGCGGCGGTGGTTTTCGTTTCGGCAGTGCGCGTGGCGACGAGGCGATTGATTTTCAGCCCTTCGGCATAAAACTTGGCCTCGTAATCGGTCATCACGCCGCAGGGGCCGAGGGCGTGCAGATCGTTTGTCAGCTCCGAGATCGCCCAGCCCTCGGCGCGAAGCTGTTCCACCGACCAGTCAAAGAGCGGGCCGTTGTCGGTTTTGAACCATATTTGTCCGCCGAGCGGCAGCGCGTCCGCGTAGAGGCGCAGGAAGCCGGGAGCGGTCAGGCGGAATTTCGCGTCCCGGCTTTTGGGCCAGGGGTCGCAGAAGTTAATGTAGATGCGCTCCGCCTCGCCCGGGGCAAAGAGCTCCGGCAGCCTTGCGGCGTCAAAATCGAGAAAGCGAACGTTGGGAAGAGCGCGCTGCAGCGTGCGCTCCATGGCGATAATCATGGCGTCCGGCACTTTTTCAACGGCGACGAGCAGCGTGTCGGGCATAGAGGCGGCGGTGTCAACGGTAAAGCGGCCCTTGCCGCAGCCGAGCTCAAGCTGCACATGCGAGAAAGCGGGGAAGCGCCGCAGCCATTGTCCGCGGTATTCCTCGAAGTTTTCTATTAACACGTCGGCGCATTTTTCCATTCTCGGGGAAAGATTGCGTCTTTTTCTCATTCTCATGGGTTTTCACACTCCTGCCGACAGCATACCACAGTCGTGCAAAAACATCAAGAAATCTCTTGCGTGCCGCGGCGGGATGGGGTATAATAGCACGGCGGCGGAGGATCGCGCGGTAAAGACAGAGCGCGAGTTTCTTCCAAGCGGTACCCAATCAAAGCCCAGCGAAGCGGGTTTGATTGGGAGAGGAAGAAGGAAGGAGCGGATATGCAGTTTTCGCGGTTCTTACGGAAACCGCGGAAACGGAATGGAGCGAGTTTCTTCTGACGACGACCGGGTATAGCGCAGTTGGTAGCGCGGGTGGTTTGGGACCATCAGGTCGGGGGTTCAAGTCCCTCTACTCGGACCATGAAAAATGGAGCTGATATGTCCGTATCAGCTCCATTTTTTACAGAATTAACTTGTTATTATCAAGAATAATGATGATTCTCGAACAACGATCTTTCTGCTTTCAAAGGAGATCGCATGCGAAATAAACATTTGTTTGCAGAATGAGGGAATATATTTGTGCTCCATAACTTTTTTTGCTTGTGTCTCTTTTTTTAAAATAATTATCGGTTTCATGTAACCTTGCGGCGCTTCTCGCGTCTGATAAACAGGAAATAAAAGAAAGATGTGACAGCAGTTTATGAAGCCCGATATTATTGACCAACTGTTTTCACAATATTATAACGAGGCGCTCTTATATACGATCTCTCTTTGCCGGAACCGAACCATAGCGGAGGACATCGTATCCAATGCTTTCTTCAAGGCTCTGAGCATGGCTGACGATTCGATCCGCGATTTCAAGCCATGGCTGCTGACGGTCTGCCGGAACGAGTTTATCAGCATATGCCGAAGAGACAGTCGTTTTACGGGCGAAGAGATACCGGAGGATCTGGCAGATGATCGGGAAGAAGTAATCGAAGGCATCATTCGCAGGGAGGAATACCGATCTTTATATCGTGCGATCGACCTGCTGTCCGAAACGCAAAAAGAAGCCGTTATGCTTTTTTACTTCTCAGGCCTTTCAATCAAAAACATTTCAGAAATCATAGGGAAAAGCGAAACCAATACAAAAGTTCTGCTTTGCAGGGCTCGGGAAAAACTCAGGACCATTATGGAGGGTGAACAATGAATTTCGAAGAAGCATACACAAAACTGCGGGAAGGCAGAGCAACAGATGAGGAGGCTGCCTTCGTAGCACGGGAACTGGAGAACGTCCGTAGAATCAGTTCAATTCTGGATGATCCTGCACGATCGGATCCGGGCATCAGCAAAGCGAAGCTGGAAACGGTGCAAAAAGCCAGAAAGGTGTTTAATAAAAAAACATTGATCCGTACAGTTACGATCGTGCTGTGCAGCATACTGATCATTGCCGCTATCGTCTGCTCGATTCTATTTATTCCCTCGAACATCTCTGCATCCGGAAAAATGGAGCTGACAAAAGAACAGGCTGTTGAGGCCGCCTATGCCTGTTTGGCGAAAGAAGTCGGTGAAGCACAGGCGAAAGAATTCTATGTAGATTACGCCCACCGCCATCTTCGTTACGTGGGCAGTATTTTTGATGCAATTTATGTATATAAAGTTGAATTCGAGGATCCTCGCGGCAGAGAATATGAGATTGAAGTCAACAGCAATTCCGGTTATACCGTGATTCGTGATATTGATCTTGATTAAGCGTTCAGAGAACAGGAGAGTTTTCTCTCCTGTTCAGACTGTAGACAAACCCCAGCGCGCCAGCCTGGGCACGCAAGGGGGAAGAGTGAAGGGGGACGGGGAGTCCCCCTTCGCGTTCAATC
>OCTX012078810.1_pt1 | contig 17026 bp, 8 predicted proteins | sample 1539691 | NCBI WGS metagenome assembly OCTX01 (sample SAMN02144231, study PRJEB22623) | gut metagenome | biome: sheep rumen | host: Ovis aries | place: New Zealand | reverse complement strand
TCGGCAACGAGGGGCTTGCCCATGGTGTCGGCATAGAGGCGTAGCTTGGTGCTGCGACGCGACGGCATCTTTTCTTCTTGACAGACCACCTTGCCGCCCACGAAACCTTCGGCAACCATCTTCACCGTCTGCCATGACTTCTGCGTGTAGCTGTGCTGGCGGGCCTCGAAGAAGTCCCAGGCGTCGCGGAAGACGTAGGGACGGATGGGGGCGGCGGCTGCCGAGGGGCTTTCTGTCTTGGGGGTGGTGCCTGCCGAGGGACTTTCCACCCATCGCTGGGCGGGCAGCGTCCAGCAGTGCTCACCATCATACATCGTCAGACGGACGGAGTCGCAGTTGGAGAATATGGTGACATCGCGTTCGGAGAACTGCGTCATCTCGTGGGCGATAGATACCATGGGGTGCTCCGTAGCATCCGTCAGGGCAGCCTTGAACATGGGAAGGGCCGTCTTAGGCTGGCGGAAGGCATCGTAGATACCACCCCAATAGGGGTCGGGGTGATAGCCGCGCTGATGGTCGAAGGGGTGCCACTGACAGCCACCGATGAACTGGCCGGTGGTATGGTATAACTCGCCGGTGCTCTTGGCCAGCGACAGGGCTTGCGTGAGCATGGGGCGCTCGCCCCAGGAGCGTGAGGCACGGTTCAGGTTGTTGTGGGCGTACCAGTCATCTACCAGCTCGCCGAACTCGCGGGTGAAGATGCACTGCTTGGGACGATAGCCGTTGGACATCTGGAGGGTTCCGGCTGCTATCTTATAGTCGTCGCCCGGCCAGCCGTAGAGCACATCGTAGTTCTCTGCCACACCGGCAGAGTGCATGTCGGCAGCAGCCACGGGGCGGTAGGGGTAGGGATATTCGTCTTTCGTGATCTGCAGGGCTTCCAGCGCGAAGCTCTCCGGATAGCGGGTCTCGTTGAGAATGGGTTCCCACATCAGCACGCAGGGGTGGTTGCGGTCGCGGCGGATGATGGCACGGGTGTTTTCATGCACCTTTTTGTCCCATCCGGGTTCCTTGTTCCAATACTGCCAGCCGGGGGTGGCCACGATGATGAAGAGGCCCAGCTCGTCGCAGGCATCCATGAACGCGGGGTCTTGGGGGTAGTGGGCGGTGCGGATAATGGTGAAGCCGGCATCGCGTAGCCGTTTGGCATCGCGCCACTGCTGCGAGTTGGGCAATGCGTTGCCGACGTAGGCGAAGTCCTGGTGGCGGTTGGCACCGACCAGCTGGTGGTAGCGCTTGCCGTTGAGGAAGAAGCCGGCACCCGACGGTGAAGCGTCGGGAACGGGGGCAGCACCCGACGGTGAACCGTCGGGAACGGTGGCGGTGGCAGGTCGGAACTCGAAGCTGCGGATGCCGATGCGGGTGATGCCGCCGTCGAGCGACTGCCTGCCTTCCTTGATGCGGGTGGATAATGTATATAAATAAGGTGACTCAGGGCTCCACAGTTGCGGGTTCTTGACCAACAGGCGCTGAGTGACGGTTCTGGCCTCGCCAGGCTTCAGGGTGAGCTTGGTGGCGGTGGCCTTCATATTGCTTGTGGAACCCGGAAGAGACAAACTGTTCTCAACGGTCACGGTGTGGGTCTTCGAGTCGTTGTTGCGCACGTCGGTATTGACATATACCTCTGCACTTTTCTCGCTGATGTTGGCATAATGTACGAAGAGACCGCCACCGGCCACTTTCGCTTCTTCAACGGCATCGGTAATGGCCACCTTGTTCTTGGCAATGAGCCACACGTCGCGGTAGATGCCACCGTGGTAGGCGAAGTCGAGCGTCATCTGCTTCTTGCCGGGGGGGTAGGTCTTGTCGTCGCTGTTATCGGCCTTGATGGCGATGACCAGGTCATCGCCCGCAGTGTAGCCAAGGGCGGTAAGGTTGAGGGAGATGGGCAGATAGCCGCCCTCGTGCTGCACGGCCTCCTTGCCGTTGACATAGATGGTCTGCTTGCCCATGATGGCCTCAAAGTGCAGGGTGACGTCACGCCCCTCGCACTCCTTTGGCAAGCGGAAGTGCTTGCGATACCAGGCGATGCCTTGATAGTTGCGGCAGCCGCTGGCCTCGGCAGGCATCAGCTGGACGGTATGCGGGGTGCTGACCATTTCCCATGAGCGGTCGTCGAAGTCCTTGGCTTCGGCATGGGCAGCATCGCCTAAGTGGAAGCGCCAGCCGCTATTGAAATTCCAGACCAGACGGCCGCTGCCTTCCAAGGGGAAGAAGCCGGCGACGGAGGTGGGGAGGACGGTGCTCTTTGGCTGAGGCAATGCTTCAGCATACGAGACAAACACGGAAAGCGTGAAGAGGAAGAGTATGAAAGCGGTCTTCTTGGTCATTGCAGGGGGGAATTTACGTTGCTGTGGTTATTACGTTGCTGTGGTTATTGCGTTGCTGTGGTTATTGCGTTGCTGTGGTTATTGTGGATTGTTGTAGTCACCTTTTGCTTGCGTTGCGGTAGGACTGATGTCCCAGTTGTCGGTGCGGAACGACGAGACGGGCAGTCCGTCGTGCATGAGGTCGCCCTCTGCCCAGTCGCGGAAGGCATAGCGCACGGCAACGGGTTTCTTGACGGCATCGCTTTTCACATAGACACGGTTACGGCTTACCCATACCTTGGTGGCAGGGTGGAACACCTTGTCGCTGCCCGCCACCTCGAAGAGCGGCGATGTGGTGCCGTGCTCGAAATAGACCCACTCCTTGCTGCGGTCGAAACTGATGACGCAGGTGTCGTTCTGGATACTCATCTCCTTATAGACGGCAAAGTCAGGCAGCCCCTTCACACCGTAGCTGTTGCTCAGGGCGAGGATGGCCAAGCGCTCGCCGGCCTGTCGCTTCTTGCGCGGATGAATGCCGTACTCCAGTCCGGCATCCATCAGCACCGCCATGCGGGCGTTGGGAATCATCGTCTCGGCTTTCAGCTGCTGTTCGCGCAACAGCTGGCTGTCTTTCCATCCGATGAGGCTATAGTCGTAGGGGGCTATCTGACAATAGTAGAACGGGAAGTCGCCCTGCTGCCAGTCGTCGCGCCATCCCTGTACCATGCGGGCCATCAGCGGAGCGTAGTAGTCGTAGCGGGGAATGTTGTCCTCGCCCTGATACCAGATGGCTCCTTTCATGGTGTACCCGATGAGCGGTTTCAGCTGTCCGTTGTAGAGGGCTGTCGGACAGCGCTGCTTCAACTTATCGACATCCTGTTGGGTGACGTGTTGGTTTACCTTGGGGAAAGCCTTCAGCCATTCGGCCTGCATCCAAGCCTCGCAGGCTGAGCCGCCCCACGACGTACAGATAAGTCCCACGGGAACATTCAGCGTGGAGCGCAGGGCGCGCCCGAAATAATAGGCTGTGGCCGAAAAGTCGCGCACCGAGCTGCTGTTGGCCTCGTCCCAGTGGCCGGTGACATCGTCAACGGGTGTCAGTGAGGCATGACGCTTCACGGTGAAGAGGCGCAGCTCGCGGTCGTTGCATCGCAACAGTTCCTCGGTGGTGCCCTCGACGGGCTGCTGCTTGAAGCCCTTCATCTGCATCTCCATGTTCGATTGGCCGGAGCATATCCATACCTCGCCAATCATCACGTTGCTCAGCTGTACGACCGCTTCGTCATGAAACGTGATGGTGTAGGGGCCACCGGCCTTGGGTGTGTTCACCTTGAGGGTGAAGCCACCGTCCTTGCGGGCTGTCACCATGTAGCTCTTCTTGTCCCATGAGGTACTGACAGAGACCTTCTTGCCCGGCTCTGTCCATCCCCACAGGTTGCACTCCGACTGCTGTTGCAGTACCATGTTGTCGCTGAAAAACTGTGGGAGTCTCACCTTGGCACTGCCGTTCAGCGCGACGAGCAGGATGCCCAGCAGGGATATGATATGTTTCATGCTTACTTCTTCGTTGAGGCCATCGATGCGTTTCATGCTTGCTCTGTTTAGTTCTTGGTGTAAATCAACTTCGGCTCTTGCAGCAGTCCGGCGGGCAACAGCTCATTGCCCTGTGTGCGGTATTTGGCGTTGGTCCAGATGCCGTCGTAGGGTGCCTTGCCGCTGTCTGCTCCGCGCAGGGCGTTATGCCATGTGTTGACCACCTCTATCTCTATCTTGTTGTTGCCTTTTTTCAGGGCCTGTGTCACCTCCACCTGGTAGGGAGCCGTCCAGACGAGGCCACAGTCCTTGCCGTTCACCCATACGTGAGCAATGTCCTTCACCTCGGGGAGGGTAAGCCATACGCGGCCTTTCAGCATCTTCTTGTTGCTAATCTTGACAGCAGTGGTATAGCGGGCATGGCCGCTGAAATACTGGACGCGCGGGTCCTGATGACGGCTCCAGTCGAAGAGCTGCTGGCCGGACAGGCTGACACCGGACTCCTTGAAGGCAATGTCCCACGTGTGCGGAGCAAGGGGCTCCTCTATATATTCGGTGGCCTGCTGCGCACTGTACTGGAGCTGGATGCCGTCGAGATAAGGCATCTGGCCAAAGAGGACGAAGGCCGACTCGTAGGGCTGCAGCGTCAGCGTGCCGTTGAATGGCTCGGCCGTGTTAGCTACCGGGTTGTAGCGTACTGCCGTGGCCTGCTTGTTGCGGAACTCCGGTGTCATCGTCTGAACGGTAGCCGTCTGGTTGGTCAGGAAATAGATGTCCACATTGCTGTCCTGCCGGTGGCAGTAGCCAATGCCTTCCGGCAGGGTCACGTCGGGGGCAAGGTTCTGCAGGGTGGTCTGCTCGTAGGGCCTTTCAATGACTTGTACTCCTCTGGTGCGCAGTTCGGACATCTGGTTCACGGCATTTTGCGACACCATGGTTCCCTCGGGAATGACGAGGGCCTTGTAGCCGAAGGGTCTTGTGAGCAGGGCGTCGTCGTTCATCGAGTCATACTGATAGCCGTGCAGCGGATTGACCCAGCTGCTCATGTCAAAGATGTTGGCGGTATGGCGCACGCCGACCGGGCTCTCCGTCATGGGCACTCCCTTGTTTGCCGTCCGCTCATACTCGGCCGTCACCCGCTCTCCGCCGAACAGACCCGGCAGCATGCTGACCAGGCGGTCGGGGGTGACGGCGCGGCTCGGCAGATTGTCGCCGGTATATACCGCAATATCCACGACGGGCTTGCCTGTCTGCAGCAGCGTCTGGCAGCGGGTGATGTATTCCACGAAGCCACGCGCCTCGGGGAACCATGTCTGGTCGCGCTGGAAGAAGAGGCCGATACCGTCGAGCGTCATGCCCGGCTTCTTGTCGAGCCACGGGTTATGCGTGTTGACATGGAAGAAGAGGCTGTTCATGCCCAAGGCGAACTGGCGGTCCAGCAGGGGCTTCACCATTGCCGGTGTCTCGTTCCATACCCCGCGCACCTCGGTAAACCCTTCTGCCTGTATGATGTTCTTGCCATAGACATGGGCCGCACTGATGGCGTCGAGCATGTCGTTAGGCTTGTCGTGCGTCGGCGAGTTCAGCCAGAACTCACCCATTGGCACGTCGGCATATCTGTAGTGTTGCATACCGTCGGAAACCATCGTGGGGGCCACACTCTCACACGACAGCTGCACCCCATATTCATGGGCCTTCTGGGCCACGGTGGCAAAGAAATTCTCCTGTAGCAGTTCGTTGATGGTACGGCGGACGTCGCGCAGAATCATGTCGCCATTGATGACGGCCACACCGGCCATCACCGGCAGCATCTGCTTGATGTCATAACCCCGGCGGCGCATGAACTCCTCGGGGAAATTCTTGCACCAGTTCTGGCTGCCACACTCCCACGAATCGACATGCATATACTTGATGACGCTGCTGTGCGGACGCTTCATAAACTGTCCGAACCAGGCATCCACCTGTTTCTCGACGGCCTCGCGCGAGAGCTTGTCGCACTCCAATCCCTTCGCACCACCGGCTGTGGCGTTGGTATGCCCCGTCGAGGTGTAGCCCATGCGCAGAATGCGGTAGGTGCCGCCAATCAGATTCGCCTCCACCATGTCGTCCTTGACGGTGCAGGGTATGAAGTCGGAGGCGTAGAGCATGTGCTTGCGCGTCACCTCTTCGGCCGGCGTGTCACCCGACGGGCGCCATACGTAGCCCGCCTTTCCTTCCCAGTTGTCAACCGACGGCAGCGTGTGCAGCCAGAGGTTCTTCAGGCGCAGCACGGGTTTCCATTTCGCCGCATCCAGGTCTTCCGCACCAGGTTCCGTGCCCTCCGGCGTCCATTCGAAGCGGAAGAAGCGCGCCCTGGTCGGCGTGAAGCTCAGCGTGGTGTTGAAGCCTGTGTTCTGCCATCCCTGGCGGGGCGGCACCAGCTGCTTCACCTGATAGAACTTGATGCCGTCGTCGCTGGCCTTCACGTTCAGCCGCTGGCACTGTATGTTGTTGCCCGAAGGCTCTATCTCGACATTGAATATTAGCGTCGGCTGGTTAAACTCGTACTGTATCCAGCAGGGCTTTTCAGCGCAGAACACCCCCTTGTCGTTCTTCGTGACTTCGGGCGAGCAGGTCACCTTTTCGCCGTCTTTCAGCGAGTGGGCTATCTTGAGGTCGGCATACCGCATGGCGAAGGTCTCCACGTTCAGGTCGGAGACGGGGAAGGCATAGGTGGCAATGTCTTCATAGTAGTCGCCATAGTGGTCGGGCTTCTTCATCTTGAACTGGTGGTAGCCGCCGCGCACGATGGTGTCGCAGAACACAATCTTTTTCATCGACTCCTCTGGCTTGACCCACGGACCGCCGGCCAGTGCAAACCCGTCGCAGACGTGGATGCCCATGCCCAAGCCCAGCGAGTCGGCCTGCTGCAGTGACAGGTCAACCATCCGCCAGAAGTTGGGCGTCAGTGCGTCAGCATCCCCCTTCTGGGGTAGGTTGGAGGGCGCATCCGCCGCTCCTCGGATGGGCATGAGGTAACAGCCGCCCAAGCCTACGTCCTTCATGGCTTTGAGGTCGGCGCGTATGCCTTGCTCAGAAACATTGCCGTACATCCAGTACCAGAACGTCCATGGCTTCTGAGCCTCGGCGATGCCAAGTGACACACAGCTAATAATAAGTAATGAAAATAGTCGTTTCATATTCTTTATATTTTAGTATTGATTTGATTCGGTGTTATTCCAGTTTTAGTATTGCTCTGATGATTCGGGTGTTATTCAAATTTTAGTATTGCTCTGATGATTCGGGTGTTATTCAAATTTTAGTATTGCTCTGATTTTTCCTTTCCCCTTGCTCCAATAAGGCTGTGCCGACGGCCCGTTCAGGTCGGTGGTGTTCACTTTGTTGCGCACGGCAGGGATGGCCGTCAGGATGCTGAGTCCCGTCTCGGGCAGGGTATATAGAATGTGGTCGCGCCCGTCGTGCGGGGTATATACTCCTATCTTGCCGCCCAAGGTCTCGATGCCTATCCTGCCCTCGGTGGTCTGCAGCTGCATCCACTTGACGTTGGCGAAGTAGCCCTTGAACTCAGGATACTCGAACGACTCTCCGGGAATGGGGTCGTTGTACTGGTTGTGCCAATAGCCATACTGCGGTCCCTCCATGCGGTTCTGCCAGACGCGGTACGGTCCCTTGCCCACCCACTGCTTGCTCTTCACCATCTGTTCAGGATAGTCGAACGCGATGCCCAGCAGGTCAACGACACCGTTGAAATAGTATTCGGCATTCATATACAGCCCGCTGTCCTGCAAGAAGCGGTAGGTCACGCGCTCCAGCGAGCCGTGGATATAGTTGGCTACCAGCGTCGAGTCCGAAACCGTGAAGCCGGCAAAGCTTCCCTGGTCGGCATATTCTGTATATTGCGTCTTCTTCTGGAAGGCCTCCTTGTCGTCGTGATTATAAAAGCCGTCCTGCGAGCGGTCGGCACGCTTGGCGGCCACGAAGCGCGGGCCGTTGCTGATGCTGATGGCCTTGCCGCCTACGCTGACACCCGTCAGGCGGCCCGTCTTCTTGTCGAAGGTGTACTGGCGGTTGCCCTGAGTGGCCACCAGCTGGCGGGCATCCTCCTGCGTGGTGTAGGCCTGCGTGTTCTGGCGAAGGGTTTTCATGCCGAAGTTGCCAACGTTTTTGGTGTAGTGCTTGTGGCTCCAGGTGAAGATCTCCTGTCCGTGCGGGTCGATGGCTGTCAGCTCTATCACGTCGGCGTCCGTCTGGCCGATCTCCAGCTTGGCAGTCTCGCCGGGGGCTGCGTCGGGCGACGGCAGCTTGCCCTCTTTCAGCACCTTTGTTTTAGAATCGCCGTATGCCGGCATGTCCAGCAGGCGGTAGCTGAAGCGGCAGTCCTTCAGGTTGGTGAAGGCGTAGCAGTTCTTGATGAAGATGGTGCCTCTTTCCCATGCCGTCACCTGTACCGGGCTCCATACTTCGCGGATGGTGTAGAAGGAGCCCTCCTTTTCCATGTGCGGGCCCACGATGCCGTCGGCGCCGAAGTTGCCCATGCAGTCGATGTAGGGGGTCCCGGCGGCAAAACCGCCGGGCACACTGTGGGGCGCCATGTCGGTGCGCAGCACACCCTGGTCCATGAGGTCCCAGAGGAAGCCGCCGGCACAGCGTGGGTTCGACATCATCAGGCGCCAGTAGTCCTTCAGACCGGCACCGTGGCCGCCGTCGTAGAGGCCGTGCAGGAACTCGGTGGGCATGAAGATTTCCTTCTGCCGCATATATTCTGCCGTCTCGCCCCACGAGCGGTAGTGCTTCGTCTCAAAGCCGTTGCGGTTGGCCCACGGGTAGAGCACCACGCGCTGCTGCGGGTCAAAGCGGTGGAACACCGGCTCCAGCTCGTAGTTGAAGCCCCCCTCGTTGCCGTTGCTCCAGAAGATGATGCTGGGATGGTTGACGTCGCGCGTCACCATCTCCTCAACAATCTGCGAGCCGATGATGGTCTCGTGCGGCCAATGCCATCCCGGCTGTTCACACTCCACATAGAGTCCCAGCGAGTCGCAGGCATCCAGGAACTCCGGGTCGGCAGGGTAGTGGGATAGTCGCACGGCGTTCATGTTCATGCTCTTGATGAGCAGCACGTCCTCGATGTTCTTCTGCTTCGACAGCGTGCGCCCCGTCTCCGGGCGGAACGAGTGGCGGTTGGCCCCCTTCACGATGACTTTCTTGCCATTAATAAAGAGACCGTCCTCCCGGCAGCCATAGACATGGGGTGACCCCCATTTCTCATTTCTCATTTCTCCTTTCTCATTTTGATAGCTGTGGCGGTATTCTATGGTGCGGAAGCCGAAGCGCTGTCGCTCTACATGGAGCGTCTTTCCCTGCGCATCCTTGAGGGTGAATACGGCGGTATAGAGGTTGGGCTGCTCGGCATTCCATGCCTTGATGCCCTTGACACTGTAGTCTATCTTCGCCTGGTCGCCGGCCACGGTGACGGCCGGGCTTTGCGCCACCCTTGTCCCGTGAGTGTCGATAATATCGACACTTACTGAACTGCCGGGCAGGGCGCGGTTCAGGAAGACATCGGCGCGGAAGCGACCGTCGTGCTTGGCATCGAGGGCTACCCGCTGGATGTTAAGAGCCGGTTTGCTCACCACGAACACCGGGCGCCAGATGCCCCCGAAGTTCCAGTAGTCGGCGCGCCGCTCGGCCAGATTCACCTGCGGCACGCTGCTCTCCTTCAGGCACTCCACCTCCAGGCGGTTCTTCTTCTTGCCGAAGAACACACGGTCCGACACGTCGATGGTATGGCGGGTGAAACCACCCTGGTACGTGCCGGCCCCAGCCTTGCGGCCGTTAATCTGTACGCGTATCTCGGTGAATGCCGCCTCGAACACCAACAGAATCTGCCGCCCCTGCCAAGCCTCGGGCAGCGTGAACTCCGTCTTGTACAGGCCCTTCTCGTCGGCAATGCCCTCGGGAGTAGCCTTGCCGTAGAAGCGCATGCCGTACTGGTAGGTGCCGAAACCCTGCAGCTCCCAGCACGAGGGCACGCCAATCTTCGTCCACTTGCCGCTGTTTCTGCCGTCGGTACACTGGAAGTCCCACTGTACCATGTCGTCGCAGCCGTGGCCGCTCAGGTATTGCCGCTGTGTTTCCGTATGTGTCTGTGCTTGCATCGCTGAGGCCATCAGCCCCAGTGCTGCCAAAAATAGGGTCCGTCTCATATATAGCTATACATTGTTTCTCTATAGGTGTGACGAACGACACGGCGATTTGTCATCGTCTATTGCCGCAGTCTGTAGATGCCCTGCTGCATGGGCAGTGCCTGGTTTACCGGCTCCGTATATTCCGTGAGCTTGGCGGTGGCCGTGGCCTTGATGTCGCAGACCGACGAGCCGATGCAGAAGGTATATACCCCCGCCTCGGCCATCCAGCGGCTGCCGTCTTCGTCGAACGATGCCAGGTCGCGCTTGGCTATCTGCATGGTCAGCACCTGGCTCTCGCCGGGCTTCAGCTCGCGGGTCTTGGCGAAGGCCTTCAGCTCGTGCAAGGGTTTCTCTATCTGCCCTTTCGGCGCCGACACATACACCTGTGCCACCTCCTTGCCGCTCACGCTGCCGGTATTCTTGACTGTGATGCTGACGGAGACCATGTCGCCGCTCACCTTCACCACGGGCTTGGAGAACTCGAAGGTGGTGTAAGACAGACCGAAGCCGAAGGGATAGGCCACCTGCTTACGGAACGTGTCGAAGTAGCGGTAGCCCACGTAGATGTCTTCCTCGTGGTTCACGAAGCTCTCGTTGGGAATGCCCGACTCCCAGCCCTGCATCTCGCGGTAGCTGTACATGTCGTAGTCCTGCGGGTAGTTGCGGGTCGAGGGATGGTCGGCAGCCGCTATGGGCCATGTCATGGTCAGCTTGCCGCTGGGATTGGCCTTGCCCGTCAGCACGTCGGCCACACTGTTGCCGCCCTCCTCGCCGGGCTGCCAGGCACAGAGGATGGCATCCACGCGGTCGCGCCACGAGGCCGTCTCCATGACACTGCCCGAATTGATGATGACGATGACCGGCTTGCCCTGGGCGTGGAAGCGGTCGCTGACGCGGAAGATCATGTCCTGCTCCTGGCGCGTCAGGTTGAACTCGCCGTCTATCTGGCGGTCCATGCCCTCGCCGGCCTGCCGCCCGATGGTGACGATGGCGGCGTCGGCCTCGTTTACCTCGTGCTGCACGCAGCGGTCAGAGATGTCTATCTCGTCGAGCTTGGGCTGTCCCTGGTCCAGGAACCACATCATCGGGTTCTTGTCGGCCTTCAGCTTGGCCTTGGCGTAGCGCACGTAGTTCTGGTATATCTCCGTCAGCAGGGGAGTGGTGGCCACGCCGACGTTCTTCAGCCCCTGCACCATATCGACCACGTAGGGCACATTGACACAGCCGGAACCCAGTCCGCCGGAGAAGAAGTCGTAGCTGTTGACACCGAACAGGGCCACCGTCTTCAGGTTCCTCATGGGCAGCACGGGCTCGGCCACTCCCGGATTGCCGTTTTTCAGCAGCACCATGCCCTCGGTTGACGACTGGCGGGTGATGGCGGCATGTGCCTTCAGGTCGGGCTTGTTCGAGAACTTATAGCCCTTGAACCGTGGCGTCTTCACGATGTATGCCAGCATGTTGCGCACGTTGCGGTCCACATCCTTGATGTCCAACCGCCCGGCCTTCACCGCCTGCACAATGTCTTCGACCTGGGCGGCATAGCCCGGCATCATCAGGTCGTTGCCGGCGCTGACCTCCTGCTCGGTGGGCAGTTGCTCGCGCTTGCCTATCCAGTCGGTCATCACAATGCCCTTGAAGCCCCACTCGTTGCGCAGGATGGTGGTCAGCAGGTCTTTGTTGCCCTGGGCATAGACACCATTAATGATATTATACGACGACATCAGCGTCCACGGCTGCGACTGGCGGACGGCCATTTCGAAGCCCTTCAGGTACAGCTCGCGCAGGGCACGCTGGCTGACCCGCTCGTCCACCTTCGTGCGGGCGGTCTCCTGCGAGTTGACGGCAAAGTGCTTGGCACTCACGCCCACGCCCTGGCTCTGTATGCCCTTGATGACGGCGGCGCCGATGGCTCCCGTCACGATGGGGTCTTCCGAATAATACTCGAAGTTGCGTCCGCACAGGGGGTTACGGTGAAGGTTCATGCCGGGGCCCAGGATGACGTCGATGCCATACTCCAGTGTCTCGTTGCCGATGGCCCGTCCCACCTGTTCCACCAGTTCGGTGTTCCACGTCGAGGCCAGGCAGGTGCCGATGGGGAATCCCGTGGCATAGAATGTCTGGCTGGTGCCGTCGCGGTGGGCGTCGATATGCACGCCGGCCGGTCCGTCGGCCACTACCGTAGCCGGTATTCCCAGCCTCGGGATGGCTACCGTCGTGCCGGCCGCACCGGCCACGAGCTTCTTCTGGTGGCCCAGCATGGCACCGGAGCCAACGAAGTCGTCGCTGCCGCCGCCCACCAGCAGTTGTGCTTTCTCTTCCAGGGTCATGGCCTTCAGCACCTCGTCGATGTTGTCGGCCTTCAGTTTCGGTTGTGCTGTCATTGTCGCTGTTGTTAGCAGGGCCATCAGGCCCGTGAGGAATGGTTTTCTCATAGTTTCAAGATTAAATAGAGCATTATCTTGCTGCAAAGATACACTTTTTTTTTGATATTCCTATATATATGCGCGCGTAATTTTCGTTGGGCAAAATTGCACGCTCCAAATTGCCTGCCTACTTGCTTTCCTTGACCGACACGAAGTGCGACGATGTCGGCTCCAGGTCGTGCTCGCGGAACACGTCGAGGATGTTCTTGTGCAACTCGGAATATACCTCGAAGAGTCGGTGCGTCTCCATGGTGTACGCATTAATCTGGTAGCGCGAGTAGAAGTCCTCCAGTGCCGTCACCAGTACGAAGGGCTTGGGCTGTTCCTGCAGCAGCGTGCAGCGCGAGGCGGCCTCCAGCAGATACTGCTCGATAGTGGCCCGCGGCACCTTGTAGGTGAAGGTGAAGTCGCTGTGTACGATGCTGCCCTGCTGGTGGCGTGCCGCCGCCGTGTAGTTGACGGTCTGCATGGAGAGTATCGAGTTGTTGGGCACGGTGATGATGTTGTCCTTGATGTCGCGCAGGCGGGTGATGAAGGCGTTCTTCTCTACCACGATGCCCTCGCTGTCGCCGATGCGCACGAAGTCGCCCACGAGGAAGGGCCGCATGTAGGTGATGATGAGTCCGCTGATGAGGTTGCCGATGGTGGTGGTGGAGCCGAGGCTGAAGAGTGCCGCCACGAAGATGCTCACGCCCTTGAAGATGCCCGAGTCGCTGCCCGGCAGCAAGGGCCAGATGACAATCAGCGAGAAGGCGATGGCGAAGATGCGCACAATCTGGTAGGTGGGGTGTGCCCAGTCGGCATAGAATCCCTCCATCTTGATGTTGCCGTTGCTGATTTCGTCGGCAAAGTGGCGCACCACTCTCAGCAGCCAGTTGACCACGAAGAGTATGACGCAGATTTTCACCAGGCTGGGGAAGTAGTTGACGAAGGCCAGGAACATGTCGCGCAGCGGGTCCCATACGTAGCCGAGCAGCCTCCACGTGAAGCTCTCCGTCTCGGGGAAGATGGAGAAGAGCAGGGGCAGCGAGATGATGAGTTGCAGCACGATGAGCACCACCTGCAGCATGCGGGTGAGAAACAGGAGAATCTTTTTCCACTGGCGGATGTTCAGGAACTCATAACCCCTGATGACCACCGGTTTCAGACGGCCGTTCAGCCCGCCGACGATTTTCTTGCGCAGATGGGCGATGAAGCGCCGCGTGAGGAAGAAGAGCACTATCTGCACCACGACGAGCAGCACGGCCCACCCCAGTCCGCGCAGCTTGGCCGTCAGGCCGTATTCGGCCTGCATGCGGGCTATCTGCCGCGTGATGATGTCCATGTTCTGCTGGGCCAACTCCTGGCGTGTCGTGCCGCTCCACAGTCCGTCGAGGTCGCTGAGCTGCATCAGCACCACCTCGCCGTACATGATGTCGCTGCTGTGCTCGCTCTCGAAGATGTAGATGGAGTCGGAGGTGAGACCGAGGCTTTTGCCGATTTTCTCCATTTTCTGCTTCAGGACATGTATGCGGAATTCGGCACTCTGCCCGCCCTTGCTGGCGTATATATATAATATGGTGTCGCGGTCGAAGACCAGCGGCACGCCTTTGGTGACCCGCCGCAGCGAGTCGATGCGGTGGCGTATCTGCTGGTGCTTGATCGAGTCGGCACGCTGTTCCTGGTCTTTCTCTGCCAGCACGCTTTGCAGCAGCAGTTCGTTGGCCTTCATCTCGTACAGCATTCCCTGCAGGCTGTCAATGATGGCTGCCTGCAGCGAGTCGTTCGCGGTGGCTCCGGCGGTGACGGCCGTCCACAGGGTCAGCAGGGCAAGGAGGTGTCGTTTCATCGTGGTCTATGTTTTCTGTTCGGCCACAAAGTTACAAAACATTCCGTAAAATTAGCACGTTCTCGGCAGAAAAATGATGATAACAGGGCGGATATTGGCAGAAAAGTTGTAACTTTGCACGAGAAATGGATGTACAGATAGAACCTACATGGAAACAGCAGCTGGGCAGTGAGTTCGGCAAGCCGTATTTCCAGCAGCTGACGGCAGCCGTCAGGCAGGAGTACGCCGGGGCGGCATGCTATCCGCCGGGGCGGCTCATCTTCAATGCCTTCAACCTCTGTCCTTTTCAGCAGGTGAAGGTGGTCATTCTCGGGCAAGACCCGTACCACGAGCCGGGCCAGGCCCACGGGCTGAGCTTCTCGGTGCAGGACGGTGTGCCCTTTCCGCCCTCGCTGCAGAATATCTTCAAGGAGATACAGCAAGACTTGGGCACCCCGGTGCCGCAGAGCGGCAACCTGGAGCGGTGGGCGCGCCAGGGTGTGCTGCTGCTCAATGCCACGCTGACCGTGCGTGCCCATCAGGCCAACAGCCATGCCACGCTGGGCTGGCAGCAGTTCACCGATGCCGCCATCCGTGCATTGGCCGTGGGTCGTAGCCATTTGGTGTATATGCTGTGGGGCGGCTTTGCGCGCTCGAAGGCCTACATGATAGACCGTCAGCAGAACCTCGTGCTGGAGTCTGTCCATCCGTCGCCGCTCTCTGCCAATCGTGGCGGCTGGTTCGGCCAGCACCAGTTCTCGCGTTGCAATGCCTACCTGCAGCAAAACGGCATCGAACCCATACAATGGTAATCCTCATGTGCATCAAAACGGCATCGAGCCCATACATTGGTAATCATAATTTTTAATTTTTAATTTTTAATTTCTCATTCCCATGTCTCCTCTTCCCCCCATATTAGAAGTCGGTGGCGTATTGATTTCGTCGGAAATCATCACCGAGCGGTTCTGCTGCGATTACGAGAAGTGCCGCGGCATCTGTTGTGTAGAGGGCGATGCCGGTGCGCCGGTCACCCTCGACGAGATTGGCCAGATGGAGGACGCGCTGGATGCCGTGTGGCCCATGCTCTCCGCGTCGGCACAGAGCGTCATCGACCGGCAGGGAGTGGCCTATGCCGACCGCGACGGCGACATGGTGACGAGCATCGTCAGGGGGCGCGACTGCGTCTTCACCTGCTACGACGGCGACAACTGCCTCTGTGCCCTGGAGCGGGCCTTCCGCGAGGGCAAGAGCCGTTTCTGCAAGCCCGTCAGCTGTGCGCTGTACCCCATTCGTGAGAAGGATTTCGGCAATGGCGTGGTGGGGCTGAACTATCACCGGTGGGCCGTCTGCCGCGATGCCATAGAAAAAGGGAAGGCGCTGGACCTTCCCGTTTACAAGTTTCTGCGCGAGCCGCTCATCCGCCGCTTCGGCCAGGCGTGGTACGACGAGCTTTGCGAGGTGGCTCAGCTCTTTTGACCGTCACCCCTTCTGTATTCAGAGGGACTCATGCCCACACGCTCCTTGAAGTATTTGCCAAGGAACGACTGGTTGGGGAAGCGCAGCTCGTCGGTAATATCCTTGATGCTCTTGGTGCTGTTGCGCAGCAGCACGCGCAGCTCCAGCACCACATATTTGTCTATCCAGTCGTTGGGCGTGCGTTGCGACACCTTCTTCACCACGTCCGACAGGTACTTCGGCGTGATACATATCTGCTCGGCATACCAGCTGACGCGCCGCTCCGTGCGGAAGTGCTGCTCTAACAGGCGGATGAACTGCATGAAGATGTAGTCGGCACGCGACTGCTGCTTGTTGTCCGACTGTTCTACGCGCCAGATGACGGCACTCATGTCGTAGAACATGGCCAGCAGCAGGGCCTTCACCAGTTCCGTGCGGTAGTGGTGGCCGTTGTCGGCCATCTTCTCGCGGATGGTCTGATAGTAGTTGGCGAAGGTCTGCGTCTCGCGGGGTGTCAGTGCCACGACGGGGTTCTTGGTCGAGAAGAGCAGCAGCGACGACACGTTCTTGACGTTCTGCACAAAGCCGTGGTAGAACGCTGTGGAGAGCATGATGCACAGACACTCGAAGTCGGACGATGCCGTGTAGCCGTCAACGATGTGCCCTTCCGAGATGAAGAGCAGGTCGCCGGGCTGCACCGTCTGTTCGCGGGTGTCAATGCTGTATTGTGCCTTACCCTTGCGGCACAGGGCCATCAGGATGAAGTTCAGCCGGGTAGGGCCGGTGGGAATGGGAGCGTCGGCTATACGGTTGGTCAGTACAAGACCCTCGGTCATGTACGCGGCATCGCCCCATTGGCAAGCCATTTCCAGGCTTGCCTCTTGTATGGAGTTATGCATCGATATTAGCGTATGTGGCGTTCTTTTCTATAAACTGGCGGCGTGGCTCGACGTCGTCGCCCATGAGCATGGAGAATATCTCGTCGGCCTCGGCAGCGTTCTCGATGGTCACCTGCTTCAGCAGACGGTTCTGGGGGTTCATGGTGGTTTCCCACAGCTGCTCGGGGTTCATCTCGCCCAGACCTTTGTATCGCTGGGTGTGCAGGGCCGAAGCGTTCTCGTCGCCATCGACGTACTTGTCGATGAAGGCCTGGCGCTGCTGGTCGGTGTAGCAGTATTCCGACACCTTCTTATAGGTACACTTGTAGAGCGGCGGCGTGGCGATGTAGAGGTGGCCCTCCTGGATGACCCGGGGCATGAAGCGGTAGAAGAGCGTCATGATGAGCGTGTCGATGTGCGAGCCATCGACGTCGGC
>OCTX014526285.1_pt1 | contig 17031 bp, 16 predicted proteins | sample 1539691 | NCBI WGS metagenome assembly OCTX01 (sample SAMN02144231, study PRJEB22623) | gut metagenome | biome: sheep rumen | host: Ovis aries | place: New Zealand | reverse complement strand
TCAAAGATGAGGTCGGCATAGGCCTTAGGGCCACTGACCTCGAAGCTCACCTGCTGGGCGAAGGTCTCACCCGGCTTCGGCTGTGGCAAGTAGCACACCATGATGGTAGCGTCCTGACGGCCTTCTGTCATCTTATGAAGATCGACCAGGATCTTCGGGTCACGATGGTCGAAGTGAATACCCTGCGGGAAGAACATCGGGGTGTCGCAATGGGTGTCGAGTGTCAACACGCGGTCATGCGTATGACAAGCCTGACGATAACTGCGAGCCTCTCCCACAAGCCATTGGAAAAGAGGCAGACCGTCAGCCAGGCATTCAGGATGCCACTGCACACCGAGGATCGACTTATACTCGCTGCTCTCGATGGCCTCAATGATGCCGTCGGCAGACTTGGCGACGACGCGGAACTTGCTGCCAGGCTCCTCTACAGCCTGATGGTGGAAGGAGTTGACGAGAAGCCTCCCCCCTGCCCCCTCTTGTGAAGACATCTGATAGATGCGATAGAGGGTGGAGTCTTCCTCGACGGCCACGCTGTGGGTGGGCTCCGAGCGATTGGCATCCTGCGAATGTTTCACCGTAGCCTTGACGCTGATATCCTGCATCACGCGACCCCCCAGTGCCATAGCAAGTGTCTGGATACCACGACAGATGCCAAGCATCGGAATCTGACGGTTATAGGCCAGACGCGTGATCAGCAATTCTGGCAAGTCGCGCTCCTGATTGATGCCATGCAGCAACGGTGAAGGCTCCTCACCAGCCCAAAGGGGATTGAAGTCAGCGCCACCACTGAGAATCAGGGCATCGACACGATCGAGGGTATTCAGAATGGTATCGGTATCTGCGATTGGGGGGATAATCAATGGCACACCTCCGGCAGCAAGAACCGACTTATAATAGCCTTCCCCGAGTTTACAGGTCAGGTCGTCGTAGTTGCCAGTGATGCCTATAACGGGTTGGCAGCCAGCCTCTGGATATTGCGCATAGACAGCGGCCAGTCGGGACTGCAGGTCAAAATGACTGTTCATTTCTTGTCGTCTTGGTCAAACGTAATAGGAATCTCCCGCTTCAGACTCTGCTCGAGCGAGATCAGGGTCTCAGTGGCCACCACACCATGTATGCCTTGCAGCTTGCCATTGAGCAGGTCCATCAGTTGCTCGTTGTCTTTGGCATACAACTTTACCAGCATCGTGTAAGGACCAGTAGTAAAATGGCACTCTACCACTTCGGGAATGTGCTTCAGGCATTCGACCACTTCTTTGTACATCGATCCCTTCTCCAAGTTGATACCCACATAGGTACAGGTGGAGTAGCCCAGGCTCTTGGGATTCACGTCAAATCCACTACCCGTGATGACATCAGCATCGATCAGATGTTGCACGCGCTGATGGATAGCGGCACGTGACACATTACACTCGGCAGCTACATCCTTGAAAGGGATACGCGCATTCTTCGACAAAATGCTCAGAATCTTCTTGTCCAAAAGATCAATTTTTTCCATTGTTTCGCGATTAAGTTACATTTTGTCAGCAAAAGTAAGGATTTTAATTGAATGATGCAACTTTTTATGGAAAAAATTCAAAAAAGTGTGCCACTTTCGTGACACACTCTATTATTTCTTCGACTTTTTAGTCTTTTTCGTCGTTTTGGCGGGTTCCGCAGGCGTCTCCGCCTTCGGTCTGTCAATGCCTACCAGTTCCACATCGAATATCAGCGTGCTGTAAGGTTTGATATCACCAGCCTCGCGCTCGCCATAGGCCAACTCGTAGGGGATATACAACTGCCACTTCGAGCCTACCGGCATCATCGTGAGTGCTTCGGTCCAACCCTTGATCACCTGTGTGGGCGTGAACTCAGCAGGCTTGTCGCCGTGCTTGGCAGAGGCATCGAAGACGGTACCATCGATCAGTCGGCCTTCATAGTTCACCTGTACCTTCTCATTGGCCAGGGGAACCTCACCCTCACCCTTCACCAGCACCTTATACTGCAAACCGCTGGGGAGCGTGATCACACTGTCGTTCTTGGCATTCTCCTCAAGGAACTTCTTACCGGCATCGCGATTGGGGCCCCAGAGTTTCTCCGTCTTGGCAGCCTTGTCGAAGGCCTGGCGCTCGACGAAATAGGTCTCGGCAGCAGCGGTCTTGAAGATGCTTGTATCCTTCAGCAGCGCATCGGTAAAACCTTTATAGAAAAGCGCAGGCACGATAGAGTCTGGTGAATCCTTAAACTCATTGGTAACACCTGGCAACATGCGTTCAGTGACCTGACGGGCAATGTCCATACCGACTGCATAGGCCTTCTGCCTAGGATCGTCAGCCGTCTTGACTGCATCCTGGAAACCACGCACAAAGTCGGCCATCAGTGCGGTATCCACCTTCTGCTGGAGCAGGAAGGGTATCAGACCGTTGGTCAGGTTCATACCAGCAGCATAGCTCACCGAGTCGGAACTATTGTTCAGACGGAGTGTTTCTACAGGCTGCTCCACCACCTTGTTTTTCTTCTTGGCAGCGTCAACTGGGCAAAAAGAAGCACTCGCCACAAGGGCGAGTGCCATCCATATCGTCTTCTTCATTACTTCTTAGGATTAACTTCGAGCAGTTCAATCTTGAAGATAAGAGCAGAGAACGGCTTGATGTCGCCCTGCTCGCGCTCGCCGTAGGCCAGCTCCTGTGGGATGTAAACCTCCCATACAGAACCCTCAGGCATGTGGCAGAGAGCCTCCGTCCAGCCCTTGATTACCTGGTTGGCACGGAACGTGGTGGGCTCACCACGCTTGTAAGAGCTGTCGAAGATCGTATCGTTGAGCAGGCGGCCCTCATAGTGAACCTTCACCAGAGAGGTATCAGCAGGAACGGCACCAGTACCTTCTTTGATGACCTTGTACTGCACACCGTTGGGCAGCGTCTTCACTCCGTCCTTCTTGGCGTTCTCAACCAGGAACTTCTCACCAGCGGCCTTGTTCGGTCCCCAGACCTTCTCGAGCTCGCGAGCCTTGATCTCCTGCATCTTGCGCTGAGCGGTCTCCTGAGCCTCCTCGATAGTCATCAGTCCCTTCTTGCCGGTAGTACCGCTCACGAAACCTGCCATGAAGTTCTTCAGAGAGATGGTCTTTGTGGAGTCGTCACCGAACACTTCGTGGTTGATGCCCTTCAGCATACGGTTGGAAATCTGCTGACCGATCTGGATACCAGCATAATAAGCAGCCTTCTTCTTGTTGTCACCAGCATTGACACCCTCGTTAAGACCTTTGATGAACTCGCTCATGTAAGCGGTGTCAACACCCAGGCTTCCTACGAGATAATCCTTCAGACCCTGAGTCTGAGCCATACCAATAGCGTAACTCATCGTATCGACGTCGGTCTTCAGACTGGCCTTCGGCGTTGAGTTACCACAGGCAGTAAATCCTGCTGCCACAATAGCCATAGCGGCTACAAACATTAATTTTTTCATTGCTTTCTAATATCTTTAAACAAAAACTCTCAAATCCTGACTAAGCCTTACTTCACAACCTGGATCAACTCCACATCGAAGATCAGGGCTGCAAACGGAGGAATAGAGGCGCCAGCGCCACCAGCACCGTAACCCAGACGATAAGGGATGAAGAAACGATACTTCGCACCCTCCTGCATCAGCTGCAGACCCTCTGTCCAACCAGCGATGACCTGCTGCAAGGGGAATGTAGCGGGCTCACCGCGCTGATAACTGCTGTCGAAGACGGTACCGTCGATCAGCATACCCTCATAGTGGCACATCACGGTGTCCTTAGCCGTCGGCTTCTTGCCGTTACCTTCCTTCAGCACCTGATACTGCAAACCGCTGGGAAGCGTCACGATGCCGTCCTTCTTGGCATTCTCGGCGAGGTATTTCTCACCAGCCTCCTTATGCACCTTGCCCTGCTCGGCGCGCTCAGCCTTGATCTTCTCCTGCTGCTTGGCAAAATATTCCTGCACAATCGTCTGGGCGTCACGATGCGACACTTTCAGTTCGTTACCCTCCAGCACATCCTTGATGGCCTGTGCGAAATCGTCGGCACTGATATCATTAGCACCCATCTGGGCAAGCTGCTGACCGATACCCAGGCCCAATGCATAGCTTAACTTATCCATTCTTTCTTTATATATAATAATGTGTAATCTACAAAATTGGCTGCAAAGGTATGAATAAAACTGAACACAAAGACAGAAAGACACGAAGAATTTTCTTTTTTTAACTTAATCTTTGTGTCTTTGTGTGTCTGCATTCAAATATATGTTGTACTTTTGCATAGATTTTAATCATCTTACCTATGAAGAAAATAGTAGTTTTGACAGGTGCCGGCATGTCGGCAGAGAGTGGTCTGAAGACCTTCCGCGATGCCGACGGACTATGGGAGAACTATCCCGTACAGAAGGTGGCCACTCACGAAGGATGGGAGGCAGACCCCACATTAGTAACCAACTTCTACAACATGCTCCGCAAGAAATGCTGGAACGTGAAGCCCAACGAAGGCCACAAACTCGTTGCGAAACTCGAAGAGCAGTACGATGTGACGGTGGTCACCCAGAATGTCGACAACCTGCACGAGCAGGCTGGTTCGTCGAAGGTCATCCACCTGCACGGAGAACTGATGAAGGTATGTTCCAGCCGTGATGTCGATGACCCGCGCTACCAGATCCAGCTGACACCAGACAACTGTGAGGTCGAACCTGGCACGAAGGCTGGCGACGGTTCACTGCTGCGCCCGTTCATCGTGTTCTTCGGTGAGGCTGTACCCAATATCACCATCGCTGCGGAAGAGACAGCACAGGCCGACATCCTGATCATCATCGGCACCTCGCTCAATGTCTATCCTGCCGCTGGTCTGATGCATTACGCCAAGCCCGACACCCCCATCTACCTCATCGACCCCAATCACATCAATGCTGGCGAACGCGTCAAGCAGATTCAGAAGGGTGCTTCAGAAGGTATGAAGGAACTCGTAAAGATCTTAGGCATTGACTAACCTTGCTTAAATAAATTAAAAACACGGCTTTGGTATTGCAAACTAAAGCCGTGTTTCTTTATAAAAAGAGCCGCGATAATCCGTGCCGAAAAAACTTTTTATTGTTGATCTCTGTCTTTGCGGATGAGGTCGAGCAGTTTCTCGACGGCCTCTTCCTCAGGGATATTCTTTTCCACGCATTCCTTGGCTTTATAGAGGGAGATCTTGCCGCGCCCAGCACCTACATAACCGTAGTCGGCATCGGCCATCTCACCAGGACCGTTGACGATACAACCCATGATGCCGATCTTCAGACCCACGAGGTCTTTCGTGGCAGCCTTGATCTTGGCGATGGTCTCCTGCAGGTTATAGAGCGTACGCCCACAACCCGGACAAGAGATATACTCCGTCTTTGTGAACTTGATGCGCGCGGCTTGCAGGATGCCGTCGGCAAGTTCCACGAGTTTAGCCTCGTCGAAACCAGGATTGTGGATCACAAGCTGATGGGCCTTCTTGTCTATCAGCAGCGCACCGACGGCCATAGCGGCCTTCAGCTGCAGCGACTCCCAATCGGTCTCATGCATATCGAGTGTGATGGTGTCGTCCTTGATACCTGCCTCGGCCTGTTCACGCAAGGCAGCGCACTCTGCGATGGAATCGACGAGTTTGCGGGCCACAGGGATCTCGCACTCCGGCTCCTCGCTCAACGATACGCGCACGGTGTCGCCGATACCTTCCGTCAGCAAGGCACCGATACCGACAGCACTCTTGATGCGCCCGTCCTCGCCCTCACCGGCTTCAGTGACGCCGAGGTGCAGCGGATAGTGCATATCCTCCTTGTCCATCGTCTTGACGAGCAGCCGCACGGTAGTCACCATCACGACCGTGTTCGAGGCCTTGATGCTAATGACGACATCATTGAACTGCTCGCGCTTGAAGATGCGCAGGAACTCCATGCAACTCTCGACAATGCCCTCAGGGGTATCACCATAGCGCGACATGATGCGGTCAGAGAGCGAACCGTGATTGACACCGATGCGCACTGCGGTGTGATGCTCCTTGCAGATATTCAGGAAGGGCACCAACTGGCGCTCGATCTTCTGCAGCTCGGTAGCATACTCCTCGTCGGTGTATTCCAGATGCTTGAACGTGCGGCCGGGATCGACATAGTTACCCGGATTGATGCGCACCTTCTCACAGTAGAGCGCAGCCACATCGGCCGTATGCGCCGTGAAGTGCACGTCGGCCACCAGCGGTGTCGGATAACCGTCAGCCTTCAGCTGCGCTGAGATATGTTTCATGTTCTCGGCTTCACGGACGCCCTGAGTCGTGAAGCGCACCAGTTCGCCGCCAGCGTCGATGATACGCTTGGCCTGGGCCACACAACCCTCCGTGTTATTCGTATCGACCGTACCCATCGACTGGATACGGATGGGATTATTACCACCGATCCCGATCTGGCCAACACGGGCCTCTGTTGATTGTCTTCTCTGATACATTTAGTTCGTCTTGAATTTATACTTGATGGATGCCAGTTCCTCGTTGGCTTTCTCAATCTTGATCTTCAGCTGACCTTTATAGACAGCCATCCGCTGGGCCAGCTCCTGATCGCTGAGCGCCAGCATCTCCACAGCCAGGATGGCAGCATTCTGCGCACCATTCACACCGACGGTGGCTACGGGAATGCCCGGAGGCATCTGGATGATGGAGAGCATCGCGTCGAGACCGTCGAGCATACCCTTGATGGGCACGCCAATGACAGGCAGGGTGGTAGAGGCTGCTATCACTCCCGGGAGTGCGGCCGCCATACCGGCTCCGGCAATGATCACCTTGATGCCACGCTCCTGGGCCGTACGGGCAAACTCCTCTACGGCTTCGGGCGTACGATGGGCCGAAAGCGCATTGACTTCAAAAGGCACCTGCAACTCATCGAGCAACTTGCAGGCTTTCTCCATGATGGGCAGGTCGCTTGTGCTGCCCATGATAATACTTACTAACGGTTTCATGACTATATTCTGGTTTTACATATACATGACTACAAATACAACAGCCCTAATATCGAACAGATGAGACCTACAATAAAGCCTGCGACCACCTGCAGCAACGAGTGCTGGCGCAGAATCATGCGACTGGCACCGAGCAGACCTGCCAAGAGGAGCACGATGCAGAGCCACCACACAGGGTTGAACCCAAAGAACTCACCGAACACGAAGAGTGCACCCGCCACACCACCGATGGCTGCCGTATGGGTGGAGATCTTCCACCACACGTTAATCAGTGCACAGACAATCTGGATGAACAGCGCAGCAGAGACAATCGTTCCCATAAAATGAGGGATATGGAACATATCCATCAGATATACGCAGAAGAAATAGCAGAAGATGGAGATCACATAGGGCACCAGACGGCGCTCCTTATGGCCCAGCTCTATCAAGTTCCAACCCCGATAGCGGCGGTAGAGATGAATCAGCAGCGTGGGCAGCAGTATGGTAAAGACATAGACGAGTGTCAGCACCTGCAGCTTGTAGGACCAGGGCATCAGGGCGAGATAGCTGAACACAAACAGCGCCATCAGCCCCACCATCGGCAGATAGAAAGGCGTAAACAACATACTTATCACCCTGGCAGTCAGGATTATATTCTTCTCTCTTGTCATCTTCTTACTTTTTCCTCATTCTAGCGATAGGCACGCCCAGTTGTTCACGATACTTCGCCACCGTGCGCCGCGCGATGGGGAAGCCCTTCTCAGCCAAAGCCTCCTTCAGCTGGTCATCACTCAGCGGACGGTGCTTGTCTTCGGCATCGATGATGTCGCGCAGCACGGCCTTGATCTTCCTCGTGGAGAGTTCCTCGCCGCTGGTGGTGACGTAGCTGTCGCTAAAGAAATGGCGCAGGGGGAATGTTCCCCAGCGTGTCTGTGCATATTTCGAGTTGCTCACGCGCGAGATGGTCGAGAGGTCGAGTCCGGTCTTCTCTGCCACGTCGCGCAGGATCATCGGACGCAGGGAGGCCTCGTCGCCGTCAACGAAGAACTGGTGCTGCAACTGGATGATGGCACGCATCGTCATCGTCAGCGTCTGGCGGCGCACCTTCACGGCCTCGATGAAGTTCTGGGCTGCGTCCACCTTTTTCTTAATATAGAGCAGCGCCTCTTTAGTCTGCCTGCTCAGATGGTCCTTGTTCGTCTGATATTCCTTCATCGAATCGACAAACGACTGCGACACCTTCAGTTCGGGCACCTCGCTGTTGTTCAGCGTAAAGGTGACGGTACCGTCGTCCTGCGTATCCACGATGAAGTCGGGTGTGATCTGCTGCAGGCTCCTGCCGACGGTCTCGCCCAACGAGGCACCCGGCCGCGGGTTCAGCTTGCGCAGTTCGTGGAAGAGGGCTGCAGCCTGCTCGTCGTTCAGGGCGAGCGCACTTTGTATCTTGTCCCAATGTTTCCTGGTGAATGCCTCGAAATAGTCATTCACGACACGGGCCATCAGCGTCTTCACGCGCGAGCCCGGTCTGCGGTCTATCTGCAGCAGCAGACACTCCTGCAGGTTTCGGGCACCGATGCCGGCAGGGTCGAAGGTCTGCAACATGGCCAGCGTCTGCTCGATCTCCTTCACAGAGGCGTCGATGTTATGGTAGATAGCCAGTTCCTCGCAGATGGCGTCGAGCGGCTTCCGCAGCAGACCGTCGTCTTCCAACGAGCCGATCAGGTATTCCATGATGTCGCGCTGACGGTCGGTCATCTCCAGTTCGACGAGCTGGCCTTTCAGCTGGTCGTAGAACGACTCGGTGGCACCATAGACCATCTCCTCGCGCTCCTCGACAAACGAAGAACCGTCATGATAGACAGGCAGGTCCTCATCGTCGCGCCCGATGCTATTCAGGGCCTCGTCAAGGGCCGACTGGCGCTCCTCACGCTCGCTGCGGGTCTCGAAGTCGTCGGTATCGTCGGTGCTGTCGCCACCACCCTGATAGTCTGCATAGTCCTGTCCGTCAGCACTGTCATACGAGGCGTCAGTCTCCAGCGCCGGGTTGTCGTTCATCTCGGTGTTGATCCTGTCCACAAGCTGGGTGACAGGCAACTCCACCAAAGAGGCCTGAAGCAACTGCTGATGCGAGAACGTCTGTCCTTGCTTCAGCTGCTGTGACTGTTCCTGTGTCTGTATCTGTGCCATTACTTAAAATAATCTTTCAACTGACTGGCAAACGACACCAGTTCCTCCGTATCGGCATTGCCGAAACGGCGCCACACCTGCTTGCACGGTTCTATCAGATGTGCAGCGGGCTCACCCTTGCGCTTCAGGTAGGGGTCGCAATACTGGAAGGTCTCCAGCACCTCCACCACCTCCGGCGCACTGACCTTGATGAGACGGGCCAGTTCCTGCACCTCGGGGGTGTCCTTCACCATCGTGATGGGCGTCAGCCGGAAATAGAGGTCGAGTATCAAGATGAGCATCACGGGCGTGAGCGTCAGTCCTTCGGCCACGGGCCTGAAGTCCTTCTCAAAACTCTCGCTGGTCTCCACGCCCTGATAGAAGGCATCGGCATTGTTGAAACCTCGCATCTCCCGCCAGAGAGTGGCCGCACGGGCAAGCTTGCGGGGATTATTGCCGTAAGTCTCCCAGAGATGTTCGATGCGCGGCGTGTCGAGGTTAGCCATCTCACACATCTTGTTGAAGAGCAGATTAGGGGCGATGTGCAACTCCATACAGAGGTCGATCATCCCTCGACTATACATCGATTTCACGCCTACGGGTTTCTGCAGATAGATTTGCATCAGCAACAACCAATAATCATCTTGCCATTTTGAGTTTTTTGCCATAATCCCTCTAATTTTCTGCAAAATTAATGCTTTTTCCGCACATTTGCACGGAAAAAGACAAAAAACTTGTAAGAAAGTTACAATTCAGTGATGATACGCCTTAGCACCGAGGCGTCAGACGGCCACGGCAACGTCTGGTTTCCACAGGATCGTCTCACCGGCATAGAGGGAGGCCTGCACGTCGATCAGGCGCTGGTTCGAACTTCCCCGGAAGAGCAGGTCGGGGTCGCGCAGACTCTGCACGAAGGGCCCGTCGACCAGCACGTCGAGCTGGTCCAGCAGTTCCCGCTGGTCGTGGTGGATGAGTGTCTCAAAGGTAAAACCCGTGAAACACCAGATATCCTTATTCGTATAGGTATGGATGGCGCGTGCCAGATCGGCGAAGCCCGCTGCCTGATACATCGGGTCGCCACCAGAGAAGGTGACGTTGGCAAAGGGGTCGTCGATGATGATCTTCAGCAACTCCTCTGTCGACATCTCGCGCCCCTGGTCGAACTTCCACGACTGGGGATTATGACAGCCTGGGCACTGGTGGTTACAACCAGCGCAATAGATGGAGGTCCGGAATCCCGGACCGTCCACCATTGTATCTTCTATGATATCAAGAACCCGTATCACTTTTCCTTATTCACTTTTCACTACTCACTCTTCCCTAAACATATCCTGTGCACCGTGGTCGATATGGGTCACGCGGTCGTTGAGCTCGGCCAGCTTGCCACTGTTCCAGCGGTCGGTCGTGCCCACGAGATAGCCCGTGATGCGCTGCAGCTTGTCGATGTTCGTCGAGCCGCACTTCGGACACTTCTCCAGATGGTCGTCGGCATTCTCGTAGCCGCAGTCCATGCAGCGGTTGCGGTTGTGGTTCACGGAGCCGTAGCCCATGTTGAGCTGGTCCATCATATCCACGACGCTCATGATCACCTGCGGGTTGTGGGTGGCGTCGCCGTCGATCTCCACATAGAAGATGTGACCGCCGCGGGTCATCTCATGATAGGGTGCCTCGACCTCGGCCTTATGACGGGCAGAGCACTTGTAATAGACGGGCACGTGATTGGAGTTCGTATAGTAGTCACGATCGGTCACACCGGGGATGATGCCAAACTCCTTGCGGTCCTTCTTCGTGAACTTGCCGCTCAGGCCCTCTGCCGGCGTTGCCAGCACGGAGTAGTTATGATGATACTGATCACAGAAGTCGTTGATGCGCTGGCGCATGTAGCCCACGATCTTCAGTCCCAGCTCCTGCGCCTCCTGACTCTCACCGTGGTGCTTGCCTGTCAGGGCCACCAGACACTCGGCCAGACCGATGAAGCCGATGCCCAGCGTGCCTTGGTTGATGACGCTCTCGACGGTGTCGGTCGGTTTCAGCTTGTCAGCACCGATCCAGAGACTCTTCATCAGCAGCGGGAACTGCTTGGCGAAGGCCGTCTTCTGGAACTGGAAACGGTCGTCGAGCTGCTTGGCAGCCACCTCCAGCATGTGGTCGAGCTTGGCGAAGAACATGTCGATGCGCTTCTGCTGGTCGGGCTCATTCATGCACTCGATGGCGAGCTTGACGATGTTGATGGTCGTGAACGAGAGGTTACCGCGACCGATAGAGGTCTTCGGTCCGAAGCGGTTCTCGAACACACGGGTACGACAGCCCATCGTGGCCACCTCGTGGATGTAGCGCTTCGGATCGTCGGCACGCCAGTCGCTGTCCTGGTTGAACGAGGCGTCGAGGTTCAGGAAGTTGGGGAAGAACCTGCGCGCCGTCACCTTGCAAGCCAGCTGGTAGAGGTCGAAGTTGCGGTCCTCGGGCAGATAGTTCACGCCACGCTTCTTCTTCCAGATCTGGATGGGGAAGATGGCAGTCTCGCCACCGCCGACGCCCTCGTAGGTAGAGAGCAGGATCTCGCGCATCACGCAACGGCCCTCGGCACTCGTGTCCGTACCATAGTTGATCGACGAGAACACCACCTGGTTACCGCCACGCGAATGGATGGTGTTCATATTGTGGATGAAGGCCTCCATCGCCTGATGCACGCGGCCCACGGTCTTGTTGATGGCGTGCTGCTGGGCGCGCTCCTTGCCCGTCAGTCCGTCGAGGGGCTTCTTGATGTAGTCCATCAGCGGCTCGTCATAGAGGTCCTTGTAGCTCTCACCGTTCAGTTCCTCCAGCGCCTTGAGTTCCTCGACATACGTCATGCGCACGTAGGGTGCCAGGTAGAAGTCGAAGGCGGGGATGGCCTGACCACCGTGCATCTCGTTCTGGGCGCACTCCATCGAGATACAGGCCAGCACCGAGGCGGTCTCGATGCGCTTCGCAGGGCGCGAGGCACCGTGGCCGGCGATGAAGCCGCAGTTCAGGATGTTGTCCAGCGGATGCTGCACGCAGGTCAGCGACTTGGTCGGATAGTAGTCCTTGTCGTGTATGTGCAGGTAGTTGTGCTCCACGGCATCGCGACTCTCCTCGCTCAGCAGATAGTCGTCGACGAAGGGTTTCGTCGTCTCCGAGGCAAACTTCATCATCATGCCGGCAGGGGTGTCGGCATTCATGTTGGCGTTCTCGCGCGTGACATCATTATTCTTGATGTTCACGATGTCCAGGAACACGTCGCGCGTCTTGGCCTTGCGGGCGATGCTGCGCTGGTTGCGGTAGGCGATGTACTTCTGGGCCACGTCCTTGCGGCTCGACTTCATCAACTCCACCTCCACAGAGTCCTGTATCTGCTCCACCGTCATCTGACTGTCGCCACGCTGGGCGATATGATCGGTAATTTGATACAACAGGCGCTCATCCTCACCCTTGTCGGTGTGAAGCATAGCCTTACGGATGGCAGCCATGATCTTCTGCTCATTAAAACCCACAATGCGTCCGTCACGCTTTACTACTGTCTGAATCATATCTGATATACTATATTATTTTATAAAGTTTCTAGTTGCTTCTCTTAGCGATTGTTTTTTCACAGGTGCGAAAACGTTGCAAAGATACTTATAATATTCCGAAAATTCACTTTTTGGGAAACTTTAATTTTGTTAATAAAACTAAAATCGCTGATAATCAGGATGTTACAAAACGGAAACGGAAACTTCGCAAAAAGTTTCCGTCAATTACATCTCCAGAAAAGTCGAATACGGACTCTAACAAAAGATGCCTAAATAGCCCGTTATCAGCACCTTAACGACTAGCCCATCGACTTGAACGCCAGCGCGTACATACGCATCTGCTTCACCATCGCCAGCAGTCCGTTGCTACGTGTGGGCGACAGATGCTCCTTCAGACCGATCTGCTCGATGAAGTAGAGGTCGGCATCGAGTATCTCCTGCGGCGTATGATCGCTCAGCACGCGGATCAGCAGGGCCACGATGCCCTTGACGATGAGCGCGTCGCTCTCGGCGGTGAAGCGGATCTTGCCGTCGGCATAGTCGGCCTGCAGCCATACCCGGCTCTGGCAGCCGTCGATCAGGTTCTGCTCGGTCTTGTACTTGTCGTCGAGCGGCGCCTGTTCGTTGCCCAGGTCTATCAGCAGCTGATACTTGTCCATCCAGTCGTCGAAACCGGAGAACTCATCTATGATCTCGTCTTGAATCTCGTTGATGGTCATGTCTTCCTATACCTTAATTATATATACCATGCATTTCATTTTCGCCCGCAAAGGTACAAAAAAATGCGTAAAAACGATGCATTTGGGTTGCAGAATTCACAAAATGTTTCAGAATTCACAAAATCTGACCCTTTTGTGTCTCATTTGTTGCATCAAAAGAATTTTTTTTATAATTTTGCACCACGCAACACACCCCTACTGAATTAATCAATACACGATATATATGAATCACAAGAATATCATCATTACCATCGCCTTGTTGCTCGCGAGCGTGACGCTCTGCGCCCAGCAGAGTTCTGCTGAAAAGGAGCAGCAGCTCGTACAGCGTCTTCAGGAGGCGCAGATGAGCGGCAACGACAAGGACTTCTACAAGGCACACGATGTCTTCCTGAACTACCTTGAGAAACGCAAGAGCTGGGATAAATACTACCGCACACGGATGTCGCGCATCATCTATGAGGTCAACAACAAGCGATTCCATCGGGCTTTCATTGAGGTCCACAAGCTGACCGACGACATCAAGGAGCGCCATCATGATCAGTACCTCTACATGTCGAACATGGGCATGGGCTTCTTCTATAATGGCCGCAACCAGCACGAGCTGGCCGAGACGTTCTTCCGCCGTGCGCTCAAGGGCATCAATGCCCAGAAAGATCCGGTAGGCGTCTTCAATGCCTACCTCTCACTGGCACAGTCGCTCAGCTTCAAACGACCTGCCGAGGCAATGGCATGTCTCGACAGCCTGCCCCAGCAGATGCTCCAGATGCCGATGTACGAGAGCGGCGTGCTGGGCTACCGCTGCATCATCGCCAACCAGATGGGCGACCGCGAGGCCTTCAAGCGCTACTTCACGAAGTACGACAGCATCCGCCAGCATATACCCGACCAGTTCAATGCCGCCAACCTCGAACAGGTGATGGTCAGCCAGTGCATCATCCAGAAAGACTATCAGTGCGCCCTCGGCTGGTGCGACTCCATCAAGGTGCCGCTGACAGCCACCGAGCTGCGCATGCACATCTACGAGGAGATGGGCGACTGGAAGCGCGCCTTCCAGGCCTCACAACTGAAGGACAGCCTCGAACTGAACGACGAGCGCGAGGCGCTGGAGATCCACATGATGGATATGGCACACGACATCGACCTGCTGGACGCTGAACAGGAAAAGGCAGAGATACGACGCATCCAACTGACGATCGTCGGTCTGATGGCTGCCGTGATCATCGCCCTGCTCGTCGGCATACTCATCTATCGCAGCAAGAAGAACCGCCTCCTGAGGGAGCAGTTCGAGCAGCTGCAGGAGGCACGCCACGACACGGAGGCCGGACAGGCCATCCGCCGTGCCTTCGTCATGTCCATCTACGACAAGCTGAAGTCACCGATCAACGTGCTGAGGGGTTACGCACGCGTCTTCAACGACCCGAATTTCCTGCTGAAACCCGAAGAGCGCCCCAAGCGCTACAGCGACATCATCGCTGCCGCACGAAGCATCGAGTCGCTGATCGACCCCGTGCTCGACTCCTACGTCAGAGGCACGTCGGGCATCACCGACGAGGAGAAGCGCATCTGCATGGACGCTCTGCGCTCGCCGCTGCTCACGCTGATCAGCACATCGGAGGTCATCATCGAGGGCCACGGAGAAATACCGCGTGAGGATTATATGGAGCTGCGCGCTTGTGTTTGCCGCGATGCCTACCATGTGGCCACCGCCACCCAGCAGCTCATCCTCTACAGCCTCTACGGCGACAATCTGGAGATCAAGAAGGAGCATAAGATCAAGCTGAACGAACTGGCCCGCTCCATCCTCAACAGTTACGACCTGGCGCCCTCGGCCATCGACCACGACCGCCATCTGGGCAGGGAGTTCCTGACCGACGTGCCGGATGAGGTGGAGGTCTTTACGAATCCCATGCTGCAAGAGCTGCTCAACTGTCTGCTCGACAATGCCGACAAGTATGCTACCGGCGGCACGGTGAAGATGAGCTGCCACGACTGTGGCAACGGCACCTACGCCATCGCCGTCTTCAACGAAGGTCCTGCCGTCGATGCCGACGATGCGGAGCGCATCTTCTTACCCTTCGTACGCCTCTATCCCGAGGAGCACAGCCTTGGCATCGGTCTGTCGCTGGCGCGCCGCCTAGCCAACCTGATGGGCTACGAGGTCACTCTCGACACGTCGTACACCCAGGGTGCCCGCTTCATCGTCTCCGGTTTGTGAACTGCAACACCGCAACAGCGAGAGCAGAGCCAAGCTTGCTTGGGCTTTGCCGAGCGCCAACGGGGTCGACGAAGTCAACACTGCAGCAAGTGCAACGGGCGAGAGCAGAGAAAAAGAAAGGAGAGCCTGCAGGCTCTCCTTTTGGATATCAATATTCGAAACTTACTTATCTTTGAATGGAGGTTTCCTACCACCCATCACGTTCTCTAACTCTTCCTGTGACAGAACCTTAGCGTCCTTTTTTTCATCTTTCTGCTTCATAATCCTTATAGTTTTAAATTGTTAAACATATTGTCGCTCAAACGTTGTCTGTTCTTATCGACATTGCAAAGATACAACGATTTCGGATTTATTCCAAAGATTTTCTCCAAAATTTCTTCGAGTTTTTGCGACAGGGCAGGCTATTTACGACAAAACGCGAAAAATGCCTCGATTTCTGTCGCATCCCCCTTCTTACTTCACCTTCACCAAGTCATAGTTGGCGGTATAGGTCGTTCCGTCATCGCGCAGACGCAGGGCCTTCCACTTCGATTTTATTCTTGGGCTCTTGGCGCGGCTTTGGCGCAATCGGGAGGGCATGTCGCAACAACTCCGAGAAGAATTATCCTAAATCTTTGGGAATTGTGCAGAATCGCCTTACTTTTGCAGCGTCAATCAGAACAAACAACCTCTGAGCGACAAGACAGAACATAAGTTTAACAATTTAAAAAAATAGATACTTTTACGCATTTACCAGATGTGTTGAAGAAGATTTTCTGATAGAAGTTAGTAAATGAGTTTGGAAAAGCTACGGTTTGTGAAAATTAACCGTAGCTTTTTCCGTTTACGTAATTGACTTATCCCCAAGTACATTAGTTTATTAGGCTTAAAGAGTAAACATATTTCAAAAACAACCAGTTTCCATGTCAATTTAAAGAACGGATGCCGATAATTGCTTTGAAAGAAAGTTTCAATTGTTGTGCAAAGTGTCACTATTTAACTTAACTAACATATAATAAGCTTATTAGATATAGTGATACTTTTTCTTAAAGTATCACTACTATTTTGTGATAGCAAAACAACTTGTTTTGCTGTGTAAAGTGGCGTTTCTTCAGTGTTTAGAGGTGCTTTCCCTCATATCAAAACAACTTGTTTTACTTTTTAAGCAGATATTTCTTTATGCCAAAGCCTGCAACTTTTATTGCGCTCCCTATGTCTATAAATCCGAGAAAATCGTATCTAGTTTATCTATGCATGTTAACAAATTTCAAAATAGTGATACTTAGTGTAACTTTACTACAAAGTATCACTGCATATAAACAATTGTGATTCAGGTAATTACGTCAAAAAGTGACACTTTGTCTATTTTTGACTAAACAAAATTGAAAATGTAGTGTACTGAATAAGTTGACAAAAATTGAGTTCAACTTATGGGAAGAAATGTAAAGAAATCGAAAGAAGAAAGTTTAGAGATCCT
>OCTX011372300.1_pt1 | contig 17031 bp, 11 predicted proteins | sample 1539691 | NCBI WGS metagenome assembly OCTX01 (sample SAMN02144231, study PRJEB22623) | gut metagenome | biome: sheep rumen | host: Ovis aries | place: New Zealand | reverse complement strand
TATATCTGCCTGTAAATGAGGTACTTGTGTTTTTGTCGATATTAAAAAAGAGTGGATGAAATATGGAATGTTTCTTGGGTTATAAAGGTCTAAAAGACCAGAGACATATAGTCCAAGGCGTTATTTTGAGCAATATGCTTGTTCACCTTTCTTGCCGTGTATTTATTGAGACTTTGTGTTATTTGTCAAATAATGTAGTGAAAGTAAGACCAAAAAGTGGCGGTATTTTGAAATAAATGAATCAGTAGAAATGACATGAGAGTGAATCTGCTACGTGTACATTAAAAGATTGTCATTGGAAACCATAGCTTTGTATGCTATAAACCATTCATTTGTAGCATATAGAGCTATGGTTTATAGCGTATAAACGATAGGTTTATAACATACAAAGCAATGGTTATTCTAAATAGCAAGAAAATCCAGACAAGATTTTGTCTTGAATTTTTTGCATCTTTTCTATTTCTGTTTGTTGGTTTCTACAAAAAAACAATCAATAAACCAAAAATAATTAATGATATAACATGTAGTCCATGAGCCAATATATGCCATTTTAACGTCGGGAACTTTGTATCATAATGTTCTCTAACAAAATTATAATACGATTCTGTAGTTACAACTTTTGTGACTAGTATTGTTAATAAAGCGGCTATAACAAGAATTACAATTTTCACGTAAAACCATGGAAAATGAAATAAGTGTGAATTGGGAATCCAGAAAATCAACATGATTAATGAAAATATATATTCACAAATCATATTTGAATATAATGCAAAACCAAATGCATTAGCAAACATACTTTCTTCTATACCTGCAGGATTGTAAACAAAATATCGATCAATACTTGCAAATGTATATAAAATCTTGTGTAAAAAGGTTTTTATTTCCATAAGTTTATGATGAATAAAGATATAGTATTGTGTTTATAGTCTCTTCACTCTTATCTCGAATTCCTCTCGATTACCCAAGGCACCATTTTTGATGCGGGCTCGATAGTTGTAAATCGTATTGACGGAATAGTGAAGGAACTCTGCAATTTTAGATGAATCCTCAAAGCCCAAACGGATGAGTGCGAAGATGCGGATGTCGGTGGTCAACCGATTTTCTTCCTTGGGATGAATGCGGAATTCTGGTTGAAGCAAAGAGTTGAAGTCGTCGATGAAGTTGGGGAAGAGATGCAGGAAAACGGTATCAAAGTTCTCGTATAATTCTTCCAATTCCTTTTCTTTCAGTTCTGTTGACTTAGAGATTTGGAACAATTCATCCAACTCTTTGTTTTTCATCTTCTTGTTCACCATCTTGCGGTAATTATCGAGCTTGTCGATATATTGTGCACAAAGGCTCATGAATCGTCCGATGTATTCTTCTTTCACGCGATTACTCTCTGAAAGTTGGCTATTGAGTGTAGATAATTGCGCGTTGAGTTCAGATAATTCATCGGTTTGCGTAGCCAATTGGAGATTGGCAGCAGCCAGTTCGTCATTAGACGTTTTCAAGGCATTACGTGCCGTTGCCAATTGTTGATTGCGACGATGCACGAAGAGTAGGGCAGCCAACAATAATAAGGCAAGTACGCTGATGGCAGCCAAAGTAATCCACAATTGGCGGTTGGTGCGTTCGCTTTGCGCTTTATAGTTTTTCGCAATGTGCGAAAGCAATGGAGTAATCTGCCAATTGCGTTGGCGAGAACCGTAACGATTGGCGCAATCAGATGTATAACTGATATAATGTGAGGCACGGTCTAAATCGCCTTTCAACATGAGTTCGTTGGCAAGTTCCCACATCGAACCTTGATCCATGGCGGCGTTCTTGATATCTGCCAAAACCGACTCCGTTAACCAATACATCATTTGTGTGGAGTCGCCCTTCAATTTGTATTCAATATAACGATAAAGGGCAGTCAAGGCGTATGGGTGACTCCCTGGTTCTACGGTTTTGAGCCATTCGTCGTTGATAGCCATCGACTCGTCAAATTTCCTTTCACCTTGTGCTCGTTGTTCGCGTTTTAACAAACATGCCTCATTCGTAGCAGGAAGATTTTCATACATCAGTTGCTCATAGTGATATGCTTTGTCAAGATAGTTTTTCCGCATGTCAGCGAGTCGCGTATAATAACTTAATTCACTATATACATTATTATATGCTTCATAGTAAGTGCCAAGGATATTTTTCTCCAAGTCGTTTGTCAAACGTATGGAGTCAAGGATATTGAGAGCCTCGTCGTACATACCGATGTTAGTACAACGAATGGCTAATAACGAACGACAATGAACCGAGGCGGGATAATTGTTTTGCGCTTCTGCCAATGAAATACATTGACGTAGAAAGTAAATGGCTGAATCGCTAACGAAAGGTCTATAGAGTTCATACAACTTAAATCCTGCCTCGTATTTTTGCTTGCCAGTGACTTGCTCGTACGTATGACGGGCAATATTGATTTGTGCTTCTCGTTGGGCAATATATTTAGGTGATTCAGCAATGGCTTTGTCAATCTCTTGATAGCGTGATTCAATATCTGGACTCTGCGCCAAAATGATTGAAGAAAGCAATATGAAGGTCGTTGTAAATAGTAATCGCATTTTAAGTTCTTTGGAAATGATACTTGAGCCTATATGCTCTGTAATTATTTTACAAAGATAACGATTTAAATTGTTACCTGCAAGAATTTGTGACCTTTTCTTACTTTTCAATGAAAATATAGTGGAGAAGAGGTGAGAAGCATAGTTACGCTCGTAGGAAGTGTAGTTGTGATTGTGGGAAACGTTGTTAGATGGTGTAAAAAGGCCATTTCGATTTCGTACATCAGCCATGTACCATTCGTACATTGGCTTTGTACTATTCGTACATTGCCCATGTACCATTCGTACATGGCGTATATACGAAATGAAATTGACTTTTTTGCATACCTCCAAAAAAGTCATTTGTCATTACCGTCATTATCGTTTTTTTAAATGGAAAAATAAGTTTTTCTATGTGAAATCCATGAATTTTCTTGTTTTCGCAAAGACCTCCCGTATTTTTATCTAATTCTATGATTTTCAAAGAGTTTACTTTTTGAAGACCTCATGTAACACCTCATGTAAGACCTCACCTAAGACCTCATGTAAGACCTCCCGTCGGTAATTGGGTAAGTTTGACTAAAAATGAGTGAGCGAAAGAAGAATCTACCGAATAATCAAGCCACCAAAACGGGAGGTTTTACATGAGGTCTTACATGAGGTGTTACATGAGGTCTTCAAATACTCAACTCATTGATACTAAGTTATTTAATTAAAAATACGGGAGGTCTTGATGAAAACAACAAAATTTGAGGAAGGGATGTGATTCACCTATGGATTTTTCTTTTCTTTTAGCATTTTATTGAGGTGCGTCATAAGAATATGAAATCCTGGTTCTACCATTGCACCATGATCATGACCATCCAATTCATAGAGATAGGTTTCGGTGTGACCTACCAATTTCATCATTCGTGCCAAATATTGGTTCTCGTCGTATCTACCGTAAAGTTCCTGTTCACGGTCGCCGCAAATGAGAACAAACGGAGGACAATCTTTGCGAACCCAATATAGAGGCGCAAATTCGTCGATGGTGGGTTGCAATGGTTGTATTCCCTGCATCTTCCTCACGTTGTAATGCGTGATGGCTTGGCCGCTGAATGGCACATACATCATGACATCATCGGCATTGATTTGGTAGGCATTTAACCATGCCTTGTTCAGACAGAGCATCATTGACAGATAACCACCTGCGGAATGGCCCGATACAATGATTTTCTTCTTGTCTCCGCCGTATTGGGCAATGTTGTTGAATACCCACGCCACCGCTTCGGCTGCATCGTCAAGTGTTTCCTTCACGGTTACTTTAGGCAACAATCGATAGTTTGCACCGACTACGACAATACCTTTATCCTTTAGTTTCCATGGAATCTCCTTGCTTCCACCTTCAAGGCCACCACCATGAAACCAAACCACAACAGGACAGTCTTTCTTTCTTTCGGGATAATACACGTCGAGTTTCAATCGTTCTTTCGAATATGCATCAGTCTTTTTCGTATAGCTGATGTCATTCACTTGTTTGTATGTCTGGGCATTGATGTGAAGACAAAACAAACATACGGATAATAGGAGGGCAATTTGTCTTTTCATATTTTGTGAATTTTATGGATGTAAGAAAGTTAGAAGTTAGAAGCAAGAAGCAAGAGGCAAGAGGCAAGAAGCAAGAGGCAAGAGATGTGCTTTTTCCATTGAGCATTGACTATTGAGCATTGATTAGCATAACTAATCTCTTGCTTCTTGCTTCTTGTTTCTTACTTTCTCTAAATAATAATTGCGGAAATCTGACCATTTATAATAAGGTGCATTGTCGGTAGGAACGGGAAGTGTTGCCTCTTCACCATTGAGAAGACATTTCACGAGGATGTCTTTCGATTTGTCTTTACTACGATAGAAAATCAGTTGGATATTCGCAGCCTTGCATGTTTCCCAATTCTGATAGCAATTCTTCACGTCATAAGGATTCTCGGGGTCAAGGTCGGCACCATTGATACCCATCAATACGGTAAGCGGACCAAGACAGGTGTCGTGTCCAAAGCGAAGGTCGGATATGCGTTTGGTTTTACCACTAATGACGGCATCAGCTTTTTTGATGATATCCTCAAGAATGGGTATCATGTCATATTGTGGTTGAAATACCCAAGAATAGGAACCAAGGTTAGATTCTTCCCAACGACTCACCAGTTCTTCATCAGTAACAATGTCTCCCATCATCCCTTCGTGGTTGATGCTTGGCAATGACGTATAGAGGTTGATTAAGTCGCCTCCGACACGACGAACCTTTCTGGGAAGACCTTCGGTAGACGTAAAGACGCGAGACATCACTTTCTCCGATAGCGAGCGGTCGCCTTGGAATTGGTCGCGGTTTTTCTCGAAGCGCGGTTTTACTCTTGGAAATTTATGTTTGATGGGGTTTTGATTGTCGGTAGGAACCACTCCGTCAAGCGTGAAGCGCGATGATTGTTCACGTATTTCTATCTTGGGATTGCATTGAACGAGTTCTTGGCAGAAAGCCGACATGCTAATCACGCAACGTCCTGAGAGGGAAGAGATGGCGAGCACATCACCGCCTTTCTTGAACACTTCAGGGAAGTTGTTATACATGTTTCTCGCTATGCTCTGATGTTGTTCCCAACCCAATTGAGTCAGTTCGCTGACACCAGTCATGAGTTCATCCTTAGCAGCCATGAACTTATTATAAAACATCTCTCCTTGTGTCGTAAGCAGATGCTTTTCGTGAGCGAGCGTCAACAATGTATCTAAGTCCTTATAAAGTTGTTCGGTCCAGTAATAACGCGAACCGTGGCGAGCGTAATGACTGATGTAGAAAGGTTTGTAGCCTTTAGGCGCTTTCGTCAATACGGTCTTCAAGTGAGTAGGATATGGGTAGTCGTTACCGTAAGCTTTTCTTGGATCTTCCTTGAGTTGATCCATAGCAGATTTCCCTTGTCCCCACATAGATAAGGACATTAAAACGAGGAATAGGATTGAAAGGATTTTTTTCATGGGATTATTTTTATTTGTTTTATTGACCATTGAGCATTGACCATTGAGCATTGAAGATTGAAAATTGATTGGCAAAGCTAATCTCTTGCTTCTTACTTTCTTGCTCCTTGCTTCTTGCTTCACTGATGCAAATATACATATTAATCCCCAATATCATGCGTAATATGTAAAAAAATGTGTTTTTCTAAAATTAACCATATATTTATTTTGTCCTTTCGTTTAAAATCTTTAACTTTGCAGCCGTTTAGCAAAAAAACACTTAAAATAATTGGATGAAGAATGACAAAATGAAAAATCAGTACCGCGTGAATGAGCAAATTCATGTTCGGGAAGTACGTGTTGTTGGAGAGAATGGTTCAATGGTGTTGCCAATACGTCAAGCACTTGATATGGCACAGCAACAAGGTGTAGACCTCGTTGAGATTTCTCCAAATGCCCAACCGCCAGTTTGTCGTCTCATCGATTATTCGAAGTTCATTTACCAGCAGAAGAAGCATCAGAAAGAGATGAAAGCCAAGCAGGTAAAGGTGGAAATCAAGGAAATACGTTTTGGACCTCAAACTGACGAGCATGACTATCAATTCAAGTTGAAACATGCTATTGAGTTCCTTGAAGAAGGCAATAAGGTGAGAGCTTACGTATTCTTCCGTGGACGTTCCATTCTTTTTAAGGAGCAAGGTGAAGTTTTGTTGCTTCGATTTGCCAACGACTTGGAAGAGTACGGTAAGGTAGAACAACTGCCGAAGTTGGAAGGTAAGAAGATGTTCTTGTATATGGCTCCCAAAAAAGCTGGAGTTGCCAAGAAGAGCCAACAAAAGAAAGACCGCGAGAAGCGAATGGCTGAAAGCTTGGAGAACGCCAAGGCAGAGAAAGAGGTGAAAGTAGTCAATAACGGACTCTTTGCCAATGCCAAGGGTGGCGAGGACATTCTCAATAAGTTGAGAAACAGCGAGGAAACTGAAGATTAAAGATAATGAGGTGCGTAACGCCGGGTATATGCGTTGCCACCATATAATAAATAACAATAAATATTAAAAACAATGCCAAAAGTAAAAACAAATTCCGGTGCAAAGAAGAGATTTCGTTTCACTGGTAGTGGTAAGATTAAGAGACATCATGCTTACCACAGTCACATTCTGACAAAGAAAACAAAGAAACAAAAGAGAAATTTGGTTCATCAGGCTATCGTTGACCCAAGCAACATGAAGCAGGTACGTGACTTACTCTGCCTCCGTTAATTATTAATTAGTTAAACAGTTAAAGAAGAAAGACTATGCCAAGATCAGTAAATCATGTTGCTTCAAAAGCAAGAAGAACGAGAATCCTGAAATTAACCAAAGGATATTTTGGAGCCCGCAAGAATGTTTGGACAGTTGCAAAGAACACTTATGAGAAGGGTTTAACATACGCTTATCGCGATCGTCGTACCAAGAAGCGTAATTTCCGTGCTTTGTGGATTCAACGTATCAATGCTGCCGCTCGCTTGGAGGGTATGAGCTATTCTAAGTTGATGGGTGCTTTGAGTAAGGCTGGTATTGAAATCAACCGTAAGGTGCTTGCCGACCTCGCCATGAACAACCCAGAGGCTTTCAAGGCTATCGTTGACAAAGTGAAGTAAAGTAGTTTTCTTAATTATAGGATAGAAAGAGTGAGCATTTGATAATTGAATGTTCACTCTTTTTTAGATGTCTCTCATGCTGAGGGAAATGCGCTTTCGTTCGGTATCGACTTCCGTTACTTTTACTTGGACATGTTGGTGTAACTTCACCACTTCGTTGGGGTCGGAAACGAATTTGTTTGCCAATCTCGAAACATGAACCAATCCGTCTTGATGAACACCGATATCTACGAAAGCACCAAATTTAGTGATGTTCGTAACGATTCCTGGCAATACCATTCCCACTTGCAGGTCGGCTATCTCATGCACTCGGTCGTCAAACTCAAAGGTTTCGGCTTCTCCTCGTGGGTCTCTTCCAGGTTTTTCCAATTCCTTCATGATGTCTGTCAACGTGGGCAAACCAATCTCCTTGGTAACATATTGGCGAATATCTATATGCTTTTGTCTTTCCTTATCCGTGATTAATTGTGCAACGGAACATTGGTTGTCTTTTGCCATTTGTTCCACTATCTTGTAACTCTCAGGATGAACGGCACTATTATCAAGTGGATTTTTGGCATTGGGAATGCGTAAGAATCCTGCACATTGCTCGTAGGCAGAAGGACCCAGTCGCGGTACTTTCTTCAATTGAGCCCTTGAGGTAAAAGCACCATTCTTTTTGCGATAGTCAACGATATTTTGAGCCAATGCAGGACCTAATCCACTAACGTAAGTAAGCAAGTGCTTGGAAGCCGTGTTGACGTTGACTCCAACGAGATTAACACAACTCTCAACGGTTAAGTCGAGACTTTTCTTCAACTTTCCTTGATCTACGTCGTGTTGGTATTGTCCTACACCTATACTCTTAGGATCTATTTTCACCAACTCTGCCAGTGGGTCCATCAGTCGTCTTCCTATGCTGACCGCACCACGAACGGTAACATCCTCATCAGGAAACTCCTCGCGTGCAATCGGTGAAGCGGAATAAATCGAAGCACCGTCTTCGCTGACAACGAAAACATCTTGCAATACTTCCTTGATGATGTCGGCAGTTTCACGACTGGCAGTACCGTTTCCTACGGCAATCGCTTCCATTCCGTATTTCTTGGCAATGTCCTTGAATTGTAGCATGGCTTGCATACGTGTGCCTTTTGGAGGAAAGGGGAAAACCACTTCATGATGCAATAAGTTGCCTTGAGCATCAAGACAAACAACCTTGCATCCCGTTCGGATTCCTGGGTCAACACCCATCACGCGTTTTTGTCCAAGAGGTGCAGCAAGGAGCAATTGACGGAGATTCTCGGAAAACACGTCAATGGCTTCCTCATCAGCTTTTTGTTTGGAGATAGCTGCTATCTCGTTTTCGATAGAAGGTTCTAACAATCGTTTGTACGCGTCTTCAACGGCTTCTTCCACCAAGTCGCTACATGTACCATATCCTCTAACGAATTGTCTTTTCAATCTCCCGATAGCCTGTTCTTCGTCTACGGAAAGACTAACACGAAGGAAACCCTCTCGTTCTCCTCGTCGCATGGCTAATAAACGATTGCCAGTACAACGACGGAGTGGTTCTTCGAAATCGAAATAATCCCTGTATTTGGCTGCACCTTCCTCATCCGACTTTGATTTCACTACTTTGGAAGAGATGATAGCCTCTCGTTGGAAGGTATTGCGTAAGCGTTGACGTGCTTGACTGTCTTCACTAATTGTTTCGGCAATGATGTCTTTTGCGCCTTGCAAAGCCAAATCAACAGAGGTAATGGCATCTTGATTGATGAAACGTTTGGCAACTAGTTCGATATTGCGTTCTCGTTGCAAAAGAATGAGTTGTGCCAATGGTTCCAAACCTTGTTCTCTTGCCACTTGTGCACGTGTCCTTCTTTTCGGTTTATAAGGCAAGTAGAGGTCTTCCAATTCAGTAGCATTCCAACATTGCTCTATCTGCTTTTGCAATTCATCAGTAAGTTTTCCTTGTTCACCGATAGTCTTTAAAATCGTTTCCTTGCGTTTAGACAATTCCTTCAATCGTTCGTTCCATTCACTAATCTTGCCGATTTCCACTTCATCCAATCCTCCTGTACGTTCCTTGCGGTATCGTGCGATAAAGGGAATCGTACATCCCTCGTCAAGAAGTTCTAAAGTATTGGCAATGGCTTGTTCGTTTATTTGAAGCTCTTTAGCTATGATAGTCTTAAATAAATCCATGGTTATTTTCGTTATTTGAATGCAAAAGTACAAAATAATCGATGAATAGCGACATCAATGAGCGAGATTATTTTCCTTTTTCCAATAAGATTCTTCACATTTCATGAATTCCATCATAATTTCGGTAACATATTTAGTTCATGTCTTATTTTTTTTGTAACTTTGCATTGTCTTATATATATAAATAAGGTGTAATGATTGAAAACAACAAATATGAATTATCTATTAAAACAAATTATACAATGAAAAGGTTTTGTTTCTTATTGACATTCTTGGTGTCGTTGCCAATATGTTTGCAGGCACAACGTATCCAACAGAAATTAGGTCGTGGAGTGGTAGTGACGAATCGAACGGGTGGTCGCAGTGTTACGTCTAATGGCGGACAAGGTTATCTTGTCTCTTGGCGTAAACTGGCAGAAGAACCAGAAGGTACTACTTACAATCTCTATCGACGCACATCCAGTGCCTCTGAGTTTACCAAGGTGAATGCAACACCTCTTACCAAGACCAATTACCAACCATCATCGGTGGCAACAAATACCGAATTTGCGGTGACGGCGATTGTCAATGGTGTAGAGGGCGAAATGAGCAAACCTTTCAAATATACCGTTCAGCCTTGGCCTAACGTGTGGTTTAAGTTCGATTTCGATAATAAAGTATTGCATCGTGACGATTATCGAACTAAGTTTGTTTGGCCGATGGACCTTGACGGAAATGGAGAGTTTGATGCAGTAGTTGTTGACCGTCTTTTTGCGGGTGCAGTTAGTGATGATGCGGAGAACGCGTCTGATAACACGGCTACTACTTCCCATAAGATTCAGGCTTATCGTTTAGACGGTACATTGTTGTGGACGGTTGATATGGGACCAAACGTCAATATCTCAAGTGGACAGAATGATATGGTGGTTGCTTACGATATCAATTGTGACGGTAAGGCAGAAGTGATGATTCGCGCCAGCGATGGTACTCGCTTTTGGGATAAGCAAAACGAGACATGGGGTAAATATGCCATGGGTAGTGATGTGCCTGACGTAGATGGTGATGGAATCGTGGACTATCGTACACAATCTCAGCGCAATCGTCCATTCTATATATCTGTCATAGATGGTTATACGGGAGCAGAGATTGCTTGTAATGAATTAAAGTATAATCAAGTGACAGACGGTTCGGACAGTTATACTCGTACCAGTCGTCCCAATTACATGAGCGATGGCTATTCTTGTATGGATGGTCATTTCGCTATCTGTTATTTAGATGGAATCCATCCGTCGTTGGTGATGGAATGTCTGGATAGAGACAACAACAAGACGCATCATAATTACGTATTCACTTGGGATTATGATTGGTCGAATGGTGTTCCTACAAACTGGCATCATTCTGCTACATGGAGTCGTAACAATAAGAGTCCTTGGCCAGCTGAGTTCCATCAATTGCGCGTTGCCGACGTTGACGGTGATGGATGTGACGAGATGATTCAAGGTGGTTATAGTGTCAATCCTTTGAAGAAATGGTTCCGTAGTCCTGGTATCGGACATGGTGACCGTTTCATCCTTAGTGACATTGATCCCGATCGTCCTGGTTTGGAAGTATATGCCATTCAACAAAGTGCCTTGTTAGGTCAACTTCTTTATGATGCTCGTACTGCTGAACGTATCAAGGAATGGTATCTACCATCCGTATATGATGTCGGTCGTGGCGCATGTATGGACGTAGATGCGTCGCGCAAGGGTTATGAGTTGTATAGCTTTACCGATGATTTTGTCTATGATTGCAAGGGAGACAAGACCAATTACACTCGTTCGGGATGTGGTATATCTACGATGTTTGAAGGTGTATGGTGGGATGAGAACCTGCAACGTGAGGAATTGTCTTCACCAGGTGGAAGTGGATGGGGAACCAATTTGATGGTTACTCGTGTGTTGAATAAGAATCGTTTGGTAGAGTTCTCGCAAGAAAGTAATTGGGGTACCCATGCCGCAACAGGCACTCGTCCTGCATTTATGGGAGACATTATCGGTGACTGGCGTGAAGAGGTAATCCTTGTCAATCAGAATGATGGTGGTTCTACAGGACTTGTTGGTTATACTACCAATATGCCAACCGACTATAGTATATATTGTTTGCAACAAGACCCTCATTATCGTGGCGATTGCACGACGCGTGGATATTACCAACATCCCAATACTGGTTTCTATTTAGGTGGTGGAATGCCATTGCCACCATTGCCTCCAGTATTTGTTGCTGACCTTCGTTGGAAGGGTGGAACATGGCAGAATGGTTTTACATCGTTTGACATGACGCAATCCCTTTCGTATGCAGAAGGCAAAACCGTTATGTTCGACTTATCGGGTGACAATTCTTCTCCTATTATACTCAGTGGTTCATACAAACCATCCTGTTTCTATATGATGAATCCACGTGGTCATGATTATGTATTTCAAGGAGATGGTTCGTTGACAGGAAACATGACGTTTATTAAATCAATGCTTGGAACGGCAACATTCAACAACAATTTCGAATTTACGGGAAATACCATCATTAGTGAAGGAACGTTGGCCGTTAATGGTTCAATTGCAAGTACCGTAGAACTTCGTGCCAAAGGTACACTTAGTGGAAATGCGGTATTGCTTAATGACATTTCATTTGAAGGCGCTTTGAATTACGAAGGATGTAGACTTTTGCCATCAGGCAAAGAAGGAGTCATCACATTCAATAAGAATCTGACAATTCCTGGTGAAGTATTTATAGAGGTGGTAGCTGCAAATAATCAATGTGGACATTTGTTTGTAAATGGCGACTTGACCATTGAAGGACAAAACACCATTACGGTCAATCATGAAGAATTGGTTCCTGGTGTTTATGTCATTGCTGAATGTACGGGTACGTTAACCGCAGATCCTTCTCAATTGAAGAGTCGTGGGTTGGATGGTATCAATTTCGAATTTAAAGTAGAAGACAAACAACTGCGATTGATTGTCAAGGAAACTCGTGATGCTACGACAAACGTGGTATGGAATGGAAACGAAAATGGAATATGGGATTATAAGTCAGAAAACTTTGACCATAATGGCATTACTACGTTCGTACCTGGCGATGAGGTGGTCTTCACCAAAGATGCAACTCGTACGGGAATCACGATTAATGATCAGATATTGACAAACGGTGTTACTTTCAATGGTGGTACGTATGTGTTCTCTGGCGAAGGTGGAATCTCTGGAACGGGTGATGTTGTTGTTAATAAGGATGCAAACGTTACGTTTAACTTAAAGAATAGTGATTATACAGGTAAGACCATTGTAAATGGTGGAACACTTACTGTTCCCAATTTCTACGATGGAGGACAAAAGAGTGCTCTTGGAGCTTCTTCTGCTGCCAATGGCAACTTGCAGTTGAATGGTGGAACATTGGTTTTGAGCAAGGATAACATGGGAACTAATCGTATCATTACCCTGACCGATACGGCAACCATTCGCATTGCTCAATCGAATAGTTCGCTTTCTTTGAAGGGACAAGTAAACGGTTCGGGTTATCTGATTAAGGATGGTCCTGGACAACTTAACTTCACGTTTGGTGGTGTAAATAGTTTTGCTGGTGTTATTGTTAAACGAGGAACAATCGCACAAGGTGCATGGAATAGTACGTTTGGACGTTCTGGTTCTCCGATGGTTTTGGCAGGTGGAGAAGTTCATCAAATCGACGTAAATAGTACTTCTACCGTTCCTAACTTGAATCATGCTTTCACGGTAGTTGAAGGAACGAACAACAAGATATTGGGTTCTTCTCGTGGTAAAATCAACGGAACCATCAAGGGTTCTGGTAATTTGACAATAGAGACACGTTATGTACGTTGTGATGTTGGTGCTACATTTACCAATTTCGAAGGAACATTGACGGCACAAGGCAGTCAGTTTAGGTTGATGGAAAACGTTACCGACATGAGTAAGACTCGCTTGGTGTTGGCTCCAGGTGCATACTTTGCACATTATAAGAGTGGTAGCGGTTCGGAAGGTTCTGCAACATTGAAGATAGGTTCTCTCTCATCATCAGCATCTGCAACCGATGCTGTATTAGGTGGTTCAGGAAGCATCTACGAGATTGGTTATTTAGGTGAGAATTCTACCTATTACGGATTACTCAAGGCTTCAAGTATCAGAAAGGTTGGTAATGGTAAGTTAACACTTCGTACGATAGGACACACATCACCCATTGCCGTGAATGGTGGAACGCTTGAACTATATAATACCAGTACTACTTCTATGACAACGGGTACGATTACCGTCAACAACGGAGCTACACTCTCTGGAAATGGTGCTGCCAATTCCGTGGTTGTTGCTAAAGGTGGCACGATTTCAGCAGGTTTAAATGATGTAGTAACCAGTTCCATGCGCATCAATGGTAGTCTTACTTTGCGTCAAGGTTCTACTTTACGTTGCGTGCTTACGCAAACCAATAACATGAAGTATGCTGTGCAGGGAGCAATCTACCATACTAATGATACGATATTATTGGTAGTACCCAGTAAACGAACGTTGAATGTGGGTGATGAAATAACGATATTCACTCCAGGGTTTACACGTTCTTCAGGCGACTTCATCGTAAAATGTGAGTCGGATAAAGAATACGAATTTGACACATCAACGTTGCATGAAGATGGTAAGATTCGTGTTACGTCAGTAATCGATGGTATTCTTTCTACCTCATTTGCTGATGCCGATCAAGTAGATGTGTTCTCAGCTGATGGCAAGAAATTGCGTCACCAAATACAATACTCCGATGCCTTGCAAGGATTGCCTTCGGGTGTTTACATCCTACAAGACAAAAAGAGGAGGATAAAAGTTAGTCGATAGTCGTATTAAATATAACAATGATATCTATTGAAAACCTCAAGGTAGAGTTTGGCGTAAAGCCTTTGTTTAGTGAGGCGAATTTCGTCATCAACGATAAGGATCGTATTGCGCTCGTCGGAAAGAATGGAGCAGGGAAGAGTACCTTATTGAAAATTATCTGTGGGAAGCAACAGCCTACTTCGGGCATTGTGGCTATTCCAAGCGATACAACTATTGGCTATCTTCCACAGGTAATGAAGTTGACCGACGACACGACTGTTCGTGAAGAGACTCGTAAAGCCTTTGCCAACAATACGCAAATGAAAGAGCGTATTGACAGGATGGAACGTGAGTTGAATGAACGTACCGACTATGAAAGCGAGGAGTATATGTCGCTTGTTGAACGGTTTACGCAAGAACATGAACGTTATCTGATGTTAGGTGGAGAAGGATATGAGGCCGAAATAGAACGTACCTTGATGGGATTGGGATTCGTAAGGACAGACTTCGAACGACCTACCAATGAGTTCTCTGGTGGTTGGCGAATGCGTATCGAGTTAGCAAAGATATTATTGCAACGCCCTGATGTGTTGTTACTTGATGAGCCAACCAACCATCTTGACATTGAATCCATACAATGGTTAGAGCAATTCTTGGCACAGAATAGTGGTGCCGTAGTGTTGGTTTCCCACGATAGGGCATTTATCAATAATGTAACCAATCGTACGTTGGAAATATCGTGTGGGCAGATTATTGACTATAAGGTAAAGTATGACGAATATGTGATTCTTAGAAAAGAACGTCGTGAACAACAACTACGAGCTTTCGAAAACCAACAGAAAGAGATTGCTGACATGAGGGCATTCATTGAGCGGTTCCGCTATCAAGCCACGAAAGCCGTGCAAGTACAACAGAAAATCAAGCAATTGGAGAAAATAGTTCCTATTGAAGTGGATGAGGTGGATAATTCCGCCATGCACTTGAAGTTTCCTCCTTGTTTGCGTAGTGGCGATTATCCTGTGATTTGTGACGGTGTTTCTAAAAACTATGGAGAGCATTTGGTGTTTGCAGACGTAACGTTTACGATTAAACGAGGTGAGAAAGTGGCGTTTGTCGGTAAGAATGGCGAAGGAAAGTCAACGCTTGTGAAATGTATCATGAACGAGATTCCTTTTGATGGAACGTTGAAAATCGGACATAATGTACAGATTGGATATTTCGCGCAGAATCAAGCCCAATTGTTGGATGAATCGTTAACCGTTTTCCAAACTATTGATTATGTGGCGAAAGGTGATATTCGATTGCGCATCAATGACATATTGGGAGCGTTTATGTTTGGTGGAGAGGAATCAGATAAGAAGGTCAAGGTACTATCAGGCGGTGAACGGAGTAGATTGGCAATGATACGCTTATTGCTTGAACCTGTCAATTTGCTGATACTAGACGAGCCTACTAATCATCTTGACATGCAATCAAAGGATGTATTGAAGGATGCCATTCGTGCATTTGATGGAACTGCCATTATCGTTTCTCATGATCGTGAGTTTCTTGATGGACTTGTTACCAAAGTATATGAGTTTGGCGGTGGTAAGGTACGTGAACATTTGGGAGGCATTTATGATTTCTTACGTCATAAGAATATCGATTCATTGCAACAATTGGAAATATCTTCTCCCAAACCATCTGAAACCAATGAAGGAGTTTCTGAGGTTATTTCGGAAAACAAGAAAAACTATGCAGAACGAAAGGAACAACAGAAGAAGGTAAAGAAAGTGGAGAAAGCAGTGAAAGCCAGTGAAGAGAAAATTGCCCAGATGGAAGCAAGAATCAAAGAATTGGATAAGATGCTCATGAACCCCAAATTTGCTACGGATATGAAGCTCATAGAAGAGTATTCGCAAACAATGAAAGCATTGGATGAGGAGAATGACCGTTGGATGCAATTATCGGAGGAATTAGAAGGAATGATGTGAAAAAGACCATTATAAGGTGCAAATCACTCATTTCTCCATCCATATAATATATTATAATGTGTAATCATGAAATGATGAAAAAACGACATTTTATTCTATTGGCTTTGTTCTGTTATTTATGTTGCTCATGTTCTTTTCCAATTTGGTTTATAAACTTTAACACAGAAGAGCAACCTCATTTGTCGGATAATACTCATAATTATGTCTTGGATATTAGTGGTCATGGTATTGGTTATATGCCAAAACATGCTTCACTCGAACAATTAAATTGTTTTTCGGGAAAAACATTGTTGGATATTCGAAAGATGATGATTACACATCAGGGTAATCCTATCCCTTTCAAAGTGAAGACTTACGATGAATTTGGAAAGCGAAAACGTATGAAATCCACAATGATTTTGCCAGAACACCATCTTCTATATTTGTATTTGAAAACACCTATACAAGTGAAAGATAGTGATGAGATTTGTATCACAGAAGCTGATTTTCCATTCCAAGGCGATACTTTGTCGTTTAAGACTTCCTATAGAACTCATAATCGTTCTCAGTACCTGCTTCCTTATCATCGTATCAATGAAGTGGTATGTAATGATGATGAAGGGAAAGCAGTAGTTGAAGTTTCGTTGCAATTCACTCATAAGACTAATCGATTTTGTTTATATGTAAATGGTGTGGCAACCAAAAATGAATATACACGTATTCCCATCAAACGAGCAAAAAGTATAGAAAAAGCATTGAGAAAGAAAGATAAAGACGTAATATATCTGATTCAAGATACTATTCGATTTGAATTAAGTTCAAATGATTTAAGATTGTATGATTATGAATCTTTTTGTAAGGGAAAGGATTTCCATCAGATTTGTAATCAGAATAGT
>OCTX012210602.1_pt1 | contig 17039 bp, 15 predicted proteins | sample 1539691 | NCBI WGS metagenome assembly OCTX01 (sample SAMN02144231, study PRJEB22623) | gut metagenome | biome: sheep rumen | host: Ovis aries | place: New Zealand | reverse complement strand
CAGGTGGGAGAGTAGGTAGCTGCCGCTTTTCGAAAGGCTCGAGTCCAATAGGACGCGGGCCTTTTTTTTGTGCTATAGTGGCTGCAGCGCAGTAATGCGGCGGAAAGCTTCCCATTCTGGGATCACTTTGTCCTCAATTTGATCCCGTTTGGCATCAGGTGGCCCATTTCGGGATCACTTTGGCCTTAATGTGATCCCGTTTGGCCTCTGCCAGCCCATTCCGGGATCACTTTAGCCTCAATTTGATCCCGTTTGGCCTCTGCCAGCCCATTCTGGGATCACTTTAGCCTCAATGTGATCCCGTCAGGCTTCGTCTGGCCCCTTCCGGGATCACTTTAGCCTAAATATGATCCCGTAGTTTTTTAGTGTATTCTACGTTGCTGCGTAACCGATAAGCGGCAGCTCGCTATAGGAGGAAGAACAGGGCGACGCCGACCATTGTTACTGCGACGCCAAGAATCTCGCGTGCCGATATTTTTTGTTTGTAGATAAATGCGTAGGGGATCAGAATCAGCACCGGACTCAGCGCCATCAGCGTCGATGCAATTCCGGCGTTGGTATATCTGACTGCAGCTATTGAAAGGGAGACTCCTATTGCGGGGCCGAAGATTGTGAGGATGGCGGCGTACTTCATTCCCGTTCTGTCCTGAGTTGCCGCGTGCAGTTGCTTGAGCTTCCTGCCTGCTGCCATCATCAGGAAGAATCCAAGTGCTCCTACGATGGCACGGATCATGGTCGATGCGAACGGCAGCATGGCGTTCATCATGGGCGGCGCTTCCGCAGGGATTGCAGATGCGTAGTGCGTAAGTCCTATCTTGCTGAGCACCAGGCCGACGCCCTGTCCGATACCGGCACCTATCCCAAGCAGTACACCTTTTGCCGGGAGGGTTAGATGGACGTGTTTGTCGGCGCCCCTGCTCAGGATTGAGATTGCTATTCCGGCGATGGTGACGGCCATTGCGATGGCTGAAGTCCAGCTCAGCGACTCTCCCAGCATAATCCATCCTGCAAGTGCCGTAAACGGCGGTGCAAGGGTCATGAGAAGCTGCCCGAAGCGGGCGCCGATGTACATGTAGCAGTTGAACAGGCACCAGTCTCCGAACAGGTATCCGACGATTGCGGACAGGGCCAGCCACATCCAGGTCTGACCGTCGGCATACGCGGGATAGGGGCGTCCGATTGTGAAAAGAAGGATGACGGCTAGGAACACCGTTGCCATGACGAGCCTTATCACATTGGTGCTCATGGCCCCCATGCGGTGCGTCGCCTTGTCGGCGCAGATAGACGAAATCGTCCAGGAGACGGATACCAGCAGCGCAATTATTTCACCAATATGGTCCATAAATGGCGAATAGTCGCGCAAAGATAGAAATAAATGTCAAAAAGCGTAGCGGTGCGTCTGCGTAAGTGCAAAAATCAGTGCGGGAACAAGGCAAACGCCTGTGGTTACGACACTTGAGACTCCGATGGCAGCTGCGATCGCTCCGCCTTCGGAAGGAGACATTTCGTTGGTCATTACCTTGTAGCACTTGTCCTGGTCGTCCATGAAGAACTGACGGTAGTGCATGTCGAAGTCGGGGTACGGGCGTCCGAAAGCATCATGTGCGGCGTATGAAGAGTATCGTTCGTATACCAGGACAGAGCCACCGCGGCCGTCAGACGTTTCGCGTTTCGGCGCTCCGAATGTGGATATTATGTCTGCTCGGGAAACGCCGAAGTATTCTTGTGTGTAATATTCCGACCCTGATTGAATATGCCCAAGGGAATCCCTGACGGAAGAACAGGAGCACAGCAGTGCCGCAAGAGACAATAGAGCTAACAGAATTCTGCTTTTCATAACTTACAATTTTACATAACAACTGCAAAAAAAGTGCCCGTTCCCAATGGTCACCAACTGCGGTGCGGCGTCATTATGTCAGCGCCCTGAGCCGTGGACCGGAATTTGCTGGAAGATGGGCAAATTACAGAAAATGGGAGCTTTCAAATGGCTTGCCGGCCTGATAGGCTGGGCTGCATGGGGGCCGCTGGGCGGTCTTCTCGGGTACTTGGCCGCATCTTTCGTGGACAGTACCCTCAACGCTGCACGCCGGTTGTCCGGTGGTGATACTGATTCCGGCTACCGTACTGGCGGTTATGGCCCCGGTGCCGGTTTTGGCGCCGGCGGCGGTTATGCTTCAGGTGGATACCGGCAGGGAGGGGCCTACGGCGGATATAGCGCGACGGAGCAACGCAACAGCTTCTTCATCAGCCTGTTGGTGCTTTCGTCCGCCGTTATCCGGGCGGATGGCCGCACCAGTCAGTCAGAGTTGAACTGCGTCAAGGATTTCATTCGCCGCAACTTCGGCGAGCAGGCTGTACCTCAGGCTGAACGCCTGTTGCGCGAGATGGAGGGCAAGGACCTCAACCTTTACACCGTCGGCAGCCAGATTGCCGACAATATGAATTACTCCCAGCGCCTGCAGCTCTTTCATTATCTTGCACAGATTGCTGCGTCCGACGGCGACTTCAGCCGTCAGGAAAAGTCGGTCCTTGAGGCGATTGCATCTGCCATCCGACTCACCTCTTCAGATGCATCGTCTGTAATATCAATGTTCTACAAAGATACCGACTCTGCTTACGCGGTGCTGGAGATTTCACCGTCCGCCTCCAATGACGAAGTCAAGAGCGCCTACCGCCGGATGGCCATGAAGAATCACCCCGACAAGGTTGCGACATTGGGACCGGAAGTCCAAAAAGCGGCGGCAGAGAAGTTCCGCCAGATTCAGGAGGCCTACGAGACCATAAAGCGGCAGCGCGGTATCAGTTAGCAGAGCATTCCTTCCTGACATACAGATTGGGCCTGAATGGCTGACACGAGGCACGGCAGCACCGTCGCTGACGTGCCTTTTTTTGTCCCGTTGGCAGTGATTCCGCCCTGTTTTGCTGCCAACGTGCCGGATTATGTCCTGTTGGTGGCATACTGGCATTTGATGTACCGGCATGTACTCATGCCCCGTCGATTAAATCGCATAATCATTCGTACAAAGGGTTGAAAGCAGCCCTGCACAAGCGTTTGCCGCCCTTATGGGCCAATTAATTATGACCGCATGTGAAACGACAACAAGCAAAACGAAATTAATCGAAACCTTTTCTTTATGATGTTGTTTCATTTTATTTGAATAATCATCTAACTTAGTAGCTTAAAGGGTATAAAGTTGTAACGGCCAACCGCCCTTATGGGCAAAACTGAAGCGAAGAATTAACACTATAACGATATGAAAAAAACAATTTACGAAGTGCCCTCCACACGTATAATCAGCGTGAGAGTCGAGGGACGGATTCTGGAGAATTCCGTAGTATCAGCCACACGTTCTGCCTATGCAGGCGGCGATGAAGAAGAATGGATTTAATCTCGGAGGACCTGATTATGAGAAAAGCATCACTGTTTTTAGCCACAGTCTTCTGTGCAGCGCTTGTCTCTTGTAACAAAGAGAATCCTACCGACACCGCAGTCCCCGCAGGGGGCAAGACCTACACCCTTTCCGTAAATGCGTCCAAACTCGCCACAAAGGCTCTTGAGGAAGCTGGTAAGAACATCAACGCCACATGGGGCGCAAGCGATGTGGTCAAAGTATGCAAAAATGGCTCTGCCACGGCAATCGGCACTTTGACTCCACTCACCACAGGCTCGGCCGATGCTTCCCTCACCGGCACCGTGACACTCACCGGAGTTTCCGTCGGCGACAAACTCGACCTCATTTTCCCCCGCGAGACCTGGAGCTATGAGGGCCAGACAGGCACCCTTGCAGGCATCGCCGAGAATTTCGACTATGCCACCGCTACCGTGACCGTCAGCGCCATCAACGGAGAGAACCTCAAAACCTCCGATGCCGAATTCGTCAACCAGCAGGCAATAGTGAAGTTCACCATCTTCGACAGCTCTGACAACAGTCTCCGTGATGTCAAATCTCTCACCATCTCTGCAGCGAGCGGGAAACTGGTAAAGTCTTATGCCGTTTCCGATGATTCTTACACTCCCGTTTACGGAGACATCGTCGTCACCCCGTCAAGCGCCACTTCAGAGTTCTATGTCGCTCTCAGAAACAACTCCGCCGCGGCTGACACCTACACCCTTACGGCCAACTATGACAATTTCACAAACTACACTTACGTTAAAAGCGGGGTTACGTTTGCGAAGGGCCAATACAGGGCGATAAATGTAAAGATGACCAAAGAAGCAGAGATCTATACGGTTGCCGGCTCCCCCATAGAAGTGTTTGGCTCTTCTTGGAATCAGGACGATTCTGCCAACGACATGGTCAAGCAGGCCGACGGCACCTATCGCAAGACCTATCAGCTCACCGGAACCGAAATCGGTCCGATTGAATTCAAGGTTTTGAAGGGACGTAGTTTTGGTGAAGCCTGGCCATCTGAGAACTACAAGATTAATGTGAAGAAAGGAACGCTCGTGATTACCTTCGATCCCTCTACTAAGGTCGTGAACGCCTACATTGAATCCGATGCATACACAATTGCAGGTGACGATTATTCTCTTTTCGGAGCTTCTTGGGTTCCCAGCGAAACCGCGAATGACATGGTCAAGCAGGATGACGGCACTTTCCTGAAGAACTACACGATTCCCTCCTCTCTTGTGGGTATCAATATACAGTTCAAGGTTGCCAAGGACCATAAATGGGACGAGTCATGGGGCAAGGACGGCGGGAGTGATAATTATACATACGAAATCCCTCATACCGGAACCCTGCATATTTCATTCGATCCCACCACTCACGATATCGATGCCTGGATGGACGATATCAGGTATTCCATTGCCGCAACTTTCAATGGATGGGATAAATCAGCCAACCCTATGATAAAGCAAGCGAATGGCACCTACAAGAGCGAAGTGTCCGTTCCCGCCGGCTATCCTACAATTGAGTACAAGGTTGTGCATGCCGAAACCGATTGGATTGGCGATCCTAATAATGGTGACAACAACTATTCTTTTAACTTGGGTGGTGACGGTGCAACTGTTTTATTCTTCACTTATGATCCAAGCAATAATAGCGTAACTGTTGAGGAGAGTCGTGCAAAGCTTTACTTCCGCTCTGACAGCCCGGTAAAGAATGAACTTTGTTTTCGTTGCTCCGCATTAAACACGGCATCTTGGCCCGGAACAGTCATAAGTGATACTGAGATTATTGCAGGGAGCAAATATTATTTCATCGAATATCCCACATCTCTCATTTCTGGCCAAACCATTAGCGACATGTATATCGTTGATAAGGATAACTGGAATACCAACAGCTCAACTCTTACCTTCTCCGACAGTGCCACAGAGTTCTTTATCGTGGCTGCAGAGAGTGCTGACCTGTATCTTCTTTCCGGAAGGCCTTCTGAGCCCCAGATAAGTATTGACGGCACATTTGCCGACTGGGCGGAGGTGAGCGGAAATTCAAATACAGAATCAAATGGAAATGTATCACTTCTAAAGGCATATTCTGACGGGACCAGCTTATTCCTTTATCATAAAATGACCCCGGGAAGTGGTGTTACCTTCGACACAACCAGCGGATGGCGTTATTTCAGAGTCTATTTTGATACAGACAACAATGCGACAACAGGTTGGGATACTTCTCATTGGCTTTATGCCGGAGCAGATGAATTACTATATGGAGAGGACGGCGGGAAACACGATATCCTTGTTTACCATTCCAAGGCTGGAGTCTCTAATGCCGATATCAATGGTCTGTCAAGTTCCTACGAACTCAAATCGGTCGCAAACAGCGATGGCAGCATTGAAGTGGAACTAAAATTTGCTATTGATGAACTTGGCGCTCACGGAGGAGAGATAAAAATTTACACCGTTTCCAGTGTCGCTTCAGGACAGGCAAGTTACGGTATCCTCAGCGGAGTAATAATTCCGTAGAACTATCTGTTTTATTTTAGCCGTCGGATGAAAATTCCGGCGGCTTTTTTGTTAATTATATGCGCCTCTTCAGAATCTGGCAGTAAATACGGTAAATAATAATTCATAAATCTTACTAACAGGCGATATAGTGGCCTAAACCCCCGCTTTAAACCCCGGATTTAAATCACTAATTGACCTCCCACGCAATACAGTGACATATATTTTACCGAGATCCGGGCCTCATCGGCGAGCCCGGCAGGCGAAGACCGAGTTTTTGCAGCGAAGCAGGAAAATTCCTACCTTTGAAAGTTAATAATTGAAATCGTATCGCCATGTATAAGTATCTTGAAGTTTCAGAAGGGAAATATGTCCTGAGCATTGACAACCATGTCGAAATAGTTAAAGCCCTGCAGTCTTTCTGCCAGGAGAAAAGGATTCGTGCAGGGGTCGTTTCCGGAATCGGCGCCATTGGCGAAGCCACCTTCCGTTTCCTGGACCCCGCAACTAAAAAATATGTCGACAAGGCTTTTTCCGAACAGATGGAAATCACGAATCTCACTGGGAACATTTCCACCAAGGATGGAGTTCCTTATCTGCATCTGCACGTCACAGCCGGACGGCGCGATTACAGCTGTATCGGCGGCCACCTCCTCAGTGCAGTTATCAACGGGGCGTGTGAACTGTACGTCGAATCTTTCCCCGGCGCACAACTCGGTCGCCGTTTCGACGAGGAGACAGGACTGAATCTGTATGAGTTCTGACAGACTCGTAAGAGCATTTTTTAAGAAGTTTTAAAAAATTGTAAACTACCCCCGGAATCCCGTTCTTCGTTTTCATCTTTGCAGCACGTGAAACTGCCAGCAGCGTGCCTGCGCCTCGACTTTGCCTTCCACCTTATCTTCGGTACGGAAGGCAACGAAGACCTTCTGCTCAAACTCGTCCAGGCTATCCTCCCACAGCGTGGCATCGAGTCCGTGACCCTCATTAACCCCGTGCACCCGAGGCTGAGGAAGAATGCCCGCGCCTCGGTTTTCGACGTCTCCTGCAAGACTTCGAAGGATGAAGAAATCATCATCGAGATGCAGTACAGGCACAAGGATGACCTAAACGACAGGATGATATTCTACTCCACTATACCCATCTACAACAAGGTCAAGTTCGGGGCGGACTCCTACAGGTTCAATCCTGTGTACGTCATCGGTATTTCGGACTTCATTCTCGATGGCATCGAGAGCAACATGAACCTGATTAACTATTACTCTCTCGTCAACCTCGCTGACTCGTCAATCGTTTTCTCGGAGAATCTGCATTATGTCACGGTGGAACTCCCGAAGCTGACCAAGAGACTGGAAGAAATCGATGATGACGCGGAACTGCTGTTCTATGCCATCAAGAATATCGGCGGCATGAAAGAGATGCCACGGAAATACGTCGGCAGCGGCTTGGAAAAGTTGTTCGAATTGTGTAAGTTTGCTGCCATGGACGAGAAAATGCAACTCAAATATCTCCGGGAACTGATGGCCGACGTGGACGCCCGCAGCGAAAAGCGCACTGCTTACAACATGGGGAAGGCGGAAGGGATGGCCGAGGGTAAGGCGGAAGGAATCGCAGAGGGCAAGGTCGAAGGTAAGGCGGAAGGCATCGCCGAGGGAATCGCCGAAGGCAAAGCCGAAGAAAGAAAAGCTATCGCCCTGGAACTGAAGAAGATCGGGTTATCTGCCGAGTTAATCTCTTCAACCACAGGCCTTTCGCTGGAGCAAGTGGCCGAACTATAGGCCTTGGGGTTTCAGAAGTCAACGTTCGGGTGCAAAACAGGCTGTTTTACACCCGAACTGCTGTATTCAGGCCCTTCCGGGTGCAAAAAGGTCGGTTCCGCACACGGTAAAAACAGTTGTAATTCCCTCGGTAAACAATAACTCACGAATCGCCTGTGTGCGGGATTTGTGAAGTATTGTTTACCAGATAACCGATTACTGCAATATCTTCGTGGTGATTGAACAGGATGGTTTGCAAAACAGTTAGACAGACAGGCATCAGCTGCAGTCCCAAGTAATAAAAAAACACCTCACAGTGCATAGCTGTAAGGTGTTTGTTAGTTAATAACTTAGACTTACTCTGACATTTGAGAGTCAAAGTCGGTATCGTTGTAGAATTTCCAATCACTGCCGTCGTAATAGCATCCTAGATGCAAATAATTCTGATAACCGAGGCTAAGGTCGTTATTGTAAGAAGCGCGCCACTGATCTGAATGGTCATCTTCTTTATACATGGTGTATTCAAAAACAAACCAATACCCAAGATAATTCTTCAGCTCGTCAGTGTTGAAATAGAAATAACGGCCGGAAGCTGAGCCATTTCGTTTTCCGATAAACCAGCCAATTGCCTTAGTGTCGTCAGATTCCCATGAACCTGTGAATCCAGTACCATCAACACCAGTAATAGATTTGATGTATAGATATGTATCAGGATTGCTATCTTTGTCAGTGCCAAGAGCTTCGTCGCGTATAATGAGCCTATGGGACTGGTCGCCGATTTTACGGAGACCTTCCTTAATACTGACTGAATACTGCGTCTCTTGCTCGATGGTCAAACGGGTTCTTATACGGTATTGATCGTCAGAGGAATTAAACACAATGGCGTCATACGTTTTTCCCAAAGCTCCAGAAGGGAGGATTCTGTAATAGTGATCATATGTACCATCATTGTATTTTTTCATTACAGTCGACAAGTTGGCCCATTCAGTATCATATGCCGAGCTATCGCTAAACAGATAGATGTATGCGGCATCCCATGAACTTGCATAATTCAAGAGGTCGACCACCGGTCCAATCTCCAATGCTTTCAGGGGATAGAGATTCGCCGCCTCTATGGCTACAGCATTTCCTGTTGTCTTCGATATGATGGTGTTTTCTCCTTCTGTCACGGCCACAGTCATCTTTGCAGCTGCTGCTGGAGCCAGGGGGACGTAGGCGATGACGTCTCCGGTCGCGTCAAGGGTAATATTAACTCCGCCGACCGAGAGTTTCTTCGCAAATGAAGGGATGTTGTTAACGGTAACTTTCAGGAGAGCATTGTCGTGGGCGAATTTAAGGTTGCCTCCTTCGAGAGTTGCACTCATCTGGAAGCCCTTCTTTGCGGCATCAAGGGACTCGAAAGCCTGGTTCTCGACAGTCCCGCGATAACTCACAGGGTAGTAGGCGACTTTGCCGTCCGTTGCTAAAGAGTATCCGGCAGGAATTTCATCTTTGTTAGTGAAAGTCCCGTTGGCGGCATCGCTGCAGGTAAATGTAATATACTGAGAGTTGGTGCCATCAGAGTATTCAACCGCAATTTCGTCATTGGCGGACCAGCTGAAGATTCCGTCATCAGCGACTTCTGCCTTGGTTGACGTAAAGGCGGGCATAGTTGCATGGAGAGTTACTTTGCCGATCTCGGGTTGAGTCTTTGCAGGCTCGAGGTCTTGCTTTGTTGTGCAGGAGGCCATTGTAATTGCTGCAAGAGCAAACAGGGTGTAAATCTTTTTCATAATTCCTCGTCCTTTTTATTCCCACTCGCCCCATTCATCTGCTGTATGAACTGACATCTGGGCTGGCGCAGTTCCATTCTGCTGTGAAGCATTAATCATCCCCTCGACCCTGACCTCCAGGATGCGTGTTCCGGGGACTTCGTAAATTGTTTTTTTCATTGCGTTATAGTGTTAATTGTTAGTTCTTAAGCTGGCCCATAAGGGCGGCGGTTGCAATTTGGCCCAAAATTGGGCAATTGCAACAAAGGTAGGTATTATTTTTTTATGTTGTATCGCTTGGTACCCAAAATGTTACAACTCAAAGCGATGGCTGGTGCCGTAGTCGTTCCAGGCGCGGAGGGTCAGGGAGAGGTCCTGCTGGTCGTAGACGTTGCTGAAAACGGTATCCTCGACGGTGCCGTTGTCCCAGACGAAGTCGGCCCAGTGGACGAGTGAGAGGCATTCCTGGGCCTCTTCGAGGGTAATGGACCCGTTGCGCGCGGTGAGGTAGTCCTTCACGACGCTGTATCTCCACCAGCTTTTGCTGTGGGGATTGCCGACATACTCGTCGGGCTCTTCGGTGTAGAACTTGGGAGATAGCAAGTGATTGGTGACCAGCATGAAGTCGGCGTCGTCACCTTTGCGGACGACCATGCTCTTCCAGCCGTCGGTGCGGTCGAATTCGAGCACGGCGGCGTTGCCGTTGGCATCGGCAATCATGTAGTGATAGCCGGAACCGACAGTGGCATCATGCCTAATGTCGAGGCCGGAGGCGAGCTCAAGGGCCTCGTCGACGGTGGCGCAGCGGTCAAGCCAGAGGCGCATGATGACCGTAGTGCCGACCTTGTGCTTGCCGGTCTCCTGCTGGGAGGGCTGCTTGGGGAGGGCCATGATGGACGTGCAGAGCCCTTTTTCGTTGATGCCGTCGACAGGTGCATATATCGACGCAAGGCAGTTGACCTTGCCCATGAACCCTTCGGGAAGTTTGTCGAGCTTGTATCCGAGGTGGGACATGTCGCTGACTGCGATGGAAGCGTAGCCCTTGGAAGGGTGCGACTCGGTTACGAGCACGGGGGCCTTGAAATAGTCGTAGTTGCGTCCGAACAGGTAGCCGTCGCCGCTGGCGTCGGATGCCTGGAAACTGGTGCAGTTGAAGGTGTTGAGGTTTCCGTTCTCGTCTGCCACCTGGGAACTGCTGATCTTGATGGGGATGCCCTTTCCGATGCGCGAGACGACATATTCGAGCAACTTGGCGTTGGAGTCGATGTCGCGGCTGATGAGGTCGTCGAGGTCGTAGCGGGCCTTGTATTCCATCTTGTACAGGTACTGGTTGCCACCGACGGATTCGATGGTCTTGATGGAGGCAAGTTCGCCTCCCCAAATGCAGGCGACAGCCACGCAGAGCGCAGCAAGGATGCCTGCTATCCATAACAGAACTTTCTTCATACAAGCTGCTAATTTAGAAATAATCGCCGGAATTTCGCTACATTTGTCCAGATATGAAAGCACCGTCCACCGTAAGCTTCGCGGCCATGCTGGCATCGGCCGCCGTCGCGCTCTCCTGCGGCGCAAGTCAGGCTCCGCTCACCCTCCTCGTCGGAACGTATACCGAAGGCACCGGTTCGCACGGGGTCTACCTGTATTCGTTCGATCCGTTTTCCGGCCGGTCGGAATTGCTCGACACCGCTGCCTGCGGGAATCCTTCATACCTCATCCTTGCCGACGGCGCCGACAGCAGAAGCGGCATAAGCGCTCGCAGCAACGATGTCTGTGAGAAGACCGTCAAAGCATTCTGCGTCAATGAATTCTCCGATGGGCGCCAGGGCGTGAGTTCCTTCGACATCCTGCTTGACGGGGCCCCCTCCGTCACCCTCACGTCATCTGCGCCGATACCTGCAGGAGGGGAGGACCCCTGCAATATCCTCTACACAGGAGATGCCATCGTCACCGCCAACTACACAGGCGGAAGCATCAGTTCCTTCGAAGTCCTGCCGGATGGAACCGTCGGCCCTCAGACCCGGCAATGGGCTCCGGACGCCGGTGCCCGGCAGCCGGCTTCCTCCCGGGGCTCCGACCCTCATCTGCATTGCGCAGTGCTTTCTCCCGACGGCCGTTACATCTTTGCCGCCGACCTTGGAAGCGACTGCGTGCATCGCTTCGAACGGCTTTCCGGCGACTCTCCGCTGGGCGCCCACACGATAGCCTGGCAGAACGCCGACAGCCTCCGGTACGGCCCCCGTCACATGGTATTCAGCCCTGACGGCCGCTATGTCTACCTGCTCTGCGAGCTTTCGGACAAGCTGGTGGTATTCAGCTATTTGGACGGTAAACTTAGCCCCGTGCAGACGCTGCTCGCATACGGCGGTGAGGGCTCCGGCAGTGCCGACCTGCACTTCAGCCCGGACGGCCGCCGGCTGTACACTTCACATCGGCTGAAAGAGGACGGAATATCGACATTCCGGGTCGATCCGGCCACCGGGCTGGTAACCCCCGAGGGCTATCGCCGCACCGGCGTACATCCCCGCAACTTCGCAATAACGCCCGACGGACGCTGGCTCCTCTGCGCGTGCCGGGACTCCGGCACCGTCGAACTGTACTCCATCGACCAGGCTTCCGGCGCCCTCATTCCCACCGGCCGCGGCATACGCCTGCCCGCTCCCGTCTGCGTCCAGGTGCTGTAGGATGTCGCTACTGGCATCAAAAACTTGAGATTCGTACAGAATGAGGCCCACCCAAGACTACCTCCTGCAGAAGTTTGACGAGTACAACGCCCTGATATTCAAAGGGGAGCTGCCCCGCGTACCCATACTCCTGAGCAAGGCCAAAGGCTACGTCGGCATCCTGCGCTACAAGCGTCGCCGGCGCGGACTCCTGGGCCGGGAGGAACTGTACGACTTCCGCATATTCATCAGCACCAGGCTCGACCTGCCCGAACAGGAGGTGCAGGATACGCTGATTCATGAGATGATTCACTACTTGATTGGCCTGAAAGGGATACGTGACACTTCCGCGCACGGGCGGGTGTTCAGGCAGTTGATGGATGACATCAACTCCCGGTACGGCAGGCACATAAGCATCTCTCACAAGAGCAGTCCCCTCCAGCGCGAGGAGGCCGCCGACAAGAGCCCGAAGCTTCACGCGGTGGCTTTCGTGGAGCTCAGGGACGGGCGTTTCGGCATCAGGGTCCTTCCGCGCGTCGTGCAGCGGATACTCGAGTACGACTGGGGCCTGCGCCGCAGCGGTCAGGTGCGCTCAATAGAGTATTATCTTACCGTAGACCCTTACTTCAACCGTTTCCCCAGCTCGGCGGCGCTCAAGGTGTTCTTCGTCCCCCGCGAGGAGGCACATGCCCATCTCGGCGGCGCATCACGGATAATTGTCAAGGCTGGTAAAGTTTCGCTCGAACCGTTAGAAGCTGATTCCCGCTCCTACGCTCACTCCGATGTCTTTAAGGGCGATGCTTGACACGCCGACGCTCACAAGGAAGCGCCCGAGTCCCAGCTGCAGACCGGCTTCGGCGTATGCCCTCAAAGAAAAGGAAGCGGATGCCTTTGCCCAAAAATGCCTGGCGAGCGGTTTTGAATGAGAATAATCGTATATTTGTTTCCGATAAACCACATAGCATGAAACCAAAATCCATATTCCCTACACTGGCGCTGGCCCTTGCAGCGGCGGCAGCCTGCTCCCAGGAGCCCGAAATCGCTGTCAACCAAAATGTCCCGCAATATGCCGTGATGGCTCACCGGGGTTCTACCTACTGGGCTCCCGAGGAGACCGAGAGCGCCTGGCGCTGGGCGCGCGAAATGGGGGCCGATTACCTTGAGTCGGATCTCCAGTGTACCAAGGACGGAGTGATCCTTGCCAACCACGACGAGAATCTCACCCGCACCACCGACATCGAGGAGGTCTTCGGAGCCGGAGTCCCCGCAACCCGCCGCGACCTGTACATCTCCCTCGGGTTCAGCCCCGAAGACGCCGACTCGCAGCTTGCCGCCGACCGTGCTTCCTTCGACCCCTACCACGCAGCGTCGTACTACTACGCCGAGTTGCTCACCCTCGATGCCGGCAGCTGGTTCAATGCCGCCAACCCGTCCCGCGCCCGCGCCGCATACGCCGGGAGCCAGTACGTATCGGCACTTCAGGACCAGATAGCATACGCCGAGGGAAAGAGGCTGCGCCGCGACGAGTCGGGCCGCCGCATTCTTCCGTACTGTCTAAAACCTTCTTGCGAGGGTAAGACGCTTGCGCAACTGCGCGCTGCCGCTCCCGAAGACGGCAAATATATGGAAATCATTGCTTACGACTTCTCGCAGGCATACGAACCCGACCCTTGCGACAGCGGGCACCGTCCGGGCATCTACATCGAATTCAAGGAGCCCCAGGTGAATCCGGCCGATATGGAACAGCGTGTGTATGACGTCCTTGACGCCACCGGCTGGAACATCATCACCAGTCCCGCAGAACAGAAGGAATTCTACCGGGACGGCAAGGTTCAGGTTGGCAGGACAGCCGGAAAGGTCATACTCCAGACCTTCTCCACAGAGTCCCTGCGGCGCGCTTACGCCGTCTTCGGGGGGCGTCTTCCCATGTGCTTCCTGCTGTGGCCCCCGTGCCCGGGCGACATCCCCGGCGGCAACCTCGACACGCCGGAGGGCTTCCGTGCGATCCTGAATTGGGCCAAGGCGAACGGCGCCTCCATCAGCGGCCCCTCAATTTCAGGAGAACCAAATAATTACGCAGAGCTCAACCAGGAATGGCAGGCCGCTCTGGTGCGGGAAGCCGGCATGCTCAACCATCCCTATTCCTTCGATTCCCTGGAGCAGATGGAGCAGCAGACCGCCCGCTCCGACGGGTTTTTCACCAACCGCTCCGACATTACCCTGCAGTACCTTCTGGACAAGGGCCTCCGCAGCCCGGATGCGCCCCGGACCGTTCCCGATGCGGTTCAGACCCTGGAGCGTCTTGGATACTGACAGCCGCCATGCACGCCTTCCTTCTGTTGCTGATAGCGTCGTTGCCCCTCAGGCTCTGGTCTTCCGTCGAACCAAATACGGAGGTGCTCGCCACGGAGCAGCGGGAGGGCTACGTCTGTAAGTTGATAGAATACAATGCCGTCGGCGAGGAGCGGGTGCAGTCCTTTCTGCTGGTGCCGGATACGGCAGATGCAGCGGCTCCGTGCCCTGCGCTTGTGCTGCTGCACGACCATGGCGCCCGCTTCGACATAGGAAAGGAGAAGCTTGTGCGTCCCATGGCGTCTGCCCCTGGGCACATCAGGGCGTCGGCGCAGCAATGGGTCGCTGAAGGCTTCGACGGCGTGTTTCTGGCCGACCGCCTGGCAGCCGCAGGCTATGTCGTAATCGTGCCGGACGCCTTGTATTGGGGCTCCCGCAGCACGCCGTTGTGCCGTCGCTGGAGCAGGATACGCTTCGGAAGCGAGCCGTCGGGGGATATCCGTAAGGTCAAGCAGGCTGTGTACGAGGGGCAGCGGGAGGTTTACGACAGCCTTGCAAGGAGCGGCGTCGTGTGGGCGGAACAGACGCTCAACGAAGATGCTGCCGCAGCACGCCTTTTGTCTTCATTGCCCTTTGTCGACGCTTCCCGTGTGGGCTGCTTCGGCTGGTCGATGGGAGCTCACCGCGCCTGGCTGCTTGGAGCGTTCTGCCCGCAGATTAAAGCCGGTGCCGCCCTGTGCTGGATGACCCTCAAGCGTACGCAGGCTCAGCCTCCCACGGCGTCGGACTATTCGATGATAATTCCCGCACTGCGCGAGCGTTACGATTTTCCCGATATAGCCAAGTGGCTGGCACCCAAGCCGTTCCTGTTCCTGAACGGCACCTCCGACCGCCTGTTCCCGGAGGCTCAGGTTCGTGAGGCATTCGCCCGCATGCAGGAGATATACGCCTCGGAAGGGGCTCCCGCAGGGCTGCTGCGGACCGAATTCTTCGACGGCCCGCACCATTGCGGTCTGCGGGAGCAGGATACGATTCTGGACTATTTCGGAAGCTTGTGGGAACGGTAGCTGCACCAGGGCGCAATGCCGCAGGCGTCGCATTTGGGTGAGCGTGCGGTGCAGGTGTAGCGCCCGTGCAGAATCAGCCAGTGGTGCGCGGTGGCCCGGAACTCCTGCGGAATGTTCTTCTCCAGGTCCTTCTCCACGTCGTAGGGGGTCTTTCCATTGGACAGGCCAAGACGGTGGCTCACCCGGTAAACGTGAGTGTCAACGGCGATTACAGGTTCGTCGAACACAATGGAAGCCACTACGTTGGCTGTCTTGCGGCCTACCCCGGGCAGGGTCATCAGCTGCTCCACCGTGCCGGGAACCTCGCCTCCGAAGTCTTCGCAGAGCTTGCGCCCGAGCGCCTGCAGGTGGCGGGCCTTGCTGTTGGGGTACGATAAGCTGTGGATCAGTTCCAGGATCTCCTCTACGCTTGCGGCTCCCAGCTTCTGCGGGGTGGGGAAGCGGCGGAACAGTTCAGGAGTCACCATGTTCACCCGCTTGTCGGTACACTGTGCCGACAGCACCACCGCAACTATGAGCTGATAAGGGTCGGAGAACGACAGCTCGCTCTGAGCCACAGGCACATTGGCCCGGAACCATCCGACTATGCCGGCGTATCTTTCTTTTTTTGTCATCGCAACTGCAAAGATAATCTTTTTAAAAAATTAGTTGCTACGGGTTGCAGTCCGTCTGCGCCCACGCAGCGTGAGTGATGAAGGTTGAAAATAATTATATTTGTATAAAATTATAAACTGATGGCTGATAATGTGCAACACGAAAAGGAACTCTGCGGAGACATTGTCCCCAGACTCTTTGATGACGATGTCTGGGAAGACATCGATACACTTGACGTAGAAGATACGATTCTCGTACTCCGCCAGGCGCAGGATGTAATCCGAAAAGGTCTCTTTGACGAATTCTACAACGACACAACCAGCCGCAAGGACGTCTTCGAGGCCGGGGTCGCAAAGCTCGGCCGTGTCCTTTGCCGGAAACTTATGGCTTTGCCGGCGATCTACACGCTCATCGACAACTCCACCCTCCTTCCTGCGCTCGACAAGAGTGGAGGCTTCTTCCTTTTCTCCCGAAAGGAATTTGCAGACGCTGCCCTCGATTACCATATGCAGCAGATGCACGTCTGGCAGGTCCGCGAAATCGGACAAAACGACATCTATCCCTTCCTGGGCAACGAATTCTACGACAATGGCGCACGGTACGCAGTCATCAACGACGGCCGGGACTGGAGCCTTTGCAGGCCAGAAGAGTTCATCAGTAAGCCTCAATACGGCCCCGGCGAGGCCCCCGTGTCCAATCCGGATTACATCCGGGCGCTCACTCTGCTGCAGCAGGAGCTTCATTGGCGCGCCAATTATGAAGGCAAGGAGAAGACTGTTCACGGGTACGAAGACGAAATGATACGCGCGTTCGGCGGTGCCCGTTTTCTGGTGCCGTTCCAGTCGGATGCCTGCTCCGATGGGAAATCTTTGAGCTTCGAGCCGGGTAATCAAATTTCTTTCGCCTCCCTGACCAACGCTGAAGGAAGAACCGCACTCCCCATCTTCTCCGACTGGGACCAGTTTATGATGGTTTACGACCCCCACGAATGGCAGGGCTGGGTGGTGGGTGCCGGAGAGTTGCCCGATCTT
>OCTX012248072.1_pt1 | contig 17042 bp, 25 predicted proteins | sample 1539691 | NCBI WGS metagenome assembly OCTX01 (sample SAMN02144231, study PRJEB22623) | gut metagenome | biome: sheep rumen | host: Ovis aries | place: New Zealand | reverse complement strand
ATCTCGAATGCGGAATCAAGCACATTGTTCCATAGAAGGATATCTCCGTTGAGTCCTTCGAAACCGTCCGAATTCGGTGTGCTCCAGTCGTCGTAGTCTGCGGCCCTTCCGTCGTGGATGGTCCCGTCGGAGAGTTTTCCTCCTATACCTATTATAAATACGGCGCCGTATTTCTTGGTGATTTCGTTTTCCCTTTCTTTTGGGGTAAGCCCCGGGTACATGTCCAGCAGTTCCTGGGAATGTATGAAGTGGATCTCGTCGGGAAGTTGGGGGACAATCTGCGGGAATTCCACATAAAGCTTGTTTTCCGTCACCTTCACGGCCTCGTAGATTCTCTTGACGGTCCTCTTGAGGAAATCGAGATTCCGGTCTTCGGGGCGGATCACTTTCTCCCAGTCCCACTGGTCGACATAAATTGAATGGATGTTGTCCAGATCTTCATCGGGACGGAGCGCATTCATGTCGGTATAGATTCCTCTTCCGGGCTCAATACCGAGTTCCGCCAATTTCACCCTTTTCCATTTGGCGAGGGAGTGTACAACTTCGGCCTTCTGTTCGGACAGGCTCTTGATGGGGAAGGAGACCGGACGTTCGACTCCGTTTAGATCGTCATTGAGTCCGGTACCGGAGAGAACCACCATGGGGGCGGTGACCCTGAGGAGGGCGAGCTGTGCGGACAGATTCACCTGGAACATGTCCTTTACCGCTTTGATGGCCTTTTCTGTGCTTTCCACGGAACCGAGTAGATTCCTGTAGTCTTTTGGAATGTAGAGAGACATTGCGGGGATATATTTGTTATGTTCGTTTCCGGGACAATAATAAAAACCGCAGCGATTCATCTGCCGCGGTGCTACAAAAGTAATCTTTTTTCGTGAAGAAATCAGCCTTTTCCCTTCTTTTTGCTCGTGGGAAGGACCGGGACTTTGGGATATTCACCGAAAATCGACCAGTAGAATCCGGCGAAATCATCTGTCTCCCAAATCTTCACAAGCTCTTCAATCGCCCTGTCCTCGTCCCTTGACGGGTCGAAAGCGACTTTGAGGTCTCCGGTGAACATCTTGGCGATTCCCTGCCAGAAGCCAGCGGCAACTCCGCTTTTGTAGTTCTTGATTATATCATAAGGAGTGATACCGGTTTCTCTTGAAATGAGTTTGATGAGAACCTTGCCCTGGGAGACTGTCATTTGCTTGAGAACGGGTTCGTACCTGTCGAGAAGGTCTTTCTGTATCGAATTGATGTATTTGTCCTTCTTCCTTCGGGACATGTCGTTCTCCGCGAAGGTCTTGTCGACCTCTGTCATCAGGTCCTTGGCTTCGAGGGCATAGGGGTAAACCTTGCTGAAGTTGTGTACGAGACGGTAATATTTCCTCCACTCCCTTCCTTTCTGCTTGGGTTGTCTTTGCCAGACCCTGGCCGGCTTGAGGAAATCGAAATATACCGTATCCTGACCGACAACCTGGTATTCCATGAAGTTGCCTCCCAATTGCGCATGGCATTTGCCGCCGGTCACGAGGATGGCCAGCAAAGTCACGGTCAAGGTGATGAGATATGACTGTTTTTTTGTCACTGCGGGAGGAATATGCAAATAATGTGCTGAAATCATTTCCGGTTGTCGGTGAACGTCGGTGACAGGGTCTGTTTCAAATATTGCGGTTGGTTTTCCGGAAGGGTATGTTAGCCGTTACTGCCCGATGTCGAAAATGCATGCGAAAAAATTTTGCCGCATGTTGTAAGTGATTGAAAATTGGAATTATGACATGCAATTTTTTGTGTCGAAAAAGTTGAAAAATTTTTGAAATATTCTTTTAAATCCAGAAAAAATGACTATCTTTGCAGTCCCAAATTTGAGGAGAAGTTCGCCCAACCAGCTGATTCTCAAGAATTTACGGGAAAAGCGAATAAAATTTAAAAAGTAATACAGCAATGTTACAACCGAAGAAAACCAAATTCAGAAGGGAACAGAAAGGTGTGATGAAGGGAAATGCCCAGCGCGGCAACCAGCTCGCCTTCGGATCTTTCGGTCTCAAGACCCTTGAAAATTGTTGGCTTACTGCGCAGCAGATTGAGGCTGCCCGTCAGGCAATCTCACGTCACATGAACCGTGAGGGCCAGATCTGGATCAGGGTCTTCCCTGCCAAGCCTTTCACAAAGAAGCCCCTCTCAACCCGTATGGGTAAAGGTAAGGGTGATCCTCAGGGTTTCGTTTGCCCTATCACTCCCGGCCGTATCCTTTTTGAGGCTGAAGGTGTTTCTCTGCAGATCGCAAAGGAGTCTATGCGTCTGGCAGCTGCGAAGCTTCCCGTCGCCACCAAGTTCGTCGTCCGCAGGGACTATGTTGAATAATTAAAGGAGAGTAGCAAAATGAAAATTGCAGAAGTTCGCGAAATGTCAATAGCTGATCTTAAGGATCGCATTGCCCTTGAGAAGGCCAATCTTGACACAGACAAGATCAACCACACTATCTCTCCTCTGGAGGATACCTCAAAGTTTAAGAAAGCAAGAAAGGACATCGCCCGCATGATGACCGTTCTGGCCGAAAAGGAAAATCAGAAATAATAAGGCCGTATGGAAAGAAATCTTCGTAAGGAAAGAATCGGTGTTGTTGTCAGCAACAAGATGGACAAGACCATCGTCGTCGCCGTCGAGATAAAGGAGAAACACCCCATCTACGGAAAGTTCGTCAAGAAGACCACCAAGTTCGTCGCTCAGGATGAGAAGAACGAGTGCAGCATCGGCGATACCGTCCGCATCATGGAGACCCGCCCCCTCAGCAAGACCAAGAGGTGGAGATTAGTAGAAATCGTAGAAAAAGTCAAGTAAGCAATGATACAGCAGGAAACACGTTTACAGGTGGCTGACAACAGCGGTGCAAAGGAGGTTCTCTGCATCCGCGTACTTGGAGGAACAAACCACCGTTATGCAACAGTAGGCGACAAGATCGTAGTGGCTGTCAAGAGCGCTATCGCCGGCGGTGACGCCAAGAAGGGTTCTGTGACCAAAGCGGTCGTAGTCCGTACAAAGAAGGAAATCCGTCGTCCCGACGGTTCATATATCCGTTTCGATGACAACGCATGCGTTCTCCTCAACAATGCAGGTGAACTCCGCGGAACACGTATCTTCGGCCCTGTAGCCAGGGAGCTGCGTGAGAATTATATGAAGATTGTTTCACTGGCACCGGAGGTCCTTTAATATACTGCAAGTCATGAAGAAATTTCACATAAAGAAAGGCGACACCGTGTATGTGAACGCCGGTAACGACAAGGGTAAGACAGGAAAGGTCCTCGAGGTTCTCAGAGAGAAAGACCGCGTTGTCGTTGAAGGAATCAATATGGTAAGCAAGCACACCAAGCCCAATGCTAAGGCTCCCCAGGGTGGCATCATCAAGCAGGAAGGCTCTATCCATATTTCCAATGTCCAGCTCGTTGATCCCAAGACTGGTGCTCCCACCCGTATCGGATACAAGATCGAGGACGGAAAGAAGGTCCGTGTAGCTAAAAAATCAGGAGAGGAGATCAAATAATTATGGCAAAGAAGAAAAACGCACCCGTAGAGGTTCAGGCACTTCCCGAAGGATACGTTCCTACCCTCAAGAAGGTATATAAGGAGGAGATTGTTCCTGCTCTGATGAAGCAGTTCTCCTATACTACAGTGATGCAGGCTCCCAAGCTTGTGAAGATCACCATCAACGAAGGTGTCGGTGACGCTACCCAGGACAAGAAACTCGTTGAAGAGGCTGCTGAAGAGCTCTCAATGATCGCCGGACAGAAGGCTGTCATCACAACTTCAACAAAGGACGTGTCCAACTTCAAACTCCGTAAGGGCATGCCCATCGGAACCAAGGTCACCCTCCGCGACGTCAAGATGTACGAGTTCCTCGAGAAACTCATCCGCGTTTCTCTCCCCCGTATCCGTGACTTCAACGGTATTTCCGAGAAGATGGACGGAAGAGGAAACTACACCCTCGGACTCAAGGAGCAGATCATCTTCCCCGAGATTGACATGGACAAGAACCCCAAGATCCACGGTATGGAGATCACTTTCGTGACCACCGCCAGGACTGACGAAGAAGCTCACGCTCTTCTCAAGGCCTTCGGTCTCCCGTTCAAGAAACATAACAACTAGCTTGTATAACATCAAAAAGAGTTACAATGGCAAAAGAATCAATGAAAGCACGCGAAGTAAAACGCGCGAAATTAGTTGCTAAGTATGCCGAGAAGAGGAAGGCTCTCAAGGAGGCCGGTGACTGGGCTGCTCTCGACAAGCTCCCCAAGAACTCATCTCCCTGCCGTCTTCACAACCGTTGCTCCCTTACCGGACGTCCCAAGGGATATATGAGGGCTTTCGGCCTCAGCCGTATCCAGTTCCGTGAGATGGCTTCCAACGGTCTCATCCCCGGTGTGAAGAAAGCTAGCTGGTAAAAAGAAGAATCTCCAGGGGAAACTCCGAGATGGAATCCCCGGCAGAACATATAACATTATTTATTAACAATTAGGATATCGGGCGCCACAAGCGCCGGTCCCCAAAAGACAAAAGAAATGACTGATCCAATTGCAGATTATCTAACAAGGATCCGTAATGCTTACCGCGCAGGTAAGAAGGTTGTCGAGATCCCTTCATCAAAACTGAAGGTTGCGATAACCAAGATTCTTTGCGAGAAGGGCTACATCCTCTCTTACAAGGTAATTGAGGGAACACCCGGAAACACCATCAAGATCGCTCTGAAGTATCATCCCCAGACCAAGGCTCCCGCAATCAAGGGAATCGACCGTATCTCAAAGCCCGGTCTGAGAAAGTATGTTGATGTTGACAACATGCCCAGCGTCCTCAACGGACTCGGTGTTGCCATCCTCACAACTTCCAAGGGTGTTATCACAGACAAGGAGGCTAAAGAGCTCAACGTCGGTGGTGAGGTTATATGCTATGTTTATTAATATTTAAAAGGAACAGATAATGTCAAGAATTGGTAAATTGCCTGTAAGCCTTCCGTCCGGAGTTACCGTTAAGGTTGAAGACGGCAACGTTGTAAAGGTTAAAGGACCTCTCGGCGAGCTCTGCCAGAAGGTTGATCCTTCAATCAAGCTCACCATTGAGGACAATGAGATCAAGTTCACCCGCCCCGATGACGAACCCCGTTCACGTTCCATGCATGGACTTTACAGGGCTCTCATCCACAACATGGTAGAGGGTGTCTCCAAAGGTTTTGAGAAAAAGCAGGAACTTGTCGGTGTAGGTTACCGCGTGGATGTGCAGGGCCAGCTCCTCACTTTCGCTCTCGGTTATTCTCATGACATCCAGCTTCTCCTTCCCGCTGAGGTAAAGGCTGAGGCTGCGCAGGTCAAGAAGGGTGAGAACCCCGTTCTTATCCTCAGGAGCGCTGACAAGCAGCTTCTCGGAGAGGTCGCTGCCAAGATCCGTTCATTCCGTAAGCCTGAACCTTACAAGGGCAAGGGTATCAAGTTCGTCGGCGAGCAGCTTCGTAGGAAGGCCGGCAAGACTGCAGGTGCTAAATAATTAGGAGGACAGAATTATGGCATTGACTAAAATAGAAAGAAGAAGAAGGATTCACTACCGCATCCGCAAGCACGTCAACGGTACAGCCGAGAGGCCCCGTCTGGTCGTCTTCAGGAGCAACAAGCAGATCTATGCTCAGGTCATCGACGACGAGCAGGGAATCACTCTTGTAGCGGCAGCATCGAATGACAAAGGTCTTGCAGCAGAGTGCAAGGGCAAGAATGGTAAGGACGCAGCAGCTATCGTCGGCAAGGCAGTCGCTGAGCGTGCAATCGCCAAGGGAATCAACGAGGTCGCTTTCGACCGTGGAGGTTACCTTTATCATGGTAGAGTACAAAGTTTGGCAGACGCTGCCCGTGAAGGCGGCCTTAAATTCTAATCGGGACTATGGCAAAAGCAAATGTTAACAGAGTAAAGACCTCTGATCTTGAACTTAAGGACAGACTGGTCGCCATCAACAGGGTAACCAAGGTTACCAAGGGTGGACGTCACTTCCGCTTCGCGGCTATCGTAGTTGTCGGAGACGAGAATGGTGTCGTAGGTTATGGTCTCGGTAAGGCAAACGAAGTTACCGCAGCTATCCAGAAGGGTGTCGAGGATGCAAAGAAGAACCTCGTAAAGGTTCCTGTCATCAACAAGACCATCCCTCACGAGCAGACCGCAAGCTTCGGTGGAGCTGAGGTCTTCATGAAACCCGCTGCCCCCGGTACCGGTGTAAAGGCTGGTGGTGCTATGCGTGCTGTCTTCGAGTCAGTCGGAATACAGAACGTCCTCGCCAAGTCAAAAGGCTCATCCAACCCTCACAACCTTGTGAAGGCTACAGTAGCCGCTCTCACCGAGATGAGGGACGCTTATACAGTGGCAGGTCTCCGTGGTATTCCCATGAACAAAGTTTTTAACGGATAGGAGGAGATAGCTATGGCAAAATACAGAATTACTCAGGTAGTCAGCAAGAATGGAGCTACAAAGAGGCAGATTGCAAATCTCCAGTCCCTCGGTATCCACAGACTCCATCAGACTGTAGAGGTTGAGAAGAACCCCGTTTCTACGGGAATGCTTCAGAAGGTTCTCCACCTCGTGGTTTTTGAAGAAGTTGACGCATAATTTTAGGAGGAAGAAGAAATGAATCTGCATAATCTAAAACCTGCAAAAGGTTCTACAAAGAACTCCAAGAGGGTCGGACGCGGACAGGGTTCCGGTAAGGGTGGCACCGCTACCCGTGGTACCAAGGGAGCACAGGCCCGTGCCGGTTACGAGCACAAGATCGGTTTCGAGGGTGGCCAGATGCCTATCCAGAGGAGGCTTCCCAAGTTCGGATTCAAGAACCCCACAAGGGTTGAATTCCGCCCCGTGAATGTTGCCGCTCTCCAGGCTCTCTCAGAGACACTCGGAACGAATGTCATCACTCTCGACACCATGGTAGATGCCGGACTGGTATCCCCCAAGGATCTCGTGAAGGTTCTCGGCAACGGTGAAATCACCGCCGCATTGGAAATTTCCGCTGATGCATTCTCAAAGACTGCTCTCGCCAAGATCGAGGCAGCCGGTGGTAAAGCTACTATCGTTGAGGAATAAAAGATGAAGAAGTTTATCGAGACAATCCAGAACATCTTCAAGATCGAGGAGTTGAAAAAGAGAATCGTTTATACGGTTCTCTTGATCCTCGTTTATCGACTGGGCTGTTTCATCGTGCTTCCCGGTATCGATGCAACGCTTCTCGCTGGTCTGCAGAGCAGCACTCAGGAGGGTCTTGTCGGCCTTCTCAACATGTTCTCAGGCGGCGCTTTCGGTAACGCTTCGGTCTTCGCCCTCGGTGTGATGCCTTACATCTCGGCATCCATCGTCGTGCAGCTTCTCGGCATGTTCGTCCCCTACTTCAGGAAACTCCAGATGGAGGGTGAGAGCGGCCGTAAGAAGATCAACCAGCTCACCAGGTATCTGACCATCCTTATTCTTGCGATCCAGTGCCCCGCTTACATGGCACAGGTTCACAACCAGATCCCCGGACAGGCTTTCGTGGCCGTCAACGAGCTCGGTTGGAGCAACTTCACATACAATATCGTATGTACCCTCATCCTCATGGCAGGATCTATGTTCGTGATGTGGCTCGGTGAGAGAATCACCGATCGTGGTATCGGTAACGGTATCTCCCTCATCATCATGATCGGTATCGTCGCACGTCTCCCTTACGCCCTCACCGCTGAGTTCGGTGAGAAGTTCACCACTACAAACGGTGGACCCCTCATCCTCGTCGTTGAGCTCGTTGCCCTCTTCCTGGTCTTCATCGCGGCTATCGCTCTCGTCCAGGCAGTAAGGCGTGTTCCCGTACAGTATGCCAAGAGAATCGTCGGAAACCGTCAGTACGGTGGTGTCCGCCAGTACATCCCTCTGAAGATCAATGCAGCCGGCGTTATGCCTATCATCTTCGCCCAGGCTCTCATGCTCTTCCCCCTCATTTTCTCGAGATGGGATGCTACCCGTGGTCTTGCCGCAACTCTCGGTAACTATACCGGCTTCTGGTACAATCTTATATTTGGAATCCTCGTCGTCATCTTCACTTACTTCTATACCGCTGTCACCGTCAACCCGACTATGATGGCTGAAGATATGAAGAAGAATGGCGGCTTCATCCCTGGAGTAAAGCCCGGAAAGAAGACCGTTGAGTACCTCGACTCCATCATGTCGAAGGTTACCCTCCCCGGTTCAATCTTCCTCGCACTTATCGCGATCCTTCCCGCTTTCGCAAGGATCCTCGGTGTTACCGACGCATTCGCAAGCTTCTACGGAGGTACTTCCCTCCTTATCCTTGTCGGTGTTGTCCTTGACACCCTCCAGCAGATTGAGAGCTACCTCCTCATGCGTCACTATGACGGTCTGATGAAGACCGGACGTCTGAGCGGTCGTTCAGGAATGTAATTTTTGGAATAATAAAGCGTTTGATGGTAAAACCGAAAACACAGGAAGAGATAGAGCTTCTCAGGATTAACGGCGATCTGGTGTCAAGGACACTGGCGGAAGTCGGTAAGGTGGTTGCCCCAGGTGTGACAACTAAACAGTTGGATAGGGTGGCCGAGACTTTTATCCGTGATCATGGTGCAGTACCTAATTTTCTTGGTTACGATGGTTTCCCCGCATCCATCTGCGCCTCTGTGAACGATGTCGTAGTCCATGGTTTTCCTTCGGATTACGTTCTCAAGGAAGGGGACATCGTCTCCGTAGACCTCGGGACATTGTTCAAAGGTTACAACGGTGATTCAGCGTACACTTTCCCCGTCGGGGAAGTGGACGCCGAAACCCGGAAACTTCTCCAGGTCACCAAAGAGAGCCTTTACAGAGGAATCGCTGCGGCTGTGGCGGGCAACAGGACCGGTGATATCGGACACGCGGTGCAATCGTATTGCGAGTCATTCGGATACGGAGTCGTTCGTGAACTCGAAGGACACGGAATAGGAAGGGACATGCACGAGAATCCGGGAGTTCCCAATTACGGGAAACCGGGTCACGGAGTGAAACTTCTCGACGGAATGACAATATGCATCGAACCTATGATCAATGCGGGAACCCGCGGTGTGTACTTGGCTAGAAACGGTTGGGCGGTACATACTTCAGATCACAAGAAGTCGGCGCATTTCGAACTTACGGTTGTTGTCCGTAACGGTAAAGCTGAGCAGCTGTCGACCTTTGATTATATCGAGAAGGACACAAGTATTAATTTTGTTTAAATTTAAAGTGGTATTTTAATGTCGAAACAACAGGCAATAGAGCAGGACGGGGTCATCATTGAAACACTCCCCAATGCAATGTTCAAGGTGGAGTTGGAGAACGGCCACGTCATTCTAGCCCATATCTCCGGGAAGATGCGTCAGAACTTCATCCACATTCTCCTCGGTGACAGAGTTAAAGTTGAAATGTCACCTTATGATTTAACCAAGGGAAGAATATCCTTCAGATACAAATAAAATTTTCGCATTATGAAAGTAAAGACATCCATCAAGAAGCGCAGCGAGGATTGCAAGATTGTCCGCCGTAAGGGCAAACTTTATGTAATCTGCAAGAAGAACCCCAAGTTCAAGATGCGTCAGGGATAATATGATTATTCCAGATTTTCTGGATGATTAACACGTTAACAAAAAAACAGCAGATATAAATTATGGCAAGAATAGCCGGTGTTGATTTACCGAACAACAAGAGGGGTGAGATAGGCCTCACCTATATCTACGGAATCGGCCGCTCCTCAGCTAGGAAGATACTCGACAAATGCGGTATCGACTATGACACCAAGGTCAACGAGTGGGACGACGACCAGATCGCCAAGATCCGTACCGAGATCGCCAACGAGTACAAGATCGAAGGTGAGCTCCGTTCTTCAGTCCAGATGAATATCAAGCGACTGATGGATATCGGTTGCTACCGTGGTATCCGTCACCGTCTCGGTCTTCCCGTCCGTGGACAGAGCACCAAGAACAACGCCCGTACCCGTAAGGGTAAGAAGAAGACCGTTGCTAACAAGAAGAAGGCAACCAAATAATTGATGAATTATGGCAAAGAAGACAACAACAGCAAAGAAGAGAGTCGTTAAGGTCGAAGCCGTTGGTGAAGCTCATATTTCATCAACCTTCAACAACGTCATCGTTGCTCTCACCAACAATCTTGGTCAGGTTATCTCCTGGTCATCAGCAGGAAAGTGCGGTTTCCGCGGTTCCAAGAAGAATACTCCCTATGCTGCCCAGATGGCCGCTGAGGATGCTTCCAAGACCGCTTTCGACGCAGGTCTCCGCAAAGTAAAATGCTATGTCAAGGGTCCCGGAGCAGGACGTGAGTCCGCAATCAGGACAATCAACAATGCAGGTATCGAGGTTACCGAGATCATCGACGTCACCCCTATGCCTCACAACGGATGCCGTCCTAAAGGCCGTCGTAAAGTTTAATTATTAAAAGAAGATTTGCTATGGCAAGATATACTGGACCCAGCACCAAGATCGCACGTAAGTTCGGTGAGCCTATCTATGGCCCCGACAAATACTTTGAGAAGAGAAATTATGCTCCCGGTCAGCATGGCGCAGCCCGCAAGCGCAGCAAGAAGTCCACTGACTACGGTGCTCAGCTCAAGGAGAAGCAGAAAGTCAAATACATGTACGGTGTCCTCGAGCGTCAGTTCCGCGGAACTTACGAGAAGGCTTCCCGTATGGCCGGACAGAAGGGTGAAAACCTCCTCTTCCTCCTCGAGTCACGTCTCGACAATATCGTTTACCGCCTCGGTATCGCTCCCACAAGGGCCGCTGCCCGTCAGCTCGTTCTCCACAAACACATCACCCTCAACGGTGAGGTTTGCAACATCCCTTCAGCTCATGTGAAGGCAGGAGACGTTGTCGCCGTCAGGGAAAGGTCCAAGAGCCTCGAGGTTATCCAGAACAGCGTTGCTAACGCAACCCGTTACTCATGGCTTGAGTTCGATGCAAAGACTCTCACCGGAAAATTCCTGAACGTGCCCGCACGTGAGGAGATTCCTGAGAATATCAACGAGCAGCTCATCGTCGACCTCTACTCCAAGTAAAATTTAACACCTTAAAAAGAATAATTATGGCAATCTTAGCATTTCAGAAGCCGGACAAGGTAATAATGCTCGAAGGCACCGATACCGTCGGCCGTTTCGAGTTCAGGCCCCTTGAGCCTGGATACGGACAGACCATTGGCAACGCCCTCCGTCGCATCCTCTTATCTTCTCTGGAAGGTTATGCTATCAGCTCGATAAAGATCGCCGGTGTGAACCAGGAGTTCGCTACCATCACGGGCGTTATCGAGGGAATGCAGGAGATTATCTTGAACCTCAAGCAGGTCCGTTTCAAAAAGATAGTCGACTCTGTTGATTCCGAGGTAGCAAACATCACTATTAGCGGTAAGCAGGAGTTTACCGCGGAGGATATTTCCAAGGGATTGTCTTCTTTCAAGGTGTTGAATCCTGAGCTGCATATTTGTACTCTGGAGCCCTCTGTAAAACTCGAAATCTCCATCACCATCACCAAGGGCCGCGGCTTTGTTCCCGCTGAGGAAGAAAGGGATGAGAACACACCCATCGGAACCATTCCCGTGGATGCCATCTACACTCCTATCCGTAAGGTCAACTGGACTGTTGAGGACTGGCGAGTTGAGCAGAAGACGGACTACGAGAAACTGAACCTCGAGATCGTTACCGACGGTTCCATTTCTCCCAACGCCGCCCTCCAGGATGCAGCCAACATCCTTATCTACCATTTCAAGCTTTTCACTGACGACAAGAAGATCGCCATTGAGAACACCGTCGAGCCGGATTCCCAGCAGCTTGACGAGGACGGACTCCGCATGAGGCACCTCCTTCTGACCAAGCTTTCAGACATGGGTCTCTCCGTAAGGGCATACAACTGCCTCAAGGCTGCCGACATCGACACCTTCGCTGACCTCGTGTCCTATTCAAGGCCCGAGCTCATGAAGTTCCGCAACTTCGGAAGGAAGTCACTCAACGAGATCGACATTATCGTCGAGAAGATGAAATTGTCGTTCGGAATGGATGTAAGAAAGTATAATATCGAACCAAAGAAAAAGGCTAACGTATAATCATGAGACATAATAAAGCATTCAATCACCTTGGACGCAAGAGCGGTCACCGCAAAGCAATGCTCGCAAACATGGCTTCTTCTCTTATCATGCATAAGAGGATCAACACCACCGTTGCGAAGGCCAAGGCCCTTAAGAGCTATGTCGAGCCCCTCATCACCAAGTCCAAAGAGGATACCACTCACTCCCGCAGGATTGTGTTCAGCTACCTCAAGGACAAATTCGCAGTGAAGGAGCTCTTCGGTACAATCGCACCCAAGATTGCTGATCGTCCCGGTGGATATCTCCGTGTTCTTCACACTGGTTTCCGTCAGGGTGACGCAGCCGACATGGCACTTGTAGAGTTCGTTGACTTCAACGAGGCAGCTCTCGAGGCAGCACAGACCGCCAAGAAGAGCACCCGCCGCAGCCGCGCCAAGAAGGCAGCAGAGGCTCCCGCCGCTCCTGCAGCAGAAGCTCCCGCAGAGGAGGCTCCCAAGGCTGAATAAAACAGCATACCGGACCTAAGTCCGGAACAGAATCCCCGGGGTAGACAACTGCTCCGGGGATTGTTTTTCCTGTGCCCATCAATACTTTCCGCCTCTTGTGAACAGACAATACTTTGTTTTTCCGGAGGGATTATTCGGGACTATAGTCCACATAATCAGTGACGGTATTGACTGCTGACCAAAAAACTCACATTTTTGACACTTTAACTACGTAATTATTCTATTTATTGGACAAATGACTATATTTGTCAATAAGATCTAACATCAAAAATTAATAACCATGGACTTCCTGTTCTACCTGGTGCCTGCAGCGTCTTTGATAGCGCTGTTTTTCGCTTGGCTATTCTTCCGTCAGATGATGAAGGAAAGCGAGGGCACACCGACCATGAAAGAAATCGCGCAGTATGTGCGCGAAGGTGCAATGGCCTACCTCAAACAACAGTACAAGGTGGTCGTTATCGTATTCATCGTTCTGGCCGTATTCTTCGCCATTCTGGCATACGGATTCGGTATCCAGAATTCGTGGGTTCCGTTCGCCTTCCTTACGGGAGGATTCTTCTCCGGTTTGGCGGGTTTCATCGGTATGAAAACGGCGACCTACGCTTCCGCCAGAACGGCGAACGCCGTGAGCCGTTCACTCAATTCAGGACTTAAAATCGCTTTCCGCTCAGGAGCCGTCATGGGTCTTACCGTAGTAGGACTCGGTCTTCTTGACATCTCCATATGGTGGGTCGTTCTCAATGCCTTCGTTCACGAGGCTTCAGCGTCACAGACCCTCGTAGTCATCACTACCACGATGCTTACCTTCGGCATGGGAGCTTCCACCCAGGCTCTTTTCGCCAGAGTCGGTGGAGGAATATATACCAAAGCGGCCGACGTAGGAGCTGACATTGTCGGCAAGGTGGAGCAGGACATTCCTGAGGATGATCCCCGCAACCCGGCCACTATCGCGGATAACGTCGGTGACAACGTAGGTGATGTCGCCGGAATGGGCGCCGACCTGTATGAGTCATACTGCGGCTCCATCCTCGCGACCATGGCTCTTGGCGCATCCGCTTTCTTCGGGGACACCGAGATGCAGATGAGGGCCATTTATGCCCCCATGATGATAGCCGCGATCGGAGTCGTGCTTTCAATCTTCGGCATCTATGCAGTAAGGACTAAGGACGGTGCCGGTCTCCAGCAGCTGCTCAAATCCCTCAGCATCGGTACGAACCTCAGCGCTTCACTTATCGCTGTCTGCACTTTCGCGGTATTCTACATGCTCGGATTCTCCAACTGGTGGCAGCTGTCGCTGTCAGTCCTCAGCGGCCTTCTCGCCGGAGTCATCATCGGCAAAGCGACGGAGTATTATACTTCCCACTCTTACAGGCCGACCCAGAAACTCGCCGAGAGTTCCAAGACAGGTGCAGCGACCGTGATCATTGAAGGTGTCGGTTTGGGAATGATCTCCACCGCCATCCCCGTCATCACCATCGCTTTTGCCATCATCCTTTCCTATTCTTTCGCGACAGGATTCTCCTTTGACCCCGCCCTCATTACCAAGGGTCTTTATGGAATCAGTATCGCCGCTGTCGGTATGCTCTCCACTCTCGGTATAACGCTCGCCACTGACGCATACGGCCCCATCGCGGACAATGCCGGAGGAAATGCCCAGATGAGCGAACTTGATCCCATGGTAAGGGAAAGGACGGATGTTCTCGACGCACTCGGCAACACTACTGCCGCTACAGGAAAGGGCTTCGCGATCGGCTCCGCCGCTCTGACGGCTTTGGCCCTTCTGGCATCCTATATAGAGGAAATCAAAATCGGCTTCGGGCATCTTGCCGACAAAGGCGGTGAGTTGGCCGCGCAGTATGCCGAATTGGCCAAGGCCAATATCCCTCAGATAGTAGAACACTTCAACATCACCCTCATGAACCCCGTGGTTCTTACAGGTGTGTTCATCGGTTCTATGATGGCCTTCCTTTTCTGCGGTCTTACCATGAATGCGGTCGGAAGGGCTGCCGAGAAGATGGTTGTCGAAGTGAGACGCCAGTTCAAGGAGATCGCCGGAATCCTCGAAGGGAAACAGCGTCCTGACTATACAAGCTGCGTGCGCATTTCCACGAAGGCTGCCCAGCATGAGATGATATTCCCTTCCATTCTTGCGATCGTCGTTCCCGTCCTTGTCGGAATCATCCTTGGACCTGCCGGAGTCATCGGCCTGCTTGCCGGTGGCCTTGGAGCCGGCTTTGTGCTGGCGATCTTCCTTGCCAACTCCGGAGGTGCTTGGGACAATGCGAAGAAGTATGTGGAGGAGGGACATCTCGGAGGCAAGAACTCCGATAGCCACAAGTCCACAATCGTCGGAGATACTGTTGGAGACCCCTTCAAAGATACGTCAGGACCTTCTCTCAATATTCTCATAAAATTGATGAGCATGGTCTCCATCGTTATGGCCGGACTCACGGTACTCATCCACGGATAATGTCACTTCATCATAAAAAATGTCCCTTCGGGGACATTTTTTTGATAAAGAGCGAAAGATTTTCTAAATTGCGGGCTACAAACCCTCAGAAGGCGTTTTTCTAATTAATTTTTATGGTATGAAAAGGATCACAATCCGGGATGTTGCAAAGGAAGCGGGAGTATCAGTGACTCTGGTTTCCTTCGTCATGAATGCGAAACGGGACAAAGATGGGAATCTTGATTGCCCCGTCAATCCGGAGACCGCGAAACGAGTTTTGCAGGTCGCCCAGAAATTGGGTTACCGCAGGAACTATGCGGCCGCTTCCCTTCGCAGCGGTAAATCCAATGCGATTGCTGTGATTCCGAATGACATCTCAAACAAGTTTTTCGCCGGAATTTCCAGGTGTATCGAGGACAAGGCCCGCGCCATGGGATATACTGTCTTTTTCGCCAGTTCCGACGAGAGTTCCGAAAGGTTGGAAAGCGTCATCGATGCGGTACTTGCCCACAATATTGACGGAATGATCGTGGCTCCTTGTACTGGCGGAGAAGCCGCCATCAACAAGGCGATTGACGCGAAAGTTCCCGTCGTGCTTCTCGACCGCGATGTCGAGAACATGCCCCAGGTGGGAAGAGTCCTTCTCGATGATGTCGAAGCCGGCCGGATGGGAACGGAACTTCTTCTCAAGAAAGGGTTCCGCAACATAGAGATGATATCCTACACGCTGGGTATTTCTTCACTTTCCGAAAGGGAAATGGGTTACAGGAAGGCCATGATGGACCATGACAAGTATGACAATGCCAGAGTTCATTATACGACCTACGGTGATGCGGCTTCCGATGTCGAGAAGTTCATCAAGAACGGTATTGACCGCGGAGTCGACGCCTTCTTCCTTCCCACCTACTCCCTTTCCGCCCTTGTTCTCTCCGCTATGAAGAAACTCGGGCTCAGGACACCTGAAGACCTCGCGATCGTCGGTTTCGACGAGAGTGATATCTACAGTCTCTATACGACGACGGTTACCCACATTGTCCAACCGCTCAAGTTGCTCGGGGAAAAATCGGTTGAGGTACTGGTGGACATGATCGACGGCAAACCCGCCGAGAGCATCATCCTCAAACCGGAGCTTATTCCGGGCGGCTCGACAGAGAAGGTCACGAAGAACAAGTAGAGATTTCCAAAAGGAATCCCGAACTGTGCGATAGGGCGATCCCGTCAGGCGGGACCGCCTTTTGCGTATTTCATATCCCTCTATGCGTCGCCGACCCGCTATTCTTCGGAATCATGTATTCATTTTTTTGAGGATTATTTATAATTTTGTCCCTTGCATACGATGTTGTATGCCCTTAAAACTTTTTGGATTATGCAATTGGACGGAAGACGCGAGAGCACGAATGTGGACGATCGCAGAACCAGCGGCGGTGCTGTAGCCGGTGGCCTTGGAATAGCCGGCGTAGTCATAGCCGGTCTCATTTACTTGCTGACGGGTCAGCAGGTTGATCCCAGTCAGTTTGATATGGGTGGACAGACTACTCAGACCAATGTCGAGTTCTCCCAGGAAGAGCAGGAACTCGCGAGCTTCGCGAAGAAGATACTTGCCGGAACAGAGGATATCTGGACGGCATACTTCTCACAGGCCGGTCTGGGAACCTACACTTCCCCCACGATGGTTCTCTATACCGGAACGACCCGCTCAGGCTGCGGTACCGGAAGCGCTTCCATGGGGCCTTTCTACTGCTCCGCGGACCAGTGCCTTTATATCGACCTTTCGTTCTTCACTTCAATGAAGCGGCAGCTTGGCGCCGATGGAGACTTCGCATATGCGTACGTCATCGCGCATGAGGTCGGACACCATGTCGAAAACCAGATCGGAGTTCTCGGCCAGGCTCATCAGCAGATGGCCAGAATGAGGGAAGCGGCCGCCAATCAGATGAGTGTCCGCATCGAGCTTTTGGCTGACTTCCTGGCGGGAGTCTGGGCACACTATGACAATGAGGTGT
>OCTX012271064.1_pt1 | contig 17059 bp, 20 predicted proteins | sample 1539691 | NCBI WGS metagenome assembly OCTX01 (sample SAMN02144231, study PRJEB22623) | gut metagenome | biome: sheep rumen | host: Ovis aries | place: New Zealand | reverse complement strand
TCATCTCGCACTACACGGCGCTAGCCGACGGCGGCGCGCTCTGCCACCAGCTTGTGCTCGAGCGTGTTGGAGAAAAAAGATAAAAAAAACAGCACCCCGTTGTAGTTTTTGGCTCGCGGCCTGCGTTCTTATAGACAGAAAAACATCAAACAAAAACATTAACAAACAAAAAAAACAAACAACAATGAAGAAAAGCACTATCCTGATCGCCGCAGCCCTGCTGCTCGGCATGACCGCCTGCCAGAAAGAGGACGTACAGCCCATCATCGTGAACGGTGACAACATCCCCCAGATGGGCGATGAGAACTACCCCCTCGTGAAGACCACGGCCGACCTGCGCGGCACCGAATGGGCCTACACCTTCGACTTCGCCACCCTCGCCGACCCCAACTGCCCCGTTCCCGCCGGCATGGACCTGACCGTCGAGTTCGGCCTCACCTTCGACCAGGACTCCGCCTACTTCACCTTCCCGCAGGAAGTCGTTGCCTTCGACATGCTTGAGGTGAACGGCGAATACACCATGCAGCAGGTGAACGGCAAGAACTTCGGCTACAGCTACAACGGTGGCACCCACACCGGCGACCTGCTGACCGACGACGTGGACGAGAACGGCGCCCCCGTGACCTACAACATCCCCTTCACCTACACCGACAGCACGGACGTCATCACCGTCAACCTGATGAGCATCGACGAGAACAACGACACAACGGTCTTCCCGCTGCCTTTTGTCCGCGTCAACGCCACCACCAACGAATAAACGGCCTACACATACAGCCCTACGAGCGGCGCCACCCCTGCGGATGGCGCCGCTCTTGTTTTATGCCCCTTTTTTTCAGGGGGCTGTAATTTTTGCCCCCTGATTTACGTTATATTAGGCGTGAGGGATGAAGAGACATTCAACCACATGGTGCTGCGGCACCGCGGACTGCTCTTCGCGGTGTGCCGGCGCTACAGCCGCGACGGCAAGTACTACTTCTGCTTCATCCTGCCCGAAGCCAAAGTGAAACGTCTGCCCGACGCCCTCGTCCACCAAGCCCTCTCCATCGCCCAGAAAGAGGAACGACAGATCCTTCAAAAAGGGACTCGCAAGAGCCTCGTAGGAAAAAAAGGTCGCAAAGGCCTCGTAGATAAGAAGTCCAATTAATTCCTTAAACCAAAATCTGACAACTGACAGTTCTGACAATTAAAAAATGCATGACAATATCCCCTTTATATAATATATAACTAATTAATATATAGATATATAGATATAAGAAATAGAAAGGTATACCATCAAAAAAAATAATTGTCAGTTGTCAGAAATCAACCCATCAAATTTACCTAAAAAGCAAACAAACAATGAATTACGATATCACCAAACCCCAAGCACCCAAGATGCCGAGCCTCGGAAACGGCACAGAATGCATCAAAATTCTCCTCTCACAGGCATCAAAAGATATGTATGAACCCCTCGTCCCCATGTTTTTCCCTGTACTTGGCGCTCACCTCAGCGGCGCAGAATTCCAGTATCCTGACCTCACTTGGAAGGAAACTTGCGGCCAGATGGCCAATTTGGTGGCCGACACGGGCGGCAACAAAGGACAACTGTCACTCCTCGTCGAGGCCATATGTCGCGACTTCCGTGCGATAGAATTGACTTCTCCATAGGGTCTACTAGCCGTTTACTAGCCGTCTAGTAGCCGTTAAGGGGCTGCAAAAGCAGAAAAATTGGGGGAAAGCAGATTATTGCCTTTGGTAAAAGCTGCAAGACAGCGTGTTATCGGCGAGGCGATGTGTTTCTGTGACAGATGACAGTTGTGACAATTAAAAAATGGTACCACTTATTTCCAAACAATCCCCTTTATAATACTTATAATTAATTAATAATAAGATATATATAAACAAGAAAGGGGATAAAAACAAGAAATGGATACCCTTCAAAAACAAACTGTCACAACTGTCATCTGTCACACTTGGCCAAAACAGCTTCTCCTAAAAGACAGAAAGACAGGGCCTTGTAACAAATTGGCAACCCCATTCCCGACAGACGACAAAACGACAGATAAAAAAATGTGCGACAACATCCTCCTTATATATTATATAACTAATTAATATATAGATATATAGATAAGAAAGATGGAAAATGGCACCTCTCAAAAAACAAACTGTCGTATTGTCGTCTGTCGTTCAATCTCACCTAAATGGCAAATAAACAACATATTACGCTTCCATAAAAGTTCCCTTATGCCTTTTTTGGGGCATCAAAACATGACGAATTTCATCAAAAAACAGCTCTTTTCACCCCCCAAAAACTTCGTTCCGACGCTTTACACCCTACTTGGCGCACAAATTATCGTTGCAGAAAAACGCCCCTTCTCCTCATTTGGAAGGTGTTTTTTATCTCAGAACGGCACCTGACCCATCGAATCCGCCAACCACATTCCGAGTAATTCGCTTTAAAATTGTGCGGCTCCCGCCCAATTCTAAAATCATTCGCTGGATTTGATTTATTTCGGCGGTGCTGACTCGCTTTATTCTTTTTATTTCAATGGGGCTGACTCACTCCAGCTGTTTTTATTCTAAAGTGTTATTCGCTGTAGTTCATTTTAACGCCAATGTGCTCATTGCTTCCGGCTCGCGACCTTCGGTTCGCAGGCTTACCACATCACCCATTGGCTCCACAAGGTCGCCGACCTTTGGTTCGGGGGTCGCAAAATTCTCCGTTTTTTTTATCGCCTGTAATTTTTCACTCTCGAAATACGTTATTATAGTGTGAAGGACACAGAAACGTTCAATGAGTTGATGCTCCGCTACCGCGGGCTGCTCTTCTCGGTCTGCCGCCGCTACAGCCGCGACGGCCTGGAGGTCGACGACCTGCTGCAAGAGACAACGCTGGCGCTGTGGAACCTTCGCGAAAAGCTCTTCAGCATCACCGTGGCCCCGAAACAGGCCGTATGGATATGGCGCGTGGCGCGAAGCACCTGCATCGACATCGGGCGGCGCACTCCCCCACCCGAGCCCGTGCCCGAGGGGTACGACAGCCCGGCCGAGGACACCTCGCTGCACGACGCGCTGCATGAGCTGATAGCCCGTCTGCCGGAGCCCGACCGCACGATAGCGACGATGCACCTCGAGGGCTACGAGTACAAGGAGATAGGCCGCGCGACGGGCATGACGAAGGATCATGTGGGGGTGCGGCTGATGCGGATAAAAGAAAAACTGAGAGAACAATGGAACATAATATAACATTCGAAGAGCTTTGGCAGCGCGAGGAGCAGCAGGGCCTGGTGCAGCGAATGCAGCACGACTACCCCCGTTGGCAACGACAGCGCAAGCGTCGCCTCGCGGCAGTCGCCGCAGTCTCCGTGCTTGTTGTGGCCGTAATCTCACCTTTCACCTTTCACCTATCATCTTCCAAGGGCTACGACGCCATAGCCTGCAACCGCAGCGGCATAGCCGAAGACCATTGGGCCAAAGTAGCCTCGGACATATTAATTTCGAATTGTGAATTTTGAATTATGAAAAAGTTACTGCTTATATTGCTGCCGCTGATGCTTCTCGCCTGCTCGCGCGAGGTGGAGGAGACGCCGCTGTACCACAAGTACGCCGAGCGGCACAACCTCGCGGTGGCGCAGGTCAACGGCTTCCGCCTCTGCGACACGGTGACGACCGACGTGGTCATCCTCGTGGCCGACGACTCGGCGGCGTGGCAGGGGCTGAAAGAGGAGCTGGACATCCGCACGTCGGAGGGTGTCACCAGCTGGATGGGCGACATCGACCAGCCGCAGCAGCGCGTGAAAGGGGGCCGACTCCCCGCCTGGCGCGCCATGGCCGTCCACAACGAGCGCACCGTGGCCTTCTACAGCATCGACAACGATGTGCAGTACCGGGCCCTGCTGGATTACCAAATGAATAAAATGGAACAATAAAAAAAATACAATAATATGAAACACACATTGAAACTTACCGCTATGCTGGCTGCCGTGCTGATGCTTGCGGCCTGCAACAAAGAGAAGGAGTTGACGCCCGACACCGTCGCCACGACCCAGGAGCGCGACATCACCTACACCGTCGCCGACCGCACCACCACGGTGCACCTGGAGACCGACACGGAGTTTGAGGCGCTGTTAGTGCAGTTCTGCAACTACGCACAGCAGGGCGACAGCGTCACCTTCTACAACGCCAACCGCGGCAACAAAGGCGTCGCCGCCAAGGATGTCGCCACCTACAGCACCACCAACCGCGAGGAGATGATACGCTGGATGCGGCAGATGGAGGAGGCCGGCAAGACCGTGACGATAACCTACGACCCCAACACCGGCACCTATAACGGCATGGCCTACGCCACAGCACCACAGCCACAAATTGACGGCACCCTATGGGTCGACCTGGGCCTGCCGAGCGGACTGCTGTGGGCAAGCTGCAACGTAGGAGCCGAATCACCCGAAGAACGCGGCGACTATTTCGCTTGGGGAGAAACTGCACCAAAAGAAATATACAGCTGGGAGACATACATTTACGGAACCCAGTTACAGCTTACAAAGTACAATAGCAACCCCTCACATGGTCACAACGGTTATACAGACACATTGACAATCCTTGAGCCTTGCGACGATGCCGCCACAGCCAACATGGGTGCTCCGGCACGAACTCCAACCATTCTGGAGTGGATAGAACTGGTCGAGAACACTACACATATCTGGGTCGAGAACTCTGTAAATGGAACCAATGGCATAAGATTTATTTCAACCAATGGTAATAGTATATTCCTGCCCGCCACTGGTTACATTAGCGAATGGGGTGGCCCGAATGACTCGCTTGGCAGATGCATGTATTGGTCTGCTTCTCTCGACGTCTCTGGTGGGGCCTACGACATCGACGGCAGACGTGATACTATATATATGCCTTATCCCGACTATAGCCATTATAGATACATTGGGGAAGCCGTCCGCGCCGTGCGTCCTAAACGATAGACCACGCTTATACAAAAGAGGCAGAGCGACTGCCACCAGTATGACAAAATGTCAGCGGGTGGCAGTCGCTGTCATTTTGGCACGGATGTTGATTATGAGAATGCGTGAATGCGAAAATGTGTGAATGTGTAAGTCATGCTGACGCAGTCATAGAATAAGAAGTAAAACAAATAAAAAATAAAGTACTATGAACATCAAACCTTTAGCAGACCGAGTCCTCGTGCGTCCCGCCGAGGCTGAACAGAAGACCGCCAGCGGCATCATCATCCCCGACACCGCCAAAGAGAAACCGCAGCGCGGTGAAGTCCTCGCCGTGGGCAAGGGCACCAAGGACCACGATATGACCGTCAAGGTGGGCGACAACGTCCTCTACGGCAAGTACAGCGGCACCGAGATTGAGATCGACGGCGAGAAGCTGATGATCATGAAAGAAAGCGACATCTACGCGATCATCTAAAGATTTAAACTCAATCAGATTTTAAAAGATTGTAAAAGAAAAATGCCTCCGGATGGCCTCTTTTAAAATCTTTTACAATCTGAAGGAGAAAAGAAAAAACAATCTAAAGAATAGAAAGGAACAAAGAAATGGCAAAACAGATAGTTTTCAATAATGACGCTCGCGAGCAGCTTCGCAAAGGCGTCGACGAGTTGGCAAATGCAGTGAAGGTGACCCTCGGCCCCAAAGGCCGCAATGTGGTTATCGACAAGAAGTTCGGTGCCCCGCAGGTGACCAAGGACGGCGTGACCGTGGCCAAGGAAATCGAGCTTGAGGACGGCATCCAGAACATGGGCGCCCAGATGGTGAAAGAGGTGGCCAGCAAGACCAACGACCAGGCCGGCGACGGCACCACCACCGCCACCGTGCTGGCTCAGGCCATCGTCAACACCGGCCTGAAGAACGTCACCGCCGGTGCCAACCCCATGGACCTCAAACGCGGCATCGACAAGGCCGTGGCCGAGATCGTGAAGAGCATCAAGGAGCAGGCCCAGGAAGTGGGCGGCGACATCCAGAAGATCCGCCAGGTGGCCACCATCAGCGCCAACAACGACAGCGCCATCGGTGACATCATCGCCGAGGCCATGGAGAAAGTGACCAAGGACGGCGTCATCACCATCGAGAACGCCAAGGGCATCGACACCACCGTCAAGGTCGTCGAGGGTATGCAGTTCGACCGCGGCTACATCAGCCCCTACTTCGTCACCGACACCGAGAAGATGGAGTGCAGCTACGACAACCCCTACATCCTCATCTACGACAAGAAGATCAGCACCATGAAGGACCTCCTGCCCGTGCTCGAGAAGGTCGTCAACACCGGCCGTCCGCTCCTCATCATCGCCGAGGACGTCGAGAGCGAGGCCCTGGCCACCCTCGTGGTCAACCGCCTGCGCGGCAGCCTGAAGATCGCCGCCGTCAAGGCCCCCGGCTTCGGCGACCGCCGCAAGGAGATGCTCGAAGACATCGCCATCCTCACCGGTGGCACCGTCATCAGCGAAGAGAAAGGCTACAAGCTCGAGGACGCCGACCTCAGCATGCTCGGCCAGAGCGAGAAGATCAGCATCGACAAGGACAACACCACCATCGTCAGCGGCAAGGGCAATAGCGACGCCATCAAGGCCCGCGTGGGTCAGATCAAAGCCCAGATCGAGAAGACCACCAGCGACTACGACCGCGAGAAGCTCCAGGAGCGCCTCGCCAAGCTGGCCGGCGGCGTGGCCGTCATCTACGTCGGCGCCGCCTCGGAGGTCGAGATGAAGGAGAAGAAAGACCGCTTCGACGACGCCCTGCACGCCACCCGCGCAGCCGTCGAGGAGGGCATCATCCCCGGTGGCGGCACCGCCCTCATCCGCGCCGCCCAGAAGCTCGAAGGCGTCAAGCCCGAGAACGAGGACGAGAAGCTCGGCATCGAGATCATCCGCCGCGCCGTCGAGGAGCCTCTGCGCATGATTGTCGAGAACGCCGGCCTCGAAGGCAGCGTCGTCGTCAACGAGGTGAAGAACGGCAAGGGCGACTATGGCTACAACGCCCGCGCCGAGAAGTACGAGAACCTCTTCCAGAGCGGCGTCATCGACCCCGCCAAGGTGACCCGCGTGGCCCTGGAGAACGCCGCCAGCATCGCCGGCATGCTCCTCACCACCGAGTGCGTCCTCTGCGACATCAAGGAACCCGAACCCGCAGCCCCCGCCAACCCCGGCATGGGCGGCATGGGTGGAATGTATTGATGAATTGACACATCCCAAAAGAAAAGCCTCGGCTGGCAATGCCAGCCGAGGCTTTATTTATATAGCAACGCAATATTATTGCATCACACTCGTTATTAGGAAAAATAATCGAATATGGACATTCAACAAATCAATACCTACAAGAGCACTTTTGACGAAATAGAGCGACACATTGCTGGAGATAACGGCGAAGATATTGAAGTATGGTATGCCAGAGAACTGCAACACGTTCTTGGATATGCAAGATGGGAGAATTTTGCTGTGGCTATAGGACGAGCCATGCAATCGTGCAAAACACAGGGTATCAACATTGATGACCATTTTCGTGAGGTCACGAAAATGGTCTCGTTAGGTAGTGGTTCTGAGCGAGCCGTCCATGACTTTATGCTTACTCGCTATGCATGTTATCTCATTGCCCAAAACGGAGACCCCAAGAAAGAAGAAATTGCATTTGCTCAAAGTTACTTTGCCGTACAAACACGCCGCGCAGAACTGATAGAGGAACGATTGCACATGCTTGAGAGAATGGAGACCCGAGACAGGCTGCGTGCATCAGAGAAGCAGTTGAGTAAGAACATCTACGAACGTGGGGTTGACGACAAAGGGTTTGCGCGCATACGTTCAAAAGGCGATAGCGCATTGTTCGGTGGACTTACGACTGAGCAAATGAAACAACGGCTCGGCATAAAAAGCGGAGCCCTTGCCGATAGACTTCCCACTTTAACCATTGCAGCAAAGAACCTTGCCACCGAAATGACCAACTATAACGTCGAACAGAAAGATATGTATGGTGAGCAATCCATCACGACCGAGCATATTCAAAACAATATGAGTGTCCGCGAGATGCTTAGTCGTCGCGGAATCAAGCCCGAGAACCTTCCTCCTGCCGAGGACATCAAGAAGGTGGAGCGTCGCATGGCAAAAGAAGAAAAGCATATTGCAGAAAGCGCAAAAAAACTTCCAACCAAGAACAACACAGAAAATTAAATTTTGCGGGATGAAAGAATTATCGTATTTTTGCAACTGAATTTGAAATAAAAAAATGACGTAAGGCAAAAACATATAAGGAAGAATATAATTAACCAAGCGTTTGCTATTTGTTCCGACCAGCTTGAAACGTAGGAAATTTCAAAATGGATTTTTTGAGGTAGACAAATGTGCAAATGCTCGCAGAGAAAGCGAGCATTTTGTCCATCCTCAAAAGGTAATTCCTACGACCGCAAGCTGGAGACGAGATTGCTCGCCTCTTTTTTTTGCGGTCAACGGATATTGAGGAATCGGTAGCATTGCGATAAAAACATTTAGCAAAAATGCAATTACAACAGTTACCAAACATTGGTCTATTAAAGACTTTATTTGTAAACCTGAAGTGCTGCTCCTTGAAAGATGCACTTAAAATGCCCATTTTAATAGCGCGTAACGTAAATGTAAAGTATTGCCGCCGAAAAGTGTTTCAATTTACTGATGGCGTCAGGCCCGCTATGGTCACCGTTGGTTTCAACCGGCATTGTAACAACGGGTATCGCTCGACATTAAGTATTCAAGGGAAAGTGATAATTCACGGTAGAGGCATCCATGCTTTTGGTGCTGGCTGTTTTATTCATGTAGGCAAAAAAGGCATTTGGGAGATTGGAAACAATTTTGGTTGCACAGGCGACACAAGAATCACTGTTAGCAAACGCCTGATTATCGGAAATGACAATTTATGGTCGTACAACAATGTGGTCATGGATACAGACGGTCATAAGATATTAGACTCAACAACCAAAGAAAGAATAAACAATGCTCGAGAAGTTGTATTTGGTGATAATGTCTGGATGGGCTGTGGCTGCACCATATTGAAAGGAGCAACCATCCCATCGGGTTCTGTTATTGCATCAAGAAGTATTATCACAAAGAAGATAGACGGCGAACATAACATCATTGGGACTCAAGGAAAAGTAATCAAAGAGAATATACTTTGGGAAAGATAATCCAATTTGTAATCACCTGGATCAAAAACTATCGGCTAGCTCTGGATACGATGTCCGCAGGTTAGTATGCCCAACGACCGAAGTGGAGAGCTCCCGGCTTTTTATTATGAGCAACCACTATGGGCGGGCCTGAAGGCCCGCCCATAGTCGCCTACTACAACCGGCAGTTTTTTCTGGCGCAGCTGGCGGCGCTCGTTGGATGTGCTGTTGTCCTAGCGGCGGTACAATTGGTTGAGGTTAAGCGGCGAGCCGATGCCGTTCCGCCTCGCCACCTCCGCCAACGTCATCCGCGTGTAGAACATCTGGTCGTCAGCCATCCGTATCAGGTACGTCAGGCGGAAATCCTCTCCTCTCATCACCGTGAGTTGGAAGTCGGTCAAGTCTTCGATGTCGAGCCTCGCCATGAAGGAAATTCCAAACTTGTAACTTTTCATATTTCTCATGGTTGCGTTGCCAAACATCGTCAAAAAACTCTTCCACCGTCATCAACTCGCTTTTTTTGTGTGGGCTTCCTAGTGAAAAATAGGGAATAAGTGGTTTTTCTGGCATTACGCAAGCGAAAGGTGCGTGCCGTGGATGTGCCGTCTGTGTATGTCAATGATTCCATATCTCGATTGATTTCACGGTGCAAAAAATACGAATAATAATTCACATACAGAAATCTTTTTCGCCCATGTCGGAAAAAGTTCGTACTTTTGCAGTTGTTTAATCGCAATCAGAACTAAAAGAACTATCAGAGACATTTCTTTTTGTTCTTTTGGTTCTGATTGAAAAATAAAAAATAATAACCGCAATCAGAACAACCAGATACGTTTCTTTTGGTTCTGATTGAAATAAAAAAGAAAGAAGAATATGCTACAGATTGGAACCAAGGCGCCGATGTTTGAGGGCGCGGACGAGAACGGGAATATCATCAGATTGACCGATTATGCCGGCAAGAAGCTGGTGCTCTACTTCTACCCCAAAGACATCACGCCGGGCTGTACCGCCGAGGCCTGCGACCTGCGCGACAACTACCACCGCTTCCTGGCCCAGGGCTACGAGGTGCTCGGCGTCAGCCGCGACAGCGCCGCAAGCCACCAGCGTTTCATAGCCAAGTACGAACTGCCCTTCCACCTCATCTCCGACCCCGAGCACAAGATATTGGAAGCCTACGAAGCCTGGGGCGAGAAGAAGAACTACGGCAAGGTGACGATGGGCACCCTCCGCACCACCTACGTCATTGACGAGCAGGGCACCATCGTCGACGCCATCGGCAAAGTGAATACCAAGGAACACACGAAACAAATCCTGAAATGAGTGGGTAGTGTGTGGCACTTGTTCACGATGCCCGAACTCCACCCGGTCTTATTCCACCAACTTGAAGCGCATGCGCCACGTGTGCGCTTCTTCGTTGTAGTCGTGACTGATGATTTTGAAAGTGCCTATCTCTGAGGTGTTGGCAACGTGGGTGCCGACGCAGGCGCAGAGGTCGTAGTCGCCGATGCGCACCAGGCGCAGGGTCTCGCTGGCGTCGTCGGGCAGCTTGCCGAGGTCCACCTCGGGCGGCACCTCTCCCCTCTTCACGAACTCGTAGCTGACGGGCAACCCCATAGCGATGACCTCGTTGACGCGGCGCTCAAGCTCCTGCACCTGCTCGTCGGTGGGGCAGGCGGCGAGCTGGTAGTCGCACTTGCTCTTCTTGCGTTCGATGTGGGCGTTGCGCGAGCGCGGGCAGCCGAACATGCGCACCATCGTCTGGTTCAGTATGTGCTCCGCCGTGTGCATGGGCGGGTATTCTTCCTTGTTGTGGGCGTTCAAGATTGGTTCTTCCATGTTGATATAACGCGAGATATGGCATATTATTTTGCCGGGTGGCAAAAAGTTCGTACCTTTGCACACGATTATGGAAACCAACCCACAGACAGAATTGGCGCGACGATATGTGGAGCAGACCGGCGTGTCGGTGTTCCTGACCGGCAAGGCCGGCACCGGCAAGACGACATTCCTGCACGACATCGTTGCCAGCACCACAAAGCGGCATGCTGTCGTGGCCCCCACGGGTGTGGCGGCCATCAATGCCGGCGGTGTCACCATACACTCGTTCTTCCAACTGCCCTTCGACCCCTACCTGCCCGACGTCAAGGAGCTGGTCACCGAATACCAGATGCCGGAGCGCTACAAGGCCCTCAGCAAAAACAAGCAGAACATCATACGCACGCTTGAGCTGCTCATCATCGACGAGGTGTCGATGGTGCGTGCCGATTTGCTCGACGCCATCGACATGACGCTGCGCCGCGTGCGCCGCAGCAGCCGTCCCTTCGGCGGCGTGCAGATGCTGCTCATCGGCGACGTGCACCAGCTCTCGCCCGTGGTCACCGAGGCCGAGCGCCCCTATATGGAGCGCGTATACCCCTCGCCCTATTTCTTCGCCAGCAAGGCGCTGCAGCAGATCAACTACGTCACCATAGAGCTGACGAAAGTATACCGCCAGCAGGACGCCGCCTTCGTCGACCTGCTGAACCACGTGCGAGACAACAACATCGACTCCGCCACCCTCGCCGCATTGAACGCCCGCGTGGGTATGTCGCAGAAAGGCGCCATCACCCTCACCACCCACAACCGGCAGGCCGACGCCATCAACCGCCGTCACATGGAAGCCCTGCATGGTGAACAACGCACATTCGAGGCCATCGTCAAAGGCAACTATCCGGACAAAGCGCTGCCCTGCGACCAACGGCTGGAAGTGAAGGTGGGCGAAAGGGTGATGTTTGTCAAGAACGACAGCAGCGGCGGCCACCGCTACTACAACGGCATGCTTGGCACGGTCACCGGCTTCCTGCGCGAAGACGACAAGGACTACATAGAGGTCGTCAGCGACGACGGCGACACCATAGCCGTGAACCGCGAGCTGTGGGAGAGCATGAAATACAGCATCGACGCCAAGACCAACGACATCACGCAGGAGGTGGAGGGCACCTTCTGCCAGTACCCCCTTCAGGCCGCCTGGGCCGTCACCATCCACAAGGCACAAGGCCTCACCTTCGACCACGTCGTCATCGATGCCGCCGACGCCTTCGCATTCGGCCAGGTCTACGTAGCCCTCAGCCGCTGCCGCACCCTCGAGGGACTCTCGCTCTCGTCGCCCCTGACAGCCGGTGTGGCCTTCAACGACACATCCGTCAGCCACTTCGTCAGCGCCCAGCCGAGCTTCGAGCAGACCAGCGTGGCGGCTGACGACTACGAGCGTCAGTACCGCATGGAGAAGCTCATGGAGCTCTTCGGCATGGACGACCTTGTGCACCATGCCGACAAGCTGTACGAGCACTACAGCAAGCTGAAGAATATCTATCCGGACTTGGTGCAAGCCTTCAACACGAAAATATCCACATTGCTGGAGTTGCAGGCGGTGAGCGAGAAATTCAAGGCGCAGCTCTTGCGGATAGACAACGCCGCACAGCAACTCCGCGCACAACAAGGGGCGGAATACTTCCAAGGGAAACTGGCCGAGGTCGCCGCCCTGCTGCCTACCCTCCTCGATGTAGACATAGACAACAAGGTGACGGCAGAACGAATCAAAGACAACGGTGCCAGGTTTGCCGAAGCACTCGGCCTGAAGCTGTCGTGCCTTACAGCCGTCGTCAAGGAAGGCTACAGCGTGCAGACTGTGCAGCGTGCCAAGGTGGACTACCTCATGAACCATGACGGTAAAGAAAAAAAGACCAGCCGCGAGCGCGCCGCCAAAACGTCCAAACAAAGCGGCGGCGACAGCATGAACACCGACTTGGCCACCGCACTGCGCAACTGGCGGTCACTAAAGGCTGCTGAGCAGAATGTACCAGCCTACGTTATCCTGCAACAGAAAGCCCTGCAGGCTATAGCCACAAACATGCCTCACACCGTCGCCGAGCTGAAGCGACAACTCGGCGTCGGTGAGAAAACCGTGCAACGCTACGGGGCAGAACTGCTTGATATCGTCAACGATTACACAAACGACAATACACTGACATTATGACAAAATACATCGGCGCACATGTGAGCGCATCCGGTGGCGTGGGCAACGCCATATTGAATGCCGAGGCCATCGGGGCCAACGCATTTGCCCTGTTTACACGCAACCAGCGCAGCTGGGTCAGCAAGCCGCTGCCGCAACTTGAGATCGACGGCTTCAAGGCACTGCTGGCTGACCGCGGTTTCCGGCCCGAGATGGTGCTGCCGCACGACAGCTACCTCATCAATCTCGGCTCACCAGACGAAGAGACACTCAGCAAGAGCCGTGCGGCTTTCTTCGACGAGATGTACAGAGCCCAGCAGCTTGGGCTGACCATGCTCAACTTCCACCCCGGCAGCCATCTCAACAAGATAAGTGAAGAGGAATGCCTGGACCAGATAGCACGCGAGATCAATCTGGCACTGAGCAAGACCGAGGGTGTGACGGCGGTGATAGAGAACACAGCCGGGCAGGGCACCAACCTAGGCTGGAAGTTCGAACATTTAGCCCGTATCATCGAGGGCGTGGACGACAAAACCAGAGTGGGCGTATGTATCGACACATGCCACACGCTGGCTGCCGGCTACGACCTGAGCACCGAGATGGGCTACCAGTTCTGCTTCGACGAGTTTGAGCGCGTGGTGGGCTTCAAGTACCTGCGCGCCGTTCACCTCAACGACAGCAAGAAGGGCGCCGGCAGCCATGTGGACCGCCACGAGGTGCTGGGCGAGGGTTTCCTCGGCAAGGAGTTCTTCGCCCGCCTGATGCACGACCCGCGCTTTGACGACATGCCCATCATCCTCGAGACCCCCGACCCCATGCGCTGGGCCGAAGAAATCAAATGGCTACGTTCACTATGAAACTACACCACGATACCTTGCCGCACATGTTGGCAATAATAACGCTGCTGTTATGTTGCCACAGTGCCTCAGCACAGGGTATCTACACGCCCGGTCGTGAATTCGTCTATGGGGTGGTATATGTCAACGGTAACGATACTACCCGTAGTTTTATCAGCCTGCAAGCCATTGACAGCGTATGGGAATTCGACAACAGTCAACGTGTGCTCCGCTACAACCGATGGCCTTTGGACGGCGTTATGGAAACCACGGGATATATAGAGAACGAAAAGACTGTCTGGCTTCATCCTCCACGTAGCGGTTACTTCGCCATACTGGAGTACTTTCCCTTCCCCGAGGTTGCATTGCCAATCAAATGCAAACGTAGTTACAGCCGCTGGTTTATTGGACATATCGATTTTCTCGACCGTTTTGCAATCCTGCGGTACAGGATGCACATTGAATGTCACGGCGACACAACCATAATCACCGCACGAAGCCAGTCGGGACGCTGGAAGGCCACCTACTGCTTCACTCCTACAGAAGGCTTCACCAATATGGAGTTTTCATTCGACAATACTACACTCATTATGACATTAATTGAAATATGTGAATAAATGATACCAACATTGCACCCCGACACCCTGCCCTTCCTACAGGAACTGACAATGAACAACAACCGCCCGTGGTTCAACGACCACAAGGACCGTTGGCTGGCCATCAAGGCCGACTTCGAGGCCTTCACGCAGGCCCTCATCGGCGAGATGACGAAATACGACGACACCCTCGTCGGCCTCACGGCCAAAAACAGCGTCTACCGCATCTACCGCGACACTCGCTTCTCGCCCGACAAGACACCGTACAAGACCCACATAGCCTGTTTCCTAAGCAGCTGGGGCCCGAAGAACAGCGGCGTGCCAGGCTACTACTTCCAGCTCGGCACCGAGGAGGCCTACGGTCTGAAGGGTACCTGCAATCTCGGCGGCGGCATCTTCATGCCCACTCCAGAAGCACTCAACGCCATCCGTCAGGAGATATTCTACTGCACCGACGAATTCCTCGCCATCATGAACGAGAAGAACTACAAGCACTATTTCGGCAACGAGTTCTTCACCCTGAAGAAACTGCAACGCGTCCCCAAGGGATATCCCGCCGACTGGGAACATGCCGACCTGCTAAAATACAAAGACTACACCACCAGCTACACTATGCCAGACAAGTTTATCGGCAGCGACAAACTCTTCAACGAAGTGCTTAAAGTGTGGCAAGCAAGTGTCCCATTAAACCGCTTTGTGCAGCGAGCCATGGAAGACCTAAGATAAAACAAGGGGCCGCATTCTTCGCGGCCCCTGTTTCATTAATCGTCGTAGCGAAGGAATTGTCCTCCTTTGTCGAACTTCATCTCAATCTCTGACGATAGCTCAACCGTAAAACCATGCCGTTTACGCTCTATACTAACAACGGGCATGCCGGGGTGACGTTCGGTCACATACTGACTGATACCAGCAGGCAGTGCTGTCATGGGCAATCCGTTAACCTTGTCCTCAAGCTCTTTCCACTCACCATTAGACTCAAAATCAATCCTTGCTCCGTCGTTGAAATATAATTCATAGTCCTTGTCAAAGATATCATTGTCGTAGTACACAATAGCGACCTGCTTATCGGCGAAGTGTGTCTTGACGAAAGTCTGCGCCGACTGAGGCAACATGGCAAAATCAACAACCTGCTTGTCGGCATTGCTGCAGGCACAGAGAATCAGTGCCATAACAGCAATCACAACTACAGAAATACCCTTTTTTATAGTACTGCCTTTCATGATGATTATTCGGCTTTGATGTTGGGCTGCTCCAGACCGTAGCCTTTCTTCTTGTCGACAGCACGGAGGTATATCGAGATAAGGAGGGCTGCGATGCCGAGGGCGGCCAGCATGACCAGCGCCCATGTGTAGTTGAGTTCGTGGGCGGCGGTGCCTTCGGGGTTGGTGTTGTTCAACACCATGCCGATGAGGGCGGGGAACAGGCCGAGGCCGATGTTCTGGATCCAGAAGATAGCGGCATAAGCCGAGCCGATAATCTTCTCGTCAACCAGCTTGGGCACCGAAGGCCACAGAGCGGCAGGCACCAGCGAGAAGGAGGCGCCGAGCACGAGAATGGTGACATAAGCCACTATGGTACCGCCTACAGCGTTGCCTTTGAAGACAGGCAGCACAAAAGCGAAAGTCAGGTGGCATATAACGAGCAGAATAGAGCCAAGCATCAGCATCGAGGCCGCCTTGCCCTTATGGTCAACATAGTTGCCGAGGATGGGGGTGATGGCCACAGCCAGCAGCGGGAACACAGCGAAGATAGTCTCTGCGGTACCACGCATGTAGCCCATGTAGCAGTATACCACGAGGGCGACGATGGCAAGACCCATCAGACCGTATTTCATGCCTTTGTTCTTCGAGAAGTTGCTGGCGAAAGCGCATACAGCCACGACAAGCATGATGATGTACTGCACGATGGTCACCGAACTACCGGCCCAGAATGTACCCTCCTGGGCGGGGTTGAGCGTCAGGTTGCACTGCAGCATGTTGACGGCATACTTCTGGAAGGGGAAGATGGCGCTGTAGTAGAGCACGCAGAGCAGGGCCACGAGCCAGAAGCCAAGGCTGGTGAAAATCTTGCCCAGGTCGCTGATCTTGAAGGGGTCGTCCTTCTCTTCGGCCTCGCCGGTCTGGCTGTCGAGCTTCTTGTCCATGAAGAAGTAGGTGATGAACATGATGAGGGCGATGCAGAGCAGCACCACGCCGAACTTCACAGCGTTGTCAACGTGTATCTCGCCGCCGAGCTTGGCGAAGTAGGGGCTGAAAATCATGCAGGTGGCCACACCGAGGCGTGCCAATGCCATCTCAGAGCCCATGGCCAGAGCCGTCTCGCGGCCTTTGAACCACTTGACGATACCGCGGCTCACCGTGATGCCAGCCATCTCGCAGCCGCAACCGAAGAACATGAAGCCCAGAGCGGCCAGCTTGGCCGAAGCGGGCATACCGGCGGCAAACGGCAGTATGGCACCGATGACGGGCAGCTCACCGTTCCAGTTCAAGTTGTTGGTAAACCAAGCCTC
>OCTX012271475.1_pt1 | contig 17060 bp, 13 predicted proteins | sample 1539691 | NCBI WGS metagenome assembly OCTX01 (sample SAMN02144231, study PRJEB22623) | gut metagenome | biome: sheep rumen | host: Ovis aries | place: New Zealand | reverse complement strand
AAATAGTCAAATTGTAAATCAAAATGACTGCAGTAATTATGGCAGCGGGCATGGGAACCCGTTTCGGCCAGTACACAGAGAAGATTCCCAAGGGATTCGTGGAGTGCGGCGGCCTCTCGATGGTGGAGCGCAGCATCCGCACCCTCATCGACTGCGGCATCAGCCGCATCATCATCGGCACCGGCTATCACCGCGAAAAATATGAGGCATTGGCCAGCGTCTACCCCCAGATAGAATGTGTGTTCTCGCCCCGCTATGCCGAGACGAACAGTATGTACACGCTCTACAACTGTCGCGAGGCCATCGGCAACGACGACTTCCTGCTGCTGGAGTCGGACCTCGTCTTCGAGCGGCGCGCCATCACGTCGCTGATGGACTGCAAGGAACCCGACGTGATGCTCATCACCCCGGTGACGAAATTCCAGGACCAGTACTACGTGGAGTACAGCGAGCCCGACCACTGTCTGACGCGCTGTTCGACCCATGCCGATGAACTCGATGCCAAGGGCGAACTGGTGGGCATACATAAACTGTCGGGCGACTTCTATCAGGAGATGTGCGCCGACTATGCCCGTAAGGTGGACGAACAGCCAAAACTGGGCTACGAATATCAGTTGCTGCTGATGTCGCAAAGCATCCGGAAGGTCTACGTGCTGAAGGTGGACGGTCTGAAGTGGTACGAGATTGACGACCCGCAGGACCTGGCCTATGCCGAGGAGCATGTGCTGCCATATCTTATATAAAGAAGCAATCAATGAATACCCTCATTCATTATAGAACTACGAATGTCATGAGTAGTCGATAAATAGATGGTAAACTTAAATTAAAGAAATAAACAATGGAAACGATAAAAAGAAACGTATTGCTGAACCCGGGCCCCGCCACCACCACCGACACGGTGAAGATGGCACAGGTGGTGCCGGATATCTGTCCCCGTGAGAAAGAGTTTGCCGGACTGATGAAAGGTCTGCGCAACGACCTGCTGAAGGTGGTGCACGCCCCAGCCGACCAGTACACCTCGGTGCTCTTCTGCGGCTCAGGTACCATCAACATCGACATCTGCGTCAACTCGCTGGTGCCGGAGGGCAAGAAGATTCTCGTGGTGAACAACGGAGCCTACAACTCGCGTGCCGTCGAGGTGTGCCAGATGTACCACATACCCCATATCGACCTGAAGTCGAGCATCTACGAGCAGCCCGACCTGAAGGCTGTGGAGCAGGCACTGAAGGCCAATCCCGACGTGGCCGTCGTCTACTGCTGCCACCACGAGACGGGTACCGGCGTGGTGAACCCCATCCGTGAGATTGGTGCCCTGGCCCATCAGTACGGTGCTATCTTCGTCAGCGACACCACCTCAACGCTGGGCATGATTCCCCTCGACGTGGTGAAGGACAATGTCGACTTCTGCATGGCCTCTGCCCAGAAAGGCCTGATGGCCATGTCGGGCCTCTCGTTCATCATCGGTCGCGAGGATATCATCCGTGCCTCGAAGAACTATCCCACGCGTTCCTATTATTGTAATCTTTACCTGCAGTATGAGTATTTCGAGAAGACCGGTGAGATGCACTTCACACCGCCCGTGCAGACCATCTATGCCACCATCCAGGCCCTGAAGGAATACTTCGCTGAGGGCGAGACGGCAAAGTTCGCCCGCCATCGCCGCGTCTATGAGGCCATCCGCAAGGGTGTGGCCGAACTGGGCTTCGAGACCGTCATCGACCCGAAGATAGAGTCGGGCCTCGTGGTATCAGTAAAATATCCCGACGACCCCAACTGGAGTTTCGAGCGGGTGCACGACTACTGCTACGAGCGCGGCTTCACCATCTATCCGGGCAAAATCAGCACCACCAACACCTTCCGGCTCTGCTCGCTGGGCGCCATCGACGTGAACGACATCGACGACTTCTTCGTGGTGCTGAAGCAGGCCCTGGAGCATTTCCGGATTAAACTGAAGTAACAGTCGAAGCATCGAAATATCGAACCATCGGAACTTCGAACCATCGAAATATCGAACAAGCATGAACGAAAAAATATATGCAAGCCTGAAGTCATCGGACACCGAAGACTGGGTGGACTATCACATCGTAAGGCCATTCACCTACTATTGGGCCGTCTTCTTCGCCAAACTGGGCATCCACCCCAACACCGTGACCATCGCCTCGATGTTCATCGGGGCCGGCAGTGCCTTCTTCTTTGCCCACGGCTGCTACTACTACGAGCAGGGGTGGGGCCTGGTCTACAATCTCATCGCCTTCTTGCTCCTCTTCATTGCCGACATCCTCGACAACACCGACGGGCAGTTGGCCCGCATGACTAACAAGAAGAGCGCGCTGGGACGCATCCTAGACGGGGCTGCCGGCTTCACCTGGTATGTGCCTATCTATGTGGCACTGGTCTACCGTTTTTATGTGCACCACGATCTGGAGTTCTCCTTCCTGGGCCTCGATGGCAATGACGAACAAACTGTGCTCATCGCAACGGCCATCGTCTTTGCCCTCGCCCTCTATTCCGGCATCGGCGGACTGTCCGGGCAGCAGCGTATCGCCGACTACTACATCCAGACCCACCTCTTCTTCCTGAAAGGTGAGAAAGGGGCCGAACTCGACAACTCAGAGGCCCAGAAAGAAAAGTACGCCCGTCTGACGTGGAAGGACAACTTCACCGAGAAACTCTTCCAGAAGACCTACGTGGGCTATACCCTCAACCAGGAGAAAGTTACCCCGCAGTTCCAGCGTCTGCTGGCCGCACTGCGCCAGAAGTATGGTGCCTCGGAGAATATCCCCCAAAAGGTCCGCGACGAGTTCTGCCGCCAGTCGAAGGGCCTGATGAAGTATGTCTTCATGCTCGTGTTCAACTTCCGCACAGCCTATCTGCTGCTCTTCTGCATGCTCGACGTACCCGTGCTGACCTTCGTCTTCGAAGTCACCGTGATGCAGTTCATCGCCTGGTATGTGGTGCACCGCCACGAGGCTTTCTGCAAGCGCATCGCCGAGAGTCTTTAACGTGATTAGCAGAGGGAAAATTGATAATTCGAAGAGCCAATTGTAAATAGTCAAATTGTGAATCGAAATGAAGTGGACCAAGCAGCGCATCAATAACCTGTTCTTCATCCTTGGCGTGGTGATGGTGGTGGTGATGATGTTCACCTTCGACGTCAGTTTCGTCGAACTGTGGGATCACATCTGCCATGCCGGCTACTGGCTGCTGCCTATCATCGGAGTGTGGATCGTCATCTACGGCATCAATGCCTGGGCGTGGTGGTGCATCATCCGCAGCACCAAGACCCCCGACGAGCATGTGTCGTTTCTCAGGGTCTACCGCCTGACCATCACCGGCTATGCCCTCAACTACGCCACGCCGGTGGGCGGACTGGGCGGCGAGCCCTACCGCATCATCGAACTCTCGAAGAACATCCAGCAGGACCATGCCGCCGCCTCGGTCATCCTCTATGCCATGATGCACATCTTCGCCCACTTCTGGTTCTGGTTCCTCTCGGTGTTCCTCTATGTGGCCCTCGCCCTTGTCGGCGACCTGCCGCTGACGGCCCCCGTCGCCATCGTCATGGCCGTCATTGCCGGCTTCTGCCTGCTGGCCTTCTATCTCTTCTCCATGGGCTATCGCAAAGGGCTGGTGGTGAAGACCATTCGTTGGATAGGCAAGATTCCCGGACTGAAAGGCTGGAGCACCCGCTTCCTGGACCGCCATACCGACACGCTGAAGAATGTAGACAAGCAGATAGCCTCGCTGCACAAGGAGCACAAGCGGGCCTTCTACGAGAGTCTGGTGCTCGAATATTTTTCGCGTGTCGTACAGAGCGCCGAGGTGTTCTTCATGCTCCTGCTCTTCGGCATCGACAACGGTGGCGACGTCACCGGACTCGTCATCACCTATCTGCACTCTATCCTCATCGTGGCCTTCACCACCCTGTTTGCCAATCTCATAGGTTTCCTTCCCATGCAACTCGGCGTGCAGGAGGGTGGCTTCGTCCTCTCCATCGCCGCCCTGGGACTATCGGCCGCCCTTGGCATCTTCGTAAGCATCATCTGCCGTGTCCGTGAAATCATCTGGATCATCATCGGACTCATCCTCATGAAGATACCCTATAAGCCGAAGTGAATTGAGAGTTGAGAATTCTTGCGTCCCTTCGATAGCAAGTGACCAAAGGTCGAGCGGATAATAAGAAATTGAACTTTAAACATTAACTAAAAACAATACCCCATGAAACCTAAACTGATAGCCACTATCCTTTTCTTCTGCCTGACTGTCATCAACAGTTCGGCACAGAACCATCGTCTTTGGTATGCCCGCCCTGCTTCCCATTGGTTGGAGGCCCTCCCCATCGGCAACAGCCACATGGGGGCTATGGTATATGGCGGCACCGACGTGGAAGAGATACAACTGAACGAGGAGACATTCTGGAGCGGTTCTCCTTACGACAACGACAGCCGTGAGTCGCTGCAATATCTTCCCGAGGTGCGCCGGCTCATCTTTGCCGGCCGCGAGGCAGAGGCCGCCAAACTGCTCGACCAGCATTTCGTGCCCGGTCCTCACGGCATGCGCTATCTGCCGATGGCGAGCCTAAAGTTGAACTTCGGCCACAAAGAGGTGAGCCAATATGAGCGTGCCCTCAACCTGGGCAACGCCACCGCCACCACCTCTTATATATATAATAAGGTACGCTACGACCGGACCGTCTTTGCCTCGCAGGCCGACAATATGGTCATCGTGCGGCTGACGGCCAACAAGAAGGGGGCCCTGGCGTTCGGCGTGAATCTTGACAGCCGGTTGCAGTCACGTGTCATTCCTGCCATTGCCCGTGGCGGCAACGGTCAGGTGAACGTGCTCTCGGCCACCATCGAGGGCGTGGAACAGGAAGGCATTAAAGCCGGACTGAAGGCTGAGTGCCAGGTGCTGATAGAGGCCGACGGCGAGGTGAAGATCGACGGCGAGGGTGTCAACATTAATGGTGCCACCACGGCCACACTCTACATCACCGCCGCTACCAATTTCGTCAACTATCACGACGTCGGCGGTGACCCGCTGCAGAAAACCAAGCAAGCGATGAGTGCCATCGAGGGACGGTCGTACAACGACCTGCTCAAACGCCACGTGGCCCGCTATCAGGAGCAGTACAACCGCGTAAGCCTGACCTTGCCCAAGTGCGAGGCTTCGATGCTTGAGACTGACAAGCGTCTGCAGGCTTTCGAAAATTATAGCGATTCGTCAATAGTATATAGTCAGTCGTCAAGAATAAATAGAAAATACCCTGACCTCGACATGGTGTCGCTCATGATGCAGTATGGCCGCTATCTGCTCATCTCGTCCAGTCAGCCCGGCGGGCAGCCTGCCAACCTACAGGGCGTGTGGAACGACAAGATGAACGCCCCCTGGGATTCGAAATACACCATCAACATCAATGCCGAGATGAACTACTGGCCGGCACTCGTCGGCAACTTGGCCGAGACCCAGCAGCCGCTGTTCTCGATGGTGCGCGACCTGAGCCAGACTGGTGCCAAGACAGCCCGAACGATGTACGGCTGTGGCGGCTGGGTGGCCCATCACAACACTGACCTCTGGCGCATCGCCGGACCCGTCGACGGCACACCATGGGGTATGTTCCCCACCGGTGGCGCCTGGCTCACCACACACATCTGGCAGCACTATCTTTACACCGGCGACCGCCAGTTCCTGGCCGACTACTACCCGGTGATGAAGGGTGCCGCCGACTTCCTCTGCGACTATATGCAGGAATATCCTTCGACGGGCGAGGTCAAGGCTGCCGCAGGATGGGTGATGACCGTGCCTACCGTCTCTCCCGAACATGGACCGCAGGGCAAGGGCACTAATGTCACGGCCGGTTCCACGATGGACAATCAGATCGTCTTCGACGTGCTCTCGCAGACCATCGAGGCCGGTAAGATTTTGGGCAAGGATGATTCTCAACTCTCAATTCTCAATTCCCGATTACAAAAACTCCCTCCCATGCAGATTGGCCGTCACGGTCAGTTGCAGGAGTGGCTCATCGATGCCGACGACCCCAAGGACGAGCATCGCCATATCTCACAACTCTACGGTCTCTACCCATCCAACCAGGTGTCGCCCTACAGCCATCCCGACCTCTTTACGGCTGCCGCCAACACGCTGAAGCAGCGCGGCGACATGGCCACCGGCTGGAGCCTGGGCTGGAAGACCAATTTCTGGGCCCGTATGCTCGACGGCAATCATGCTTTCCGCATCATCAAGAATATGCTGCACCTGCTGCCCAGCGACGGCCAGGCCAGACAGTATCCCAACGGCCGCACCTATCCCAATCTCTTCGATGCCCACCCGCCTTTCCAGATTGACGGCAACTTCGGCGTATCGGCCGGCATCTGCGAGATGCTCCTGCAGAGCCACGACGGTGCCGTCCACCTGTTGCCCGCCTTACCCGACGAATGGCTGGAGGGCGATGTGCGCGGCCTCCGGGCCCGTGGCGGATTCATCGTCGACGAGGCATGGAGTGCAGGACAACTGCGCTCGGCAGTGGTGCGCTCCACCATTGGCGGCACCTTGCGCCTCCGTTCCTATGTGCCGCTGCAGGGCAAGGGCCTCCGGCCTGCCGTCGGCGACTGCCCGAATGCCCTCATGCAACCTGCCCGGATCAAGCAGCCCCTCCGGTCGGCCGAACTGAAGGATTTCTCAGCCCTCCCCCTCCGTCCGGTCTACGAATACGACCTGGAGACCCGCCCGGGAAAGACTTATTCCATCAGGGCAAAATAGATAGCAGGATTTGTTACTTGCCGTGGATTTTATCTGGGAAGACGAGGAAGACTATTGATTCTTATACGTAACTCTTAGTAAACAGACCTTGCCCCTGTCCTCTCCCCTAACAAGGGAAGGGCAGGGGCTATTGTAATTATTCCCATTCGTTACATATATTAAGTGGTGGTAAATTTCAAAAATACTTAAATATTGGTGGGAATGCAAGTTGTTTCACGGAAAATTAGTATCTTTGCACTCTATTATCAATATTAAGGAAGAAAGATTGAAATGGGAAAGATTATTGCATTAGCAAACCAGAAGGGTGGCGTGGGCAAGACCACGACAACAATCAATCTGGCCGCCTCGCTGGCAACGCTGGAGAAGAGCGTGCTGGTGGTTGACGCCGACCCGCAGGCCAATGCCAGCAGCGGTCTGGGTGTCGATCTCAAGACGGTGGACTGTTCGCTCTATGAGTGTATCGTCAATCATACCGATGTGCGTGAGGCCATCTATACGACCGACATCGACGGGCTGGACATCATCCCCAGCCATATCGACCTGGTGGGCGCAGAGATAGAGATGCTCAACCTGGATAACCGCGAGAAGGTAATCAAGAAACTGTTGGAGCCCATCCGCGACGAGTATGACTATATCCTGATAGACTGTTCGCCCTCGCTGGGCCTGATCACGGTGAACTCGCTGACGGCCGCCGACTCGGTCATCATCCCCGTGCAGTGTGAGTATTTTGCCTTGGAGGGCATCTCGAAACTGCTGAACACCATTAAGATAATCAAGTCGAAACTGAACTCGAAACTCGAGATTGAAGGTTTCCTACTGACGATGTACGACTCTCGTCTGCGTCTGGCCAACCAGATCTACGACGATGTGAAGCGTCACTTCCAGGAACTGGTGTTCAAGACCGTCATCCAGCGTAACGTGAAACTGTCGGAGAGTCCGTCGCACGGTCTGCCGGTGATTCTCTACGATGCTGACTCGACAGGGTCGAAGAATCACCTGGCACTGGCAAAGGAAATCATAATGAAGAATTAAGAATTGAGCATTGCTATGGCAGTTAAAAAGAAATATGACAAGAGCGTGCTGGGCCGCGGACTGGACGAAATAGGTAGCGGCCGGGGCCTCGATGCGCTGATAGACACCAGCGACGTGAAGACCCAGGGGTCGTCGAACCTCAACGAGATACCTATCGACCAGATAGAGCCCAACCCCGACCAGCCGCGCCGCGAGTTTGACCCGACGGCACTGCAGGAACTGGCTTCCAGCATTCAGAACATGGGCATCATCGCCCCGATCACGCTGCGCCAGGTGGCTCCTGACCACTATCAGATTATAGCCGGCGAGCGCCGTTGGCGTGCCTCGCAGATGGCCGGTCTGACGACCATCCCCGCCTATATCCGTACGGCCGACGACGAGAGTGTGATGGAACTGGCCCTGGTGGAGAATATACAGCGTGAGGATCTGAACGCCATCGAGATAGCACTGGCCTACGAGCATCTGGCCGAGACCAGCGGCATGACGCAGGAGAAGATTTCGGAGCGGGTGGGCAAGAGCCGTACCGCCGTGACCAACTATCTGCGTCTGCTGAAGTTGCCGGCCCAGATACAGATGGCACTGAAGGACCGCGAGATAGACATGGGGCATGCCCGTGCCCTGTTGTCGCTCGACTCGCCGTCGATGCAACTCAAGTTGTTCAAGGAGGTACAGAAAAACCAGTACTCGGTGCGCAAGGTCGAGGAGATGGTGCAGATGCTGAAGAGCGGTGAGAATGTACATTCGGCCACTAAGACCATCACTTCGCGGATGCCGATGCCGAAGGCGTTCACCGAGTTCAAGCAACGCCTGACCGACCGTCTGCAGGCCAAGGTGCAACTGACCTGCTCGCCGACGGGCAAGGGCAAAATCAGCATACCCTTTGCCAGCAGCGAGGATCTGGAACGTATCATCAAAGCCATAGAGGGCGGGGGAGAGTAGGCCGATGAAGAGTGTGTGGGCAATCGTGGTTGGTTTGATGCTGCTGGGGTGGGGGCGTACCTCTGCCCAGACGGCAGTCAGCGACTCGGTGGTGATGGCTGTCGACTCGCTGTACAACCGGATGATGGCCGACAGTGCCGTGGTGAGCAGCCAGCCGGACAGTCTCGGCGGTGTGCCATTCGTGGCCGGGAAGCCCGATGTGCGCCGTAAGGCACCACGCGACTGGAACACCTGGCGCCCGGACCCGAAACGGGCTCTCTGGCTGGCCCTTGTCATACCCGGCGGCGGTCAGATATACAACCGCAAATACTGGAAACTGCCCATCGTCTATGGCGGCTTTCTGGGGTGTATCTACGCCATGCGGTGGAACAATATGATGTATAAGGACTATTCGCAAGCCTATCTCGACCTGGCCGACAACGACCCGAAGACCGACAGTTACAACCAATTCCTGCATCTGGACCAGCAGATCAACGATTACAACAAAGACCGCTATCTCGACATCTTCCGCCGCCGTAAGGACAAGTACCGCCGTTGGCGCGACCTGAGTTTCTTCGTGATGGTGGGCGTCTATGCCCTCTCGGTGATTGATGCCTACGTGGATGCCGAACTGTCGGACTTCGACATCTCTAAAGACCTCAGCATGAAGGTGCGCCCCACGGTGATGGGCAATGGCAGTTCGGCCAATCCCATCTATGCCTCGTCGGTGGGCGTGAATTGCAGTATTAACTTTTAGACATTTTTATTAAGCATATAAACATATAGCATGATGAAAAAACTGATGTGTCTGTTGGCCCTTCTGCCTCTGACCGCCCTCGGCCAGATAGAGGTGGTCGATGCCAACGACGACGATGATGAGATAGACGTGATCGACGACCGGGGCAACCGCGAGGAGATAGACTTCCCCGAGGCCATGTCGTACCAACTGGACAGCCTGATGGGTCAATATATGACGAAGACCTATATGACCTACGACAGCGACTGCCGGATGACCGACGACAACCCGACCTTCGCCCGAGAGGTCTACATCGATCGTCTGCACCGTCTGCCCACCATCATGGAGATGCCCTACAACGAGGTGGTGCAGACCTGCATCGACCGCTATACCGGGCGGCTGCGCCGTCAGGTCAGTTGGATGCTGGGAGCCTCCAATTTCTATATGCCCATCTTCGAGGAGGCCCTCGAGGCCTACCAACTGCCGTTGGAACTGAAGTATCTGCCCATCATCGAGTCGGCCCTCAACCCCGGGGCCACGTCGCGGGCCGGTGCTGCCGGACTGTGGCAGTTCATGCTGGCCACAGGCAAGATGTACGGCCTGGATGTCAACTCGCTGGTCGACGAGCGTCGCGACCCCGTCAAGGCATCGTATGCCGCCGCCCGCTATCTGAGCGACCTGTATAAGATCTTCGGCGACTGGAATCTGGTGATTGCCGCCTACAACTGCGGTCCGGAGACCATCAACAAGGCCATCCGCCGTTCCGGTGGCGAGACCGACTACTGGAAAATCTACCCCTATCTGCCCCGTGAGACCCGTGGCTATGTGCCCGCCTTCATCGCCGCCAACTATGTGATGAACTACTACTGCGAGCACAACATCTGTCCGATGCGTTCAGAACTGCCGGTGAAGACCGACACGGTGATGATCGACCGCAACGTCAGTTTCTCACTGTTGGCTACCGTCTGCGGACTCGACCTGCAGATGCTCCGTTCGCTGAACCCCTCGTATCGTCGCGACATCGTGCCGGGCAACACCGCCCTTTCAGCCTTGCGACTGCCGGTGGGCGATGTGGCCCGGTTCATCGACATGCAAGACTCCGTCTATGCCGCCGGCAGCAGCGTGCAGAAGCGTGCCGTGGTCGACATAGCGGAAGAGCAGGTGACACCGGCGAAGAAGGGCAAGAAGCGTGGTCGCGACCGTGGTCAGCGGGTGACGGTGCGCCGTGGCGACACCCTCTCGACCATTGCCCGCCGCAATGGGACGACCGTCAGCAAACTGCGCCGTCTGAATGGTCTGCGCGGCAACAGCATCCGTGCCGGACAGAAAATCAGGGTGCGCTAATAATATATAATAAGGTATAGGAGACAACCTATGGACGAAGAGCAAAGACAGCGAGAAGTCGCCGACGAGAAGATGATTTCTGCGGCCTACGACAAACTGATAGCCGACTATCTGGCCTCGCGCCACCGCAAGAAAGTTGACCTGATCACAAAAGCATTTAATTTTGCCCGCCAGGCTCACAAAGGCGTGCGACGTCTGTCGGGCGAACCCTATATCATGCACCCCATCGCCGTGGCACAGATTGTGTGCGAGGATATCGGACTGGGGTCTACCAGCATCTGTGCCGCCTTGCTCCACGACGTGGTGGAAGATACCGACTACACCGTCGAGGACATAGAGAATATGTTCGGGCCGAAGATAGCACAGATCGTTGACGGCCTGACGAAGATCAGCGGCGGCATCTTCGGCGAGCAGGCCTCGGCACAGGCTGAGAACTTCAAGAAACTGCTGCTGACGATGAGCGAGGACATACGCGTCATACTGATCAAGATAGCCGACCGTCTGCACAATATGCGGACCCTCGACTCGCAGCCCGCCAACAAGCAGTATAAGATAGCCGGCGAGACGCTCTATCTCTATGCCCCGCTGGCCCACCGCCTGGGGCTGTATAAGATCAAGTCGGAACTGGAGAACCTCAGTTTCAAGTTCGAGCACCCAGAGGAGTATGCCGCCATCGACAAGAAACTGGAGGCCACACGAGTGTCGCGCCACCAGTTGTTCGACCAGTTTACCAAACCCATTGAGGAAGCCCTCGACAAGATGGGTATCGCCTACGAGATCAAGGAGCGTGTGAAGACGCCATACTCCATCTGGAACAAGATGCAGAACAAGCACGTCACCTTCGAAGAGATCTACGACATCCTGGCCGTGCGTATCATCTTCACCCCGAAGGTGCGTGCCGAGGAAGTCAACGAGTGCTTCAATATCTATGTGGCACTGGCCAAGATCTATAAGATTCACCCCGACCGCACCCGCGACTGGCTCAACCATCCGAAAGCCAACGGCTATCAGGCTCTGCACGTGACGCTGATGTCGAAGCAGGGCCACTGGATAGAGGTGCAGATACGCTCCGACCGCATGAACGAGATTGCCGAGCAGGGGCTGGCCGCCCACTGGAAATACAAGGAGAACGACTATGGCGAGGACGAGGGCGAACTGAACCAGTGGCTGCGCACCATCAAGGAGATACTTGACGACCCGCAGCCCGACGCCATGGACTTCCTCGACGCCATCAAACTGAACCTCTTTGCCAGCGAGATATTCGTCTTCACTCCCAAGGGCGAGATTAAGACGATGCCGGCCGACTGTACCGTGCTCGACTTCGCCTTCTCCATCCACACCTTCCTCGGCTCTCACTGCATCGGGGCCAAGGTGAACCACAAACTGGTGCCGCTGAGCCACCGGCTGCAGAGCGGCGACCAGGTGGAGATACTCACCTCGAAGTCGCACCACGTGCAGCCCTCGTGGATCAACTTCGTCAGCACGGCCAAGGCCAAGGCGAAGATACAGGCCATCCTGCGGCGCATCAGTCGCGAACAGCAGAAGACCGGCGAGGAGATGCTCACCGCCTGGCTGATAAAGAACGGCATGGAGAAGACACCGGCCGTCGTCGACCAGTTGGCTAAGTTCCACGATGTGGGCCGTCGCGACGAGTTCTACCAGGCACTGGGCGAGAAGCGCGTCATCCTGGGTGAGAAAGACCTCGATGAACTGAAGGGCAAGAACAAGAAAAAGAAAAGCGAGGGCGGTGGCGGCTGGCGCAAGTTCGTGCCCTTCGTCAAAGCCAAGAAGGATGAGAAAGAGGAACAGCCCGAACTGTTCGTCGTGCCGGAGAAATTCAACCGCAAGAAGCCTATATATATCAACGAGTCGAACATCCGCCAGTATATCTTCCCCGACTGTTGTCACGCCATCCCGGGCGACGACACGCTGGGCTATATCGACAACTACAACCGCATAGAGATTCACAAGCGCACCTGTCCGGTGGCCAACAAACTGAAGGCCAGTTACGGCAACCGCATCCTCGATGTGAAGTGGGACATGCACAAGCAACTCTTCTTCGATGCTACTATTCGGCTGGGAGGCATCGACCGCCGAGGGCTGCTGAACGATGTGACGCGTGTCATCTCTCAACAGATGAGTCTGGACATCCGCAAGGTGGTCTTCACTACAGAAGACGGCATCTTCGACGGCACTATCGAACTGCGTGTCCACGACCGCGACGAGGTGCATGGCATCATCGACAGCCTGAAAGAGGTGGACGACCTGAAGGAGATTTCGCAAATCATGTAGGCCTAAGGCCTAAATGATAAATGCGCTTCGCTAATTGATAAGAAGGACTACAATATAAACTAAAAACTAGAACAGGAAATATGATGAAAAAAGAACTGGAGACTCTGAGATGGTGGATGGTACTTGCGCTGTTCACCGTCCATTGTTCGTTATTCACCGGTGAGGTGCAAGCCGCCTCGCCTTACGACAATCCCGACACGCTGGTGGTGGCCCGCGACGGCACCGGACAGTTTCGCACCGTCACCGATGCCATCGAGGTGTGCCGTGCCTTCATGGACTACCACAAGGTGATCTTTGTCAAGAAGGGCGTCTACAAGGAGAAGGTCATCCTGCCCCAGTGGCTGCAGAACATCGAGATATGCGGCGAGGACCGCGACCAGACCGTCATCACCTACGACGACCATGCCAACATCAGCATGGACGGCAATTTCTGGCCAGCCGAGACGAAGGCGCAACTGCTGGCCATGGGCGACCGCCCGAAACTGGGCACCTTCCGCTCGTTTACGCTCAGGATTGATGCCAACGACATCACGCTGAAGAATATCACCATCGAGAACAACTCGGCCCGGCTGGGACAGGCCGTGGCCCTGCATACCCAGGGCGACCGTCTGCGGTTCGTCAACTGCCGCTTCCTCGGTCATCAGGACACGGTGTATACCGGTATGCCGAACACGCGCCTCTATTTCGACCACTGCTATATAGAAGGTACCACCGACTTTATCTTCGGCCCTTCAACGGCATGGTTCGAGGACTGTGACATTTTCTGTAAGGCGAACAGTTACATCACGGCGGCATCTACACCGAAAGAGGCGGCCTTCGGCTATGTGTTCAACAACTGCAAGATAACGGCTGCCGACCAGGTGGAGAAGGTCTATCTGGGCCGTCCCTGGCGCGACTATGGCTATACGCTCTTCATGCACTGTTCTCTGCCCAAGCAGATACGGCCCGAGGGCTGGCACCACTGGCAGAAAGAGCGCGAGCAGACGGCCCGCTACCTAGAGTTCGAGAATACGGGCGAAGGGGCTGTCGCCGACAAGCGTGTTGCCTGGAGCCGCCAGTTGACGAAGAAAGAAGCGCAGGAGGTGACGCTGGAGAATGTCTTTAAGCGTGAAGACGCATGGAGGGTTGAGCCATAAGGGCTCAACCTTTTTTATTGCAGTCCGTCCAACTGGTGTTTTAACGACTGCAGGTCGTCGCGAACGGAGATGAGGCGCGTCAGCACGTCGGCCGTCTTGTCGGCACCGTCGCGGTTCTGATTGATGATGCGCTTGGCGGCGGCCAGTTTGAAGCCGCGTACTTTCACCAGGTTGTGTATCAACTTGATCTGGTCAATGTCTTTCTGTGTGTACTGCCTCACCTTGTTGCTCCCCGTGGTCTTCGGCTTCAGATAGGGAAATTCTGTCTCCCAGAACCTCAGTGTGCTCTCGTTGAGGTCGAACATCTCTGCCACTTCCTTGATGGAGTAGTAGAGTTTCAAGTTCTTGTTCAGGTTCAGTGCCATATCTCGAAAATCTTTTATGTCTCTAATATATTTGTGGCCGGTTTGTCAGAATGCCAGACAGGCGCGGACATTTGCATTTAATGTTGTCTCACGCGTTTCTGTCAAGTCTACCAAGGTTCCTTTGAACAAGGGACTGTAGCCGTCGTTGCTTGACCAGTAGCCCACGTTATTCTCCAGTGCCGTGCCCATGGTGGCCAGTTTGGCGTTCATACAGGTATAGTCTATCGTGGTGGCCTTGTCAGTGTAGGCAGTGCCGTTGCAGCCTATAATCATATACTGCCAGTCTTTTACCGAAGGCAGACGCCAGGTGAATGTGCCGCCGCTGACGGCCGTATGGCCTGCCGCGGCAGTGATGGCATCGGCCTGGTTCTTCTCGACGCTCTCGTCAGCCAGGGCGATGGCCAGTCCGTGGGAGCAGTCGGAAGCACTGCCCACATAGGCTATCATGGCCACGGCAGTAGTGCCAGCCGCAGCGGCCGCAGCGGGGGTGGCATACACCTGTCCGTCCTGTCCCACCACGCTGCCGATATAGTCTTCAGTGACTTCGGCGAGCGCCTTGGGATAGGTCACTTGGTGCATCTTTACCGTAATGTTGTGGAATTGCTCATGGGCGAATGTCACGTTGTTTCGGCGGTAGAGATAGATGTCGCTTCCCACCGTTGCAGTCAGCATGACCTGTGCACCGCTGATACCGCTAAGGGCGGCGAATATCTCGTTGGTGGCAGCAGCGGGGGTGACGGTGATGTCGCCGGTCTCGCTACCGCTCTTTTTCAGTCCGGTGGCGGAGATGCGCAGGCTGCTGGCGTTGAGGGCCGCTCCGCTTGTGTTCTGCAGGTTGAATCGCACGATGGCCTGCTGGTTCTCGAAGGTCACCGGACTGACGGCCGAAATGCCGCTGCCGCTAATCTTGTCGATATGTGCCGTTGCCGTGGCATAGTCGAAGTTAGTGGCGATGTCGGTAAGCGTACCCTTCTGTCCAGTGTAGGTCATCTCCTGCCTGGGGAACTGGAGCGTCAGGTCTGCCGGTATAGGCACGTCCATGCCTATTGAGATGCCGCCGTTCAGCACTGCCGTGGCGGCGTTGGCACCAGGGCGGAGGCTGCCAGTGAACCAGTTGCTTTCATATTTCACATAGACATTCTCCGTGGTGGCCCATGTGGCTTGGATGGTTTTGCCGTCAATAACCAAAGCGCGGCGGCGGCTTGCATCGCCGCCTTCGTCACCGCCCTTCGAGGCGTTCACCGTCATTGTGTATGTCTTTCCGGCCTCCATCTTGTTCGGGTCGGCCGAGGGGGTGTCGTCTGATGAGCATGCCGTCAGCATGCTGCCTGCAAAGAGTGTTGCCAGCAGTGCTGAGAGCGTTGTGAGTCGTGATGTGCGTTCTGTCTTCACTTGTCGTTGGTTATTGATTTTGGCGCAAAGGTACGAATTATTTTCGAATTAGGGCGTATCTTGCGGCGGAAATTTTCTCTGGTAAGATTTCGATAGCAAAAACCATGCGGAAAGCGTGCGCTGCTGTGAGTGGGAAGACGACCGGTGTCAGGCTGGTGGTGATGACGGAATCAGATAAAAAAACAGGCTGATTCTTTGTGGTTTAGGAAAAAAGCAGTACCTTTGCACCCTAAATAAACAACAGCAAATCGTAAATCGTAAATAGTCCAATTGTAAATCGTCATGATGACCGCAAAAGAAATCCGCGACTCGTTTAAGAAATTCTTTGAGTCAAAGGGCCATGCCATCGTGCCCTCAGCACCGATGGTGATTAAGGATGACCCCACGCTGATGTTCACCAACGCCGGCATGAACCAGTGGAAAGATATTATATTAGGAACGCGCGACCCGGAGCCGCGCCGCCGTGCCGACACACAGAAATGTCTGCGTGTCAGCGGCAAGCATAACGACCTGGAGGAGGTGGGCCACGACACCTACCACCACACCATGTTCGAGATGCTTGGCAACTGGTCGTTTGGCGACTACTTCAAGGAGGGTGCCATCGACATGGCCTGGGAGTATCTGGTCGACGTGCTGAAACTGAACCCAGAGGACCTCTATGTCACCGTCTTCGAGGGTGACCCCAAAGAGGGTCTGGAGCGCGACGACGAGGCTGCCGGCTACTGGCTGAAGCATGTGCCCGCCGACCATATCATCAACGGCAATAAGCACGACAACTTCTGGGAGATGGGCGACACGGGTCCCTGTGGCCCCTGTTCGGAGATTCATGTGGACAGCCGTACGCCGGAACAGCGCAAGGCCAGCGGCATCAGCGGTCGCGACCTGGTGAACCAGGACGACCCGCAGGTCATCGAGATATGGAACCTGGTGTTCATGCAGTACAACCGCAAGGCCGACGGCTCGCTTGAGAAACTGTCGATGAACGTCATCGACACCGGCATGGGCTTCGAGCGTCTGGTCCGTATGCTGCAGGGCAAGCACTCCAACTACGACACCGATGTGTTCCAGCCCATCATCAAGGCCGAG
>OCTX014555884.1_pt1 | contig 17061 bp, 13 predicted proteins | sample 1539691 | NCBI WGS metagenome assembly OCTX01 (sample SAMN02144231, study PRJEB22623) | gut metagenome | biome: sheep rumen | host: Ovis aries | place: New Zealand | reverse complement strand
ACATAGCTGTTGCTGGCATAGATGTCGCACATCTCCGCCTTCAGGTATGAGAGGCTGCCGTCGCCTGTATCGTAGGGGTCACTTTTGCATGCCTGTAGCAGCAATCCAGTTACGACAAGGATTAGCATACATGGTAAGTATCTTCTCACGCAGAAAATCATAATCAGGGTTTGGAACTTTTACTTTTGCTATCTGTTTGTTCAGGTATTTCTCGAAGGTTTGCTTGTCGGCTGCAGTATATTTGTCGCTGTTATTAGTACCATCAAGCTCATCCTTTGCTATCCAGTTGCATGGATATAGCCTGTATCGGGAATGTATCTCGGCATCAATATGCTGGGCAATTTCATGGAACATTTCTTTGCGAGGAATGTCTTTTTTCCCCATTTCATCGAGCCATTCGTCAATGCAGGGGGATAATTCGTAGTGCACCCTACCCTTGAAACCCATGATACCAGTCTTCATATTGTTGAGGTCATCCTGCTTGCTCTTCTTCCACCCAGGAACATCGCGTTTATATTGGAACTCCTCGGCTTTAAGATAGTCACAGGGGTCGTATTCGTAACTGATGGTAAGGGGGGCTATATGCAGGTCTTTCAAGGCATCAGTAAGGGAAGTTCCTTCTGCTACCCCCATAGCGAACATTTTCAGAACGCTGTCCTGAGTGCGGTCATCTGAGTCTTTTGCCCTACCCTCGCGCTGGGCTATCCATATATTCTCGCCTTTCTCATTGACAGCATAGTGGATATACTCACTCATAAGGCGGGAAGAACGCATCATCTCATGGGCAGTAAGACCTCGGCGGACTGTAAAGCATTTGTTCATGCGAACTAACTTCTTTATCCATGAATATATAAGGAGGTTGTCACCAATGCCTATCTCGCAGGTACGCTCGAAGCCGTTATTATAAAGCATCAAGTCAAGAAAAGCAGAATCGAGAACTATATCACGATGGTTTGACACAAAAAGGTAACGCTTTTGCTTCACCATATCCTCAGGATAGGAAAAGGTTGTTCCCTTGGTACAACGCGCAATACATAGTTTTACAACAGGCTTCATGAAGCGAATCTGGAAGTCCTGAGCAGTCTTGACACCACGAAAAAGCAGCCGAAGAAGGAAATTTCGCACAAACATCGGCATCCAAGGAGCAAAGCCTTTCATGATGAGATTAAACTGTCTGTCTTTGAGAAGTTCTTTGAAGACTACAGGCATTTCATCCTCATTATAAGGGCGGATTTCATCAAAATCTGGATTGTATGACATCGTTTTCTCAATATTTTTCTGCAAAAATACAATGTTTTTTCGGAAAAAAAGAAATATTGAATATTTTTTTGTAATTTTGTCACCCAAAACAACCAAATCTTAAAAAAACATATAATCATAATGTCAAAACACAAGAAAAACAGAAATTCATTTAGCGGTTCACTCGGATTTGTTCTTGCAGCAGCCGGAAGTGCTGTAGGACTGGGTAACATTTGGCGTTTCCCATACCTTGCTGCCCGTAACGGCGGCGGTGTATTCTTGATGGTATATATCATTCTTGCCATCACCTTCGGCTTCACCTTGCTGATAACAGAGGTGGCAATCGGCAGACGTTCACAACAAGGTCCGCTGACTGCCTACAAGTTCTTCAACAAGAAATGGGCTTTCATAGGTTTCCTGTCGTTTGTTATTCCGTCAATAATATATCCTTATTATTGCGTCATCGGAGGATGGGTGCTGAAATACTGCATGCAGTATCTGCTCTTTCAGGGAGACGAAGCGGTAAAAGAAGGATTTTTCAGCGATTTCATCACGCAGCAATGGGCTCCGATAGGATACATGCTCTTCTTTGCTGCAATGTGTTTCCTCGTAGTATATAGCGGAGTGGAAAAGGGTATTGAGAAGTTCTCGAAGATAGTAATGCCCCTGCTGCTGTTCCTTGTTATATTCATCTGTATCTACTCTCTCTTCATAGAGAATACAGACGCCAACGGAGTAACACGCACTGGTCTGGAAGGCGCTGCCGTTTACCTCATTCCGAACTTTGAAGGCATCACCCTTACTAAGTTCCTTAAGATTACGATGGACGCCTGCTCGCAGTTGTTCTACTCTCTGAGTATTGCTATGGGTATCATGGTGACTTATGGCTCATATATGAAGAAAGATGTCAACCTGGGACAGGCTGTTGACCGCATTGAGATATGCGACACCGTGATAGCCATTCTTGCCGGTTTGATGATTATCCCTGCCGTCTATGTCTTCATGGGAACAGAAGGAATGGGAGCTGGTCCTGGACTTATTTTCGTTGCGCTGCCAAAGATATTCCAATCTCTTGGCGCCTTCGGCCCCTTCCTGGGAATAGCATTCTTCCTGCTGGTGCTCTTTGCTGCCACCACAAGTGCCGTGAGCATTCTGGAGGCTTGCGTATCGAGCGTTATGGATGCCTTCCATTGGAGCAGGACAAAGGCTATCTGCATAATGCAGGGCGGAGCACTCATATCAAGTATCATCGTATGTCTGGGATATAACGTATTTTACTTTGAATATGAACTGCCTAACGGAGCAGTGGCACAGATTCTCGACATCTTTGACTACGTCTCCAACAACCTGATGATGCCTATCCTGGCAATTCTCACCTGCATACTCTTCGGATGGATAGCAAAGCCAAGACTTCTCGTTGGAGAGATACGCATGAACGGCTACCCATTCAGAAGAAAGACAATGTATATCATTATGCTGAAATACATTGTCCCCATATTGCTTACCATACTGCTGATAGGAGCCTTCGGACTTTACTAAAAGTGAAAAGTGAAGAATAAAAAAATCCGGGAAGAATATCTATCTTTCCGGATTTTTATTTTCTTAGGTATAAAATCTTTAACCGTTAACCCTTTTACACTCTATACAGCAAACCGTTCTTTAGGTCTGCCTCTGCTATCTTCTTTATCTTCACATGGAGTTTCTTACCAGTAGCATTGAATGGTATGAACTCCGTGAAGCGATAGTAGCGAGGGCGTTTGAAGTTTGCAATGTCGGAACTCTGTTTGCAGAATTCATCGAGTTCTTCTGGTGTCAGTGACTTGTCATCACGAACGATATATGCAGTAACCATCTGTCCGCGAATCTTGTCAGGGACAGAAGTAACAATACAGTCCTTCACCTTCGGATGGGTATTCAGGACAGCCTCAACCTCTGTTGGATAGATATTCTCACCAGAAGAAATTATCATATCGTCCTTACGACCTACGATGGTTACAAACTGATTATCGTCCCATGTGCCGAGGTCATTGGTATAAATGAAGCCCTTGTAGTACTTCTTCTCTGTTTCCTCTGGCTTATTATGATATACATATGGAGACTTTGCTGGTGAACAAATAATAACCTCGCCAACCTCTGAGCCGTCTGTTGCTACCAAATCATCTGGTTCCGCCCTGCGATCTTCATATACTTTTACCACACGGACATCATCATCAACGCATGATGCACCAGCTGTACCAGCATTCTCGGGCAGGTCAAAAGGACGAAGGAAAGTATTCCAGAACGTTTCTGTAGTACCATAACCGTTATATATATTAGGTGTAAGAACCTTCTGGTAACGGATGCAGGCAGAACGCTCCAGCGGACTACCCATAGTTACGATGCCCTTTAGGGCACTGATATCATAACCCTGACGCTCCTGAACATCGGCAAGTTCTTCAAGAACTGTAGGCACTCCCACAACGAAGGTTATCTTATACTTCTGCACCAACTTCAATGCTGTACGCGCTTCGAACTTTCCAAGTATTACGAGAGTGGCACCGGCATAAAATGTCGGGCAAGGTCCCGCACAATGCAATCCTCCACGATGGAACCAAGGAGTCGTATTCATCGTAACGTCCTTGTAGCTCATAGGGAAATGAATCATAACATCATGGGCAGAGAGCACCTCATTGATGCTTGTCATGGCAACCCCCTTAGGTTTGCCTGTAGTACCAGATGTATAAAGACGAGTCGTCTCGTCATATATGTTATATTCACCCATATAAGGAGGTTCTTCGCTGCTTGCTTCTGCCACATAATCATTATAGCAGGTTGCTCCTTCCATTTTCTTATCGCTTGCCACGACAATTCTCTTAGGCTTGTGCTTAGCCTGATTGACGGCAGCAATGGCGCTTTCCAGCTTTGATTCGCACACCATAAGGATTTTAGGTTTGGAGTCATCGATGTTGTACGCCAGTTCGCCTGTGCTGATACGATAGTTTACAGGACAGCAGACACCATGCATCTTCTGTGCAGCAACGTATGCAAAGGCAAATTCAGGACGGTTGACCATCTGAACCATTATGACATCGCCTTTCTGAAAATCATCAGCAACCAGAGCGTTGCACAAACGGTTTGTATCTTGGTTCAACTCCTTGTAGGTCCATTTCTTACCAGTTTCAGACGCTATCATAGCAGTTCGTTCAGTATAACGACGAACATTCCGCATAAAGCCTTCTATCCACGTATAATGGCTTTCGAAAATCTGTTTAAAGTCTGTCATCTTGTTGATTATTTATTTTGTTGTATTTTCTTTTCTTATAACTGAGCGCTGCACCTTTCCGCTAATAGTCTTTGGCAGTTCATCGACAAATTCTATTATACGAGGATATTTATAGGGGGCTGTTTCATGCTTCACATGCTCCTGCAACTCTTTTGCCAATGCCTGTGAGGCTTTTTCTTTATAATCCTTATTTAACACAATGGATGCTTTTACTATCTGTCCCCTTATCTCATCCGGGGCAGCAGTCACAGCGCACTCTAATACTGCAGGATGCGTCATCAGCGCCGACTCCACCTCAAAAGGACCTACACGATAGCCTGATGTCTTTATCACATCATCAATACGAGAAACAAACCAGAAATACCCATCTTGGTCATAGTACACCACATCACCGGTATGATATAAGCCGTCAACTATACGATGTTCGGTCATCTCCTCATTTCTGTAATATTTCTTGAAAAGTCCGAGAGGTTTTCCTGTTTCGGTCCTTATAACCAGTTCACCATGTTCCATCGGCGGAACAGGATTGCCTTCTTCATCAACGACATCTATATTATACTGTGGATTTCTGACACCCATTGCTCCTGATTTAGGAGTTATCCATGGATATGTGCCGACCACCATCGTTGTTTCGGTTTGACCATAGGCTTCACGGATTATGATGCCGGTTTTATCGTGCCATTGTTCAAACACGCTTGGGTTAAGCGGTTCACCAGCCGTAGTACACCATTTCAACGAAGACAAATCATAAGCCGATACATTCTCACGTACTAAGAATCTGTATATTGTCGGTGGGGCGCAGAAGGATGTTATTTTAAAATCCTGCATTATCCTCAATAGTTCAGAAGGTTGGAAGTGTCCTTCGTAATCATATACAAAGACCGTAGCACCAACTATCATCTGTCCATAGAACTTTCCCCATGCAGCCTTACCCCATCCGGTATCTGCCAATGTGAGGTGTAAAGAGCTTTCGTCAAGATTATGCCAGTATTTGGCAGTAACAATATGCGCCAAGGGGTATGAATAGTCGTGCATAACCATCTTGGGCTCGCCTGTTGTACCACTGGTAAAATATAGCAGGAAATTATCTGTCACCTTGTTTCTCTTGATTTTTTCCAATGGTGCAGCCTCCTGCAAACCGCGCCAGAAGTCATAAAAACCATTTGGCACCACAGGACCGATGGATATACAATGGCGTAACATCGGACAGAACCTGCGAGCTTTTTGCACATGTCCCAAAACGACAGGGTCTCCGCATGATATGATACAGCTTATACCTGCCATATGACACCTATACATTATATCCTTATCTGTCAGCATGTGGGTAGCAGGTATCGCAACGGCTCCTATTTTATGAAGGGCTACCATGGCATACCACCATTCTACACGCCTCTTCAGTATCAACATCACACGGTCACCTTTCCCGATTCCTATGCCCTGAAAGAATGCTGCACACTGGTCTGATATATTTTTCAGAGCGCCATAGGTAACATGCTTGACATCACCCTTATCATTTGCCCATAGCAAGGCTTCCTTCTCAGGTACCGTATTAGCCCATGCATCAACAACATCATATCCAAAGTTGAAGTCATCAGGCACATCTACCTTAAAGCCTTGCATAAAATCCTCGTATGTAGAGAACTTATCTTTATCGACAAACATATTAAGCATATCTAAAGCCTATAAGTTTTGTTCAAATGCCGCAACCTTCTTCCTGAACTCATCAGGAATTTCCACAGACTGCTTTGCATCATGATCCACCATTACCATTACTGTCTCACATTCACATTTTATATCCTTCGTACGGTTATTTATAGCGCGCTGGATAACAGTGAAACTCTTATGACCAAGTTTACTGATGGCTGTCTGGATAACTATCTCGTCAGGAAAATACACAGGTGAAATGAAATTAGCATCTACATGCACGACGACAGTGGACATCTTCTCAAAAAAGTCTTTCCCCATTACGTCGAAGAAGTAACGGGTCTTACACATATCAAATAATGAGAAATATACCGAATTATTGACGTGTCCGAACCTGTCAACATCTGAGAACCTCAGTTGGGCAGGCATCTGATGATGAAAAATTCTATTTATCTCTTCCATTTTGCTTTCGTAAACCAATTACATTGCTCACTTCTGCACATTATGTGCATTTGTGCATTTTCTTTCTGATTTGCGGTTGCAAAAATAGGAAAATAAGAAAATTAGAACATAAAAAATCAAATTAAAAATACCGAAATGTCGGTTTTGCAAGACGAAACGTTATTCAAGTTTTAACCATTCGCACACTTCTCTTTTGCGTGTGCGACTGACAATAATGTCTGGGAAATTTTTGCCTTTCAACAAAATACGCATCTTTCCGTTTTCCCGTCTTTCTGTACCTAAAACCTGCTCCAAAGGTACTATATATTTACGATTTACTTTCTTAAATCTCTCCTCACTCAACTGGGCTACCATCTCGTCTAACGTCTTATCTACACGATAGGAATTTCCGTCAAGTAGTTTTATATAGGTATTCTTCTGTTCTGAAACGACGTATCTTATCGTGGATATATGGATTACACGTTCTCCATTAAAAGTCTTCACTACCAAGCGCGGATGTTCTTCTCTTTCATTCGACCAACTGCCTTGAGGAGTAAGCAGAGGGGACACTTTCCGTAATCTGACAGCTTTCGACAGAGCTTTGACAAGGGTTGGTTCATCGACAGGCTTTACAAGATAGGACAGGCTGTAATATTCAAATGCCCGCAAGGCAAACTCTTCATGCGAAGTAATGAATATAATCGGCACATAACTGGGGACAATGCTCAGGATGTCGAAAATCATATCGTTACCTAACATTACGTCCGTTATAATGATATCAATATCCTTATGTCGCAACAGGTAATCCCTACATTGTTCTACCATAGTAAACGGACCTATCACCTCATAGCGCACATCATAATCTTCCAAGATGCCACAGATGAAATGGTAGTTCTGTACCTCACTATCAAATATCAATATTTTCATGTAAACACCTAAATATTCATCTGCAAAGATACCATTAAATTGCAAATATCACAAGAAAATCAAAAAAAAATTTTGTTTTTTCTTCGCTTAATCGTACCTTTGACCCGATGCTCGAAGGTACTTCCGCTCGAAAATACATACAAAAATAAAAAAAATTTCTTTTTGTTTGGTATTTTGCTCGCTTAATCGTACCTTTGCACACAATTATGAAAAGAACTATAGCAATAATATGTGGCGGAGATTCGTCGGAGCATGATGTTTCTCTACGTTCAGGAGCAGGTATCTACTCCTTTTTCCATGAAGGCGACTACAACCTTTATATTGTGGACATCAAAAAGGGCGACTGGCATGTAAAGCTGTCAGATGGTACGCAGACACCTATCGACAAAAATGATTTCACATTCATAGAGAATGGAAAGAAAGTTTCGTTTGACTATGCATACATCACCATTCACGGCACCCCGGGTGAGAACGGTCAGTTGCAAGGCTATCTGGACCTCATCGGTATTCCCTACAGCACGAGCGGTGTTCTCGTAGAAGCCCTGACGTTTGACAAGTTTGTGCTCAACAACTACCTGAAGGGCTTTGGTGTTTCTGTTGCCGACAGCATTCTGGTACGCAAAGGCGAAGAAGGTGCTGTTACAGACGAGCGCATAAAGGAAACTGTTGGTTATCCCTGTTTCGTGAAGCCAGCTGCCGACGGTTCATCATTTGGCGTAAGCAAAGTAAAGTCATTTGCCGATATGCCAAAAGCACTGGAGCTGTCTTTTAACCAGAGTGATGTCGTAATGATTGAGGGATTTCTGGAAGGAATGGAAATCTCACAGGGAATATACAAGACGAAGCAGAAGAGCGTAGTGCTCCCGGCTACAGAGGTGGTCAGCGAGAACGAATTCTTTGACTATGATGCGAAATACAACGGACAGGTTCAGGAGATTACCCCTGCCCGCATGGCTCCGGAAGTGGCTGAGCGAGTAGCGAAGATAACATCTGCAATATACGACATACTGCATGCCAACGGCATCATACGTATCGACTATATCATAAAGAATCCATACACCCCTGCAGAGGCAAAAATCAGGATGCTGGAAATAAACACCACACCGGGCATGACCCAAACATCATTCATACCACAGCAAGTGCGCGCTGCTGGCTTGGATATCGGAGATGTCCTGAAAGAAATTGTAGAGAATCAGTTTGAGAGGTAAGAGGTAAGAGGTGAGAGGTGAGAGGTGAGAGGTAAGAGGTGAGAGGTGAGAGGTGAGAGGTAAGAAGTAAGAGAAAAAATGAGAAAGAGTATATCATACATACAAACACAAATAAACGAGCGTGTGCTCATCCTGGATGGTGCTACCGGAACATATCTCCAACAGCATGGGAGCAGCGGCTGCAATGATGCCCTCTGTCTTACTAATCCGCAACTTATAAGACAGATGCACCTTGACTATATTGCAGCAGGAGCAGATATCATCGAGACAAATTCCTTCAACTGCAACCGCTTTTCTTTGGCTGAATATGGTCTGGAAGACAAAGTTTATGACATCAGCAAGCGAGCAGCTGAGATAGCATGCGAGGCAGCGGGAGACAGTGTGCTTGTAGCCGGAAGCATCGGTCCGACAAGTAAGACCCTCTCCATGTCCACAGATGTCAACAAGCCCGATTCCAGGGAGGTTTCATTTCAGGAGATGCACGACACCTACTGCAATCAGGTACGCGGTCTCATAGATGGCGGAGCCGACCTGTTGCTGGTAGAAACAGTATTCGACACCCTCAACTGCAAATGCGCCATGAAGGCAATAGAAGACGTCTGCAAGGAAAAGGGTATCGTGATGCCCGTGATGGTCAGTGTCACCCTCAGTGACAACTCCGGCAGGACATTGAGCGGACAAACCTTAGATGCCTTTGTCGCTTCTATCGGCGGTACTTCCCTACCCTCCCATCCTGAAACGCAAAGCAGTATTCTGTTTTCGATAGGTTTGAACTGCGGCTTTGGCGCAAGGCAGCTGCTGCCATACATCAAGCGTCTCAATGAGATTGTTCCCTACAATATCTCGGTACACCCGAATGCAGGACTTCCAAACGTAATGGGAGAATATGACGAGACTCCCGACACCTTTGCACAGAATGCGAGACAGGCATTGGAAAGCGGTTCCCGTATAAATATCTTCGGTGGATGCTGCGGCACTACGCCCGCCCATATCAAGGCTCTAAAGGAAGTCGTAAGGCAATATGCCCCCAAGAAATATGAGCAGAAGCACACGCCAAATTGCGTATTGAGCGGACTGGAGCCGCTGCAACTCGATAATACCTTTATAAATATTGGTGAGAGGACAAATGTCGCCGGTTCGGCAAAGTTCAAGAAACTCATAGCCGCCAAGAACTACGAGGCAGCTCTTGCCATTGCCCGCCAGCAGGTGGAGAATGGCGCACAGGTGATAGATGTCTGCATGGACGACGGCATGATAGACGGCATTGATGCCATGACGACCTTCCTGCGCCTCATCGCGGCAGAGCCCGAGATAGCCCGGGTACCGATAATGATTGACTCCTCCAAGTGGGAGATTATAAAGGCAGGTCTGGAGAATGTGCAGGGCAAGAGCATCGTCAACAGCATTTCCCTAAAAGAGGGAGAAGAACCATTTTTAAAGAAAGCGCGGCACCTGCGCTTTATGGGAGCCGCTGCTGTCGTGATGCTGTTCGACGAGCAGGGACAGGCTGATTCGTATGAGAGGAAAGTTTCTGTGGCACGCAGGGCATACGCCCTATTGAAGGGTATCGGATTCCCTACCCAGGACATCATCTTCGACCCCAATGTGCTTGCCGTGGCGACAGGTATGCCGGAGCACAACGATTATGCGCGTGCCTTCATCGAGGCATGCAGGACAATACATCAGGAGATGCCGGAGGTACATTTGTCTGGCGGCATTTCAAATCTCTCATTCTCTTTCAGGGGCAACAACGCCATAAGACAGGCGATGCATTCTGTCTTCCTGCATCATGCCATGCAGGCGGGGCTGGATATGAGCATACTGAATCCGGCAATGACGACAATATACTCGGAGATTCCCGAGGACTTGCTAAAGGTCGTGGAGGATGTGATACTTAACAAGGACGAAGGCGCAGGCGACCGATTGATGGCGTATGCTGAAAGCCATAAGCCCGAAGCCCCATCGACAGCCTCAAAGGAAAACGCTTCGGATGCCGCAAAAGAAAAAGGTAACTTACATTCTCTCATCTCACGGGCTTTCCTGAAGGGTATTACCGATGACATCGAGGACTTAACGGCGGAAGCTCTAAAGAAGGTATCGGCACCGCTTGCCGTAATCGACACCTATCTCATGCCGGCAATGGAGGAGGTCGGCCGCCTGTTTGGCGAAGGCAAGATGTTCCTGCCGCAGGTGGTGAAGTCGGCAAGGGTTATGAAGAAGGCTGTTGCCGTGTTGGAGCCATACATGGTAAACGAAGGCAGCGAAGGAACCACCGGAGACGGCAATGCCCAGAATATGGCTGCACCTATTGTCTTCGCTACCGTGAGAGGCGACGTCCATGATATCGGCAAGAACATATCGGCAGTAGTGCTGCAATGCAACGGCTTCAAGGTTCACGACCTTGGCGTCATGGTAGAGACAGATACTATCGTTGATACGGCAGCGCAAGAACATTCTCCCGTTATCTGCCTGTCAGGTCTCATAACGCCGTCCCTTGACGAAATGATAAAGGTGTTGCAGGAACTGCGCCGCAGGGGAATGACGATTCCGGTGATAGTAGGCGGCGCGACTACCAGCGATGTTCACACAGCAGTAAAGATGGCACCGGAATATGAGGACGGCATCGTAATCCACTCCCCGTCTGCTGCCGAGAATGCCAATATCATCAGGCATCTGCTGGGAGAGAACAACACGGAGTACTTGGCAGAGGTAAAGGCAAGGCAGGAACTCCTGAGACAAGAATATCACAATGCCCGGAAGGAAGAGGCTCCGCAAAGTTTCTCCCTCGCCGAGGCACGCCAGAGACGCCATATAAAAAAGGTGACGGAGGTCGCCATACCGACAGCAGAGGCAATGCGTCCATTCTATGAGGAAGTTCCCATATCAAAGGTGAGGAGATACATCAACTGGAATATGTTCTTCCAGGCATGGGGGCTGAAAGGAGACGTCCGCACACAGAGCGACGGGCAGCAGCTAAGGGCAGATGCGGAGCAGATGCTTCGCGAGATAGAGGTGCAGAATACCATCCGCCTCATAGCAAAGGCGCAGATAATGCCGGCACACAGCACTCCATACGACGAAATCGTGGTAAACGGACATATCCTCCCCATGCCGCGCAGCAAGAACGTCGAGGGCGAGAGCAAATGTCTTGCCGACTACATACTGCGCAAAGACGAGGGACATGATTTCATCTGTCCTTTCGTAGTGAGTGCCGGAATAGGTCTGCAGGAGTTGCAGGAGCACTATCGCAGCAACAACGACGAATATCGTGCCACGATAGCAAAGCTGCTGTGCGACCGTCTGACGGAAGCCCTTGCGGAATATTTGGAGAAACGCATCGGATGGGGCACAAGCCACATCAGGATGGCATTCGGATATGGAGCATGCCCCGACCACGCCCTGAAACGCGATGTCTTCGAACTGCTCGGAGTAGATTTCCTCTCCCTGACGGAAACAAATATGATAATCCCCGGCGAGTCTATCTGCGGACTGTTATTTGCAAACACCCCTACAAAATATTTTAATGTATGAAATGACGAACGAAGCAAGTGCAGAGTAAAAACTCGTTTTACTATGCCTTGCAAGGAGGAATTGCATTTTAAAAAAGTTATTTTGAAAAATGAAAGTAACCGATATCATTAAGGATGCAGAGGCATCCGGCAAGAAACGTTTTTCGTTTGAGTTGCTGCCACCACTCAAGGGCGATGGCATACACGCCATATTCGACGCCATCGACTCACTGATGCCTTACGACCCGGCATTCATCAACGTCACCTCCCACCGCGAGGAGATGAAATATACCGAGCGTCCCGACGGACTGATTGAGAAGCACGTGGTGCGCCGCCGCCCCGGGACCACTGGTGTGTGTGCCCGTATAAAGCAGAAGTACGGCATCGAGGTGGTGCCCCACGTCATCTGCGGCGGGCAGACGAAGTATGACATCGAGGACCTCCTCATAGACCTCGACTTCCTCAGCATCAAGAACGTGCTGGCTCTGCGCGGCGATGCCATGCCAGGCACAAACCGCTTCGTCCCAACCCCGGGCGGACACGCGCATGCCGACGCTCTGGTAAAGCAGATAAGCGACATGAACCGGGGCATCTTCATTGACGCCGAGCCCAATACGAGCCACTGCTCCGAGTTCTGCATCGGGGTGGCAGGATACCCTGAAAAGCACGTCGAATCGCCCAATGCGCAAACCGACCTCGATTACCTGAAGCGTAAGATTGATGCCGGAGCGGAATATATAGCGACCCAGATATGCTATGATACCGACACCCTGCTGCGTTTCCGCGACAAATGCAGAAATGCCGGCATCAACGTCCCTATCCTTCCGGGGCTGAAGCCCTTCGCTACGAAAACCCAGCTGACCATCCTTCCACAGACCTTTGCGGTAGATTTGCCGCAGGAGCTGGTCGAGAAGGTTATGAAGTGCCAGAATAACGACGAGGTAAAGAAGGTGGGCATTGAGTGGGGTATAAAACAAGGCGAGACCCTCTTGAAGGAAGGCTTCGCCATATTACATTTCTACACCATGACCCGCACGCAGCAGGTAGAGGAGATAGTTAAAGGATTACGTCTTTAGTATTGTTGTCAACATTCAGTTTCCGGGCGAGTATGAAGAGATAGTCGCTCAGCCTGTTGACATACTTCAGCATTGCACCATTGACCTTAGACCATTGAACATTGACCGTTGAGGCATCCTCCTCCCCTCGGGGAGGTCGGGAGGGAGTCTCATCCTCCACCCTCAGCATTGCACGCTCTGCCCTTCTGCATACCGTGCGGCAAACGTGGGCAATGGCTGCCGCCCTGCTGCCGCCAGGCAGTATGAAGTGGAAGCGTTTGTCCTCCTGAGCATCCTCCACGACAGCCGTCAGGCGGTCTATCTCTGCCTCCATACTTTCCGTCGTCAGCGGATGGTCGCTCTTCGCGCCCGCAAGGCAGCCGCCAACAACGAAGAGGTTTCGCTGTATCTCCGTCAAGACGTCCCTGTCCCGCTGCTCAGTGCAATATGTCATCAGCAGCCCCAACTGAGAATTCAGTTCGTCAATAGTGCCGTAAGCCTCCAGTCGTTCACACTTTTTCTCGACACGCTGACCATTCGCCAACGATGTCATTCCCTTATCACCGGTCTTTGTATATATCTTCATAGCGAGTGCGAAGGTACGAAAATTATAACGAATACGAAAATTTAAACGAAAAACTTAGATAAAAATTTGTTTTTTTCCCACTAAATCGTATCTTTGCACACGGAAAGAATTCAAATAGGATATTATGGTAGTAACAAAAGAGGATGCCATGAAGGCTTTTAAGAAAGCTCTGGCTCACAAGAAAGAAGCAAAAGACCAATTTGAACGATGGTTACGGGAAAGAGGGGTTGAAGGAAAAGTGGTTACGCTATGATAGACTTCTCGCTTCAACACATTCTTCAAATTCTCCTTATGACATCACTCTGTCAGAGGCTGGCTTTATCTTTCTCACAGATAACGGCATACACTATCGCGTCAGTTTCGATGAGGAAGGATAGAAGCCACTGTGCTTGCTATTATTGAAGAATTCTTCCGTTCTAATCAGCACGTATTGCTCATAAGCCCAATAGGACCAATAAGCCCAATTACTAAACAAGAGCGCAGCAAACTTGATAGCATGCTGCGCTCTTCACTTCTCCCTCCCTAACTGGGGAGGGTCGGGGTGGGACCTGGGGAGGGGCTTTTTGCTATGCTCCGTGCCACGGTGTAGGCTGTTGTCCAGGCGGCTTGGAAGTTGAAGCCGCCGGTTACACCGTCGATGTCGAGCACCTCACCGGCAAAATAGAGGTGGGGCACATGACGGCTTTCGAGGGTGGACATACTTATTGCCTTCAGCGATATGCCGCCGCAGGTGACAAACTCATCCTTGAACGGGGCACGACCGGATATCTGGTAAGTATCACAGAGCAAGACATTGACCAAACGGTTGATGTCTTTTTTGTTGAGTTCCGCCCAACGTATTGTTGCCCGCTGCTCCAAGGATTTCTGCAACAAGTATGCCCACAGACGCTGCTGCAAGCCGAAAGGACAATAGGACGACAGCTGCTTCTGGGCATGAAGCTTTTGCTGCTCCCCTATCCTATCCCGTATTTCTTCTTCCGACAGTTGCATCCACCGGATGCTGAGGGGCGAGCGGTATTCCCGTTCCGCCAGATGACGTGCCGCATAGCTCGACAGACGCAGTATGGCAGGTCCGCTCATTCCCCAATGGGTTATGAGCAGCGGTCCCTCGGCACGCATCTTTGTTCCGGGCAGCATGGCAGTGACATCGTTTACCACGAGTCCTTGTAACGACTGCAGTTGCTTGTCGGCAACAGAAAAGGAGAACAGCGACGGCACGGGAGCCTCTATCTCATGCCCCAAGGCGGCCAGCCACTCCAAACCCTTGCCGCTGGGCGAACCGCCTGTCGTGACGACGACGTTGTCGAAGCCCTCCAGTTGCGAGAGCGACGTAACGTTCTCACCGGTCTGGACTTTTATGTCATACTTACGGGCAAGCGACAGGAAGCAGTCGATGATGGCGTGAGAATCCTGCGCCTTCGGAAAGACGCACTCATCCTCCTGAGTCACCAACGGCACGCCGTGACGTTCAAACCACTCATAGGCATCCTGATGGTCGAAGACATTAAAGAGCCTTTTCATCAGCCTATGCCCTCGCGGATAGACCTGTTGCAGATCTGTCACACGGGCAAAGGAGTTGGTGCAGTTACAGCGTCCGCCACCGCTCACCTCTACCTTTGCCAGCACCCGCTGGCTGCGCTCAAAGATGGTAACATCCATCTCCGGCATCATCTCCTTCAGGTTGACAGCTAAGAAGAACCCAGCCGCACCGCCACCTATCACTGCTGTTTTCATAATGGGTGCAAAGGTAAGAAGTAAGAAGTAAGAGGTGAGAGGTAAGAGGTAAGAAGTGAGGGGTAAAAAAATTTTCTGCTGCATTTTTTGGTACTTTCATCTCTTTTTTATACCTTTGCAGCCGAATTTTAAAAATTCCATGCAATTTGGTAAATGGGAATCAGGTGTAAGACCTGAGCTGTTCCTGCAGCTGTAAGCCCTTTTTTCCTGTTACACAGAAAGCCACTGACCATTTGTCGGGAAGGCGTAACAGAGGGGGTAAGCCAGAAGACCGACCTTCTTGCGAAGACAATATCACTCCCAGGATTTGGAGTTAGATAATGACACACATTATATATAATAATAAGGCGTATGTCATGCTCCTGTGCATGATGTGTTGGTGCTTATTTGCATCAGCACAGAAACAGCATACCCTTGACAATATAGAAACGAAATAAAATTGTATTGTATTGTATCTTGCGGTGCTGCTTTTCCTTACCTCGTGTAAGGGGGTAGCACCGCTGCTTTGAATGGGGATTAGGCAAGATAATAAGATATAACAAGATAAGCCGTCAGTTCCGTAAGTAGGAAGAGGGCGCCACAGCAATCACCTGTGTAGCCTCTGAGCCTACGCCAGATGTAGAGATATAGGAAATACATCGTCAGACAAGGCATGAAGATGAGCGAACTCCATTCAATTCGTCCCTGCATCCACCAAAGATATAGCCCGATAGGCAACAAGCCCTGAATGGCGAGACCGATACCAGCCATCGCAGGGAATTTGCGATAGACGGTTTTGTTCTTGGCTGTCTCTTCTGTACGGGCATACGGCATCAGCTGTATCACCAAAGCACTCACCATCTTGGCATACGGGTCAACGGCGAGGATAGCCAGTGCAGCGTCGGCGGGTGAAAGAGAATGCAATACAAAGAACAGCAACGCAAAATAGACGATGAGCGCCAGCACGCCATAGGTGCCGATATGCGAATCTTTCATGATTTCGAGGATACGCTGACGGTCCCGTCCGCCGCCGAATCCATCAAAGAAATCGGCCAGTCCGTCTTCATGCAGAGCACCTGTCAACAGCAGACGACTTATAATTGCCAGCACGATGGCAATCTCATAGCTGAAGAACATTGAGGTGCCATAGAGCACGCCCGCCATCACCCCCGCTGTAAGCCAACCCGCCAACGGCCAAAATTCCACAACACCCTGATAAGCATTTTTCGAAGGTTGGTAGATGCGCCAGAAAGGCAGACGGGTAAAGAAAATAAGTGCTGCCCACAGACGGTCATACCAATTAGAAGTATTTTGTAATATTTCCATTATCGAAGTTATTCATTTCATTAATCATACGGACGGCAGAGTCGAGGACAGGGAAGGCACAGAGGGCACCTGTACCCTCGCCCAGCCTTAAACCTAATGAGAGCAGCGGTTTGGCATCCATTGCATCAAGCATACGACGATGTCCGCTCTC
>OCTX012290682.1_pt1 | contig 17062 bp, 12 predicted proteins | sample 1539691 | NCBI WGS metagenome assembly OCTX01 (sample SAMN02144231, study PRJEB22623) | gut metagenome | biome: sheep rumen | host: Ovis aries | place: New Zealand | reverse complement strand
CCCCCAAAAGTGACAGACTAGGACTGTCACGGATTCATGGTCGATTTGTTCGTAGAAATTCCTCACTGGTGCCATCATCATGGAACCGAAGCCTGATCTTTTCGAATGAAATACCCACACAAAAGTGACAGACTAGGACTGTCACGGATTCATGATCAATTTGTTCGTAGAAAGACCTTACTGGTGCCATCATCATGGAACCGAAACCTGATCTTTTCGGATAAAGAAACCACACAAAAGTGACAGACTAGGACTGTCACGGATTCATGGCCGATTTGTTCGTAGAAAGACCTTACTGCTGCCATCATCATGGAACCGAAACCTGATCTTTTCGGATAAAGAAACCACACTAAAGTGACAGACTAGGACTGTCACGGATTCATGACCGATTTGTTCGTAGAAATCACTCACTCGTGCCATCATCATGGAACCGAAGCTTTCCGCGGAGCCTATTCAACAAAAACAAGGGTTAAGAGAGAATGATTCAACTTCTGCCAGGGATAAGGATTAAGGTACCCAACAGGCATTCAACCTATGGCAGGGTTAAGGTAAAAACCATTCAACTTTTTTTAGGGAAGTACAACCGAAATCAGGAAAAGACACAGAAATATTTCAGCCTATACGGCTGTTTATTTAATCGTCCTGCAGAGATGGCAGAAAAAGCAGAAATTTTCAGCCTGTACGGCTGTATTCGTGTGATTCGTGAAATTCGTGTTCCCTTACACCATAGCCTATACGGCTGTTTTTTAATCGTCCCGCAGAAATCTCGGAATTGAAAATCGGCGCCTACGGGGAAAGCCAAATCGCAGAAAGGGGCTACGCCCCGTGCCATGCGGACAGTAATCATATTATCCAAAAAAGAATTATATCTTCTCTTCCGCCTTCCAAAACTAAAAAGTGAGATTAGCAAATTGTACTTGTTGGGAAGTTGCGCAATCGGTTGCATTTGCATCTAATAGTAAAAAAAGGAGGATAGAGTATGAGGCATGCAAATAATTGATTATCTTTGCATCAGAAATCAAAACTTTTAATAGCAGACCTATGAGGACAATAAGCAAATACCTGATCGCCCTGATGGCGTTGTGGATGAATGTAAGCAACCTCTCTGCCCAAGGATGGCCGGAGAAGTATAGCGGTGTGATGCTCCAGGGATTCTACTGGGATTCCTTCGATGACACCCAATGGATCTTGTTCGAGAAGCAGGCCGATGAGCTGGCTGGCACGTTCAGTCTGGTGTGGATCCCCCAGAGTGCGAACTGTGGTGGTACTTCCATGGGCTACGACCCCCTGTACTGGTTCCCTGGTCATTACAACAGTTCCTTCGGCACGGAGGAGCAGCTGCGCTCCATGATCAAGACCTTCAAGCAGAAAGGTATCGGCACCATCGCCGATGTAGTGATCAATCACCGTAAGAACGTGAGCAACTGGGTGGATTTCCCCAAGGAGACCTATAACGGTGTGACCTACCAGATGACCTCCACCGATATCGTGAGGAACGATGACGGCGGAGCCACACTGAAATGGGCCACTGATAACGGCTACTCACTCTCTGCCAACAACGACTCGGGTGAAGGATGGGACGGTATGCGCGACCTCGACCATAAGAGTGAGAACGTGCAGAACAATGTGAAAGCCTATCTGAAGATGCTGCTGGAGGACCTGGGCTATACAGGTTTCCGCTACGACATGGTGAAGGGCTACCCCGCCTCCTATACCAGTATGTATAACGCCTACAGCAAGCCCCAGTTCTCTGTGGGTGAATGCTGGGACGGCACAAGCACCATCAGGAAGTGGATCGACGGGACGAAAGACGGTGACACCCCTACCTCCGCCGCCTTCGACTTCCAGTTCCGATACACCGTGCGCAACGCTGCCAACAACAACGACTGGAGTCGCTTAGGTCAGCAGAACGATGGTAGCTATCCGTTGGTGAGCAGCAGCTACGAACAGGGCAGCTACCGTCAGTATGCCGTGACCTTCGTAGAGAACCACGACACCGAGAAGCGTTCGAACGCTCCACAGGATCCCTTGAAGAAAGATACACTGGCTGCCAATGCCTACATGCTCGCCATGCCTGGTACGCCCTGTGTGTTCCTGAAACACTGGCAAGCTTACAAGCAGGAGATCAAAGCCATGGTAGAGGCACGCAAGGTGGCAGGTATCACCAACACCAGCAGCTATACCCAGATGCGCAGTGCCAAGGAGTATTATGCCAACCTCATCAAAACCGACAACGAGAACCGCTTGATCGTGGTCGTAGGCAGCAATACCAATGGCTACCAGCCCAACGACCAGTGGCAGGAGATCCTTTCCGGCTACCACTACAAATACTACCTTGCCAGGAAGGCGGAGACAGCATGGGCTGACAAGGCCTCTGGATCCTACAAGGAAGCGTTCAGCACCCGACTGATTGCCGTGAGCGAGAGTGACGATGCCCAGATCGTCTATACCCTTGACGGCTCAGAGCCCACGTCTTCCAGTAAGAAGGTGAGCAACGGCACCGCCATCCCGTTCACCGAGGAAGGCGACTACATCCTGAAGGCCGGTCTGCTGCTGAGCAGCGGTGAGGTGAAAGGCATCATCACACGCTCCTATACCCTGAAAGAGGACAAGCCCTTGGAGTTTGTCATCCCCTCGTTCTGCACCATGGGCAGCGATGAGGTATGTGCCTTCTTCGAGGCTCCTGTCAACTGGACAAGCACCATTGCCTGCTGGGCATGGACGAACACGCCTTCGGATAACTTCACCTACTCACAAAGGAAGGACTGGCCAGGTGTGGATTGTGTGAAGATCGGTACTACCGATGAGGGCTATGATGTATGGAAATGGACATGGGACGGCACGAAGCAGAACAACAGCAGTGCCACGAAGCCCGCTTTCATCATCTTCAGCAATGCCGGAACGCCTCAGACCGCCGACTTAAACTTCCAGAACGGAGGCTATTACACCAAGGACGGACTGAAAGGCGTGGTGAGCACAGGTATCCGGGAGATCCCCATGGATGTCAATGGCAAACCCGCAGCCGTCTATAGCATCAACGGTATGCGCCTGCCGCAAGGCACCACCGCAGACCAATTGCCACGCGGCGTCTATATCATCAACGGAAAGAAAGTGGTGAAATAACACAGTAAGAGGAGGCGGTTGCCTCCTCTTTTTATTTGGCCATCCTGGTCTCCACGAAAGCACGGAAAGCAGGCAGATAGCCATCGGGGATATGAATCACCTCATCCCCGATATAGATGCAGTCATTCCTATCCACCTTCCGGATCTTATCCACGGCAACGATATAGGAACGGTGGACACGCATGAACTGCGAGGCAGGCAGCATCTCCTCCACCGCCTTCATCGTGAGATGTGTGATCAGGGGTTTCCGTTCTCCATCTAAGTAGAACATCACATAGTCTTTCATGCCGTTCACATAAAGGATTTGCTCCACGGAGACATTGCGCAGCTCACCATCCACCCGGATGAAGACAGAGGGAACAGGAGTGCTCTTCTCCGTCTTCTCCTCACGGTCGAACCAACGCCTCGCCTTCTCCACTGCCTCCAGGAATTTCTGATAGCGGACAGGCTTCAGGAGGAAATCCAAGGCGTTCACCTCATAGCTCTCAAAGGCATACTCCTTAAAGGCCGTGGTGAACACCACACGGGTCTGGGCAGGCAGACTATGTGCCAGTTCCATCCCATCGATATTGGGCATCTGTATATCAAGGAACAGCAGATCGGGCTGCCGCTCCTTGATCACGTTAATGGCTGTGATGGAGTCGGTGAACGAGTCTAACAACTGGAGGTCGGTCGTACGCTGGGCATAGGCTTCCAGCTGTCGCACGGCCAGTGGCTCATCATCGACGATGATACAGGTAAGTGTTCTCATATCTGGATAGTTACTTTTACGTGATAGATATTCTCAGAGGTCACGGTCTGTTCCCATTGGTAATGTCCCCGATAAAGCAGATCCAACCGTCTGCGTGTATTGTCGAGGCCTATGCCTGATCCGCTGCGGTCACGGTTGGGCTTCGGGTTATTGGTGTTGTCACAGACAAACACCACCTGGTTGTCTTCCTGTGTCAGACGGATGTCGATAGTGGCCTGTTCGTTGCTGTTCACCCCATGCTTGAAAGCATTCTCCACCAGTGAGATGAAGAGCAGCGGCGCTATCTCCTGCTGGGGATTAGTCACAGTGAACTGGCAATCCACCTGTGTCTTCTCATTACAGCGCAGTTTCATCAGTTCAATGTAGTTGCGCATGAACTCAATCTCCCCGCCAACAGGCACCTTCGCTTTGTTCGTCTCGTACATCGCATAGCGCAACAGGTCGCTCAGCTGCATCACTGCATCCTGTGCCTCATCCGCATCGATCTGTGTAAGACTGGAGATATTATTCAAGGTATTGAAAAGGAAATGGGGATTGATCTGACTCTTCAGCCAGGTCAATTCCGCCTCGATGTTCTTCTGCCGTTTCTCGTTCTGCCGCATCACATATCGGATACTCAGGGCGACGCCGATAGCCATCAGATTCAGCAGCAAGGAGACGGTGGCAAAAGAGATATAGCCGGCAAGCTGCGACTCAGGCATCGATCCCACATCTTTGATCAAGATATGAGCATTTAATAAAAAGACCAATACAAGGTTTGACAAGCAAAACTGCCAATAGTGCTGTCGCGACCATATCAGCGGTACCAACAGGTAGAAATTCAGCAAATAGACGAGCGTCGCCGGTACAAGCCAATACGACGACACCAAGAGTGCAGACCACATCTGCTGTGTGCTGGATGTAGTGAGATAACTGATCAGTCCTGGTGATAATACGATCAGCGACATCAGCATCACCTGCCCCAAGAACAACCCGATGTCTTTTCCTTTTATCTTCCTCATGTCTGCAAAGATACGATTATGCGAGCAAAAAGCCAAATTTATTTGAGCTTTTTCGAGCGTGAGTATTTCGGAGAAACATCACTCTCCCACCTAGTCACAAGGTGGGAGAGCAGAAAAGTACTTATTATTCGTAAAAACTTTGCATGTATTGTGCTATGCGGTTTTGAACGGTAAGGTCAACGGCTTTCACATATTTGTCATACTGCTTGTCGGTGAGGATATGCTGCATCGTCTTCTTATGACGGCTGATCAATAGATTAGCTGCATCCATCGTTTTCTCTGAGTCTTTCAAATTGTTGAAATAGTCCATCGACACCTCGAACTGGGCAATGGCAGTCTTCACCGGCTCCATCTGATCAATGGTTAGGTTGAGATAGCTGCTCATCCGTTCAAACGTGATTGAATTCGCAGTACTGTCGTTTACACTCTGTGCCATCATGTTTGTTGACATCACGAAAAGGGTCACCAATGACAAAAATAACTTTTTCATATTCTTCTGTTGTTTAAAGGGTTTGACATTTGTTTCTGAATTACGCTGCAAAGATAACCGCTTTTCACCCATCCTTCCAAAACGCTTTCGACGTTTGCCCCCACGTGTTTCGACAAATGGGAATGAATCACTCTCGGACACTATGATTTTTGCTTTATTTCCTTTCTATCTCGATTTTTCTTCGTATCTTTGCCAACAGATAGAACAAACAACAAATAGCTTATGAAACTAAGAAGAATCATTTTGATGGGAATGATGGTCTGCGGACTCAGTGTGCAGGCACAGAAATATGTGGGTGGTGACATCTCGATGCTGCCGCAATATGAGAAGGCCGGAGTGGTCTATAAGGATGCAGCAGGCAACACCGTATCGGATGTGCTCGCGTTCTTCAAGCAGGAAGGACAGAACGCCATGCGCGTCCGTCTTTTCGTCGATCCCTCAAAAGACAACGACAAGGCCGTATGCCAGGATCTCGACTATGTCAAGGATTTGGGCAAACGCATCAAGGAGGCAGGGATGAAGTTCATGCTCGACTTCCACTACAGCGATACCTGGGCCGATCCTGCCAAGCAGTGGACTCCCGATGCCTGGAAGGACTTGTCAAACGAGCAGCTCTATACCAAGATCTACGAATACACCAAAGACTGTCTGCAACAGCTGAAAGCCGCAGGAGCCACTCCCGACATGATCCAGACGGGTAATGAGATCTCCTACGGTATGCTGTGGGGTACAGAGGCTGCAGCAAAGAGTAACCAGAACAACCGTTGCTACACCAACTCTCCCGAAGCCAACTGGACCCGTTTCATCACCTTATTAAAAAAAGCTGGAGAGGCTTGTCGCGAGGAATGCCCCCAGGCACAGATCATCCTGCATAGCGAACGCACACCCAAAGCCAACATCCTCACCGACTTCTTCGACCGGATGAAAGCCGCTGCCGTTGACTATGATATCATCGGACTGAGCTATTATCCCGACTACCATGGCAGTCTCACGACCTTGGAGACCGCCCTGAACACCTTGGAGAGTAAACAATATGGTAAGGAGATCATGATTGTGGAGACGGGCTATAGCTACGCATGGTCCATCGGGAACGACTTCAACTACACCGCCACCTACCCCTACACCGAGGAGGGACAGCGGCAGTTCACCGCCGACCTCATCGCTATGCTGAATAAACATCAGGAGGTGAAAGGACTGTTCTGGTGGTGGCCGGAGGACAATGGGAACAAGAATGTCACCGCCCACTGGTGGAATGCCGCCCTCTACGACCACAACACGGGCAAGCCCTTCGCAGCCTTCTATGAACTGAAAAACTTCGTTGGCGGTGATACATCCGTCAACACCCTCGAAGCAGATAAGCTCTCCTCCCCTCACCGAATCTTTACCCTTGACGGGCGTCAGGTACGTGGTGACGGACAAACGGAAAGCTTACCGCGGGGAACCTATATTGTGGGGAATAGGAAAATTCATATCTGAAAAACTAATATTCGATCTCTGAAACCTTGGAAAAGGCTTCGTATCCCGCCACGTCAGGACTAAAGAGTACAAACGGATTGGGTGACGTCGTCTGTAGAACGATGACGTCTGTATGACAGATGCGGATGGCAGGGCGGATATAGGGTCGGAGCGTTGTTTTCATCTCTTTGCGTTTTTTCATTTAACCATATACTTCTTTCCGTTTCTCACGACCAGTCCACGATAGTGGGATCCCACACGCTGGCCACTCAGGTTATAGACAGGTGCATCTGGCTGCTCCTCCTCAGAGATGCTGCGTATCGGAGTAGCAATCATGTCATAGTCACCATCAAAAAGCAATGCGATCTTAGCCGAAGAAGGCACATCCTGCTTACTGATCCATGCCACGTAGGAGGGCAGAATGCCATCCTCGGGATGGAAGGCATAGAAGCCTACGTTATTCCAAGAGCTATCACCTGTGGGACGTGACAAGGTGAGGAAGTTCGTCGTCATCTCTGAGGCAGACATCTTATGTCCTCCCACATCGATACTGCCTTTGAAAAGACTTCCCTCATAATCAGTGTCAACAGGTGGATTTTCCCCTTCGTAGGGTAAAAGGTTCATCGTACCTTCTGTAATCTCATAGCTGAGCAATACAGGCAGCAGTGCCGGCACAATCCTACCACTCACACGCTTTAGCACCAGGGCACCTTCAGACACCCCTGTAGCCACCCATGCCTTGCAGTCGGACGGCAGCACGACAGGATAGCCTATCATCAAGGTGGAAAGACCGGCAGGGTTGCGTTTCACAGGGAAATACTGCAACAGGCGATTGGGCTTGTCCTCACTCTCGGAGTAGAACTGTGACCAATTGACACGATGGTCCTTATACCCATGGTCAATGTCTGCGCCGATTATTCTCTGCGTCTGCGTTCCGTCCTTGATATATACCTTCATCGTACTGGGACAGGCGTTGAAAATCGAATTGCTTAGCAGTGTGATCGGGGGAAACGTTTCGGCATCAACAGGGAACCATGTATTGACATAGAGCCGCTCCAGGGCTTTTTGTCCTTCCAGGGCTCCGTCGAGAATACTGGTGCAATAGTACCCATCGATGGTGAGTTCATCATGGGTGCCCACGGACGTCATCAGCCGACGGATATCACTGGTGATCAGGTAGAGCAGGTTACCTGCATATATCCAGTTCCCATTCGAGATGAAGCCATCGGAAACACCATGAAGGAAAGAACTGCCCTCAACATCGGTCACTTTGCCAGGCAGCTGCAAGGTGGTCATTGAAATGTTTTTGAAGATATTTGCAGCCATTGTGGTGATGGTGTTCTTCACACCTGTCTCGGTGGTGTAATCATCATCAATGACATAGGCAGTGTTCCCTTTGTCTTGGATGCCCACCAGTTTCAACTGAGTAGTTCCGGTGTAGCGTTGATAGTCAGCTGGAATCACCGTGCCCTCCAGCTTTTGTGAGGAGCCATAAGTACCGATGCACAGTGTATAGCTCTTTTGGGGGTTCCAGTAGAAAAGGCCCGCAGGCAATGGCACCTGGTTCTCTGCATACTTCCATTCCGTCTCGTCTTCATTCATCAAGACATCGGTATTGCCGCTCTTGAGATTAGTGGCAGATAGCTTTGTGATGTATTTGAAATCATTGTTCTGTAAATCAGTTGCCACTATAGTGCAATCATCAACATAGAAACAGTTCTTGTTCTTTGACTTGTACGTGACCAAATCCTTCTCCTTCACTCCATCATAGTTCGTCAAACAACTAAAGGCCATATTTGTCGAACCTGATATTTGGGACATATAACAATCGCGGATGGTGCAGTTGCTGAGCGTGGCCCCATCCAGCAGACCAGAACAAAAATAGCCTATCTTATCTTTGGGATTTGGTGTCCAGATGATACTCAAGCCAACAAGGGCACAGTGAATGATGGTCGTATGAGCACCAATCTTGCATACCAGTCCTCCCAGCGCTGTTGTATTGGCATTCCCTGTAATGGTACCGCCATTCACGTAAATATCGTGGATATTGGATTCTTCGGCTGTTGTCTTACCCACCACAAGTGCGGCAGATCCTGTGGCAGAATATGTCAGCTCCACATGACAGTCATCAAACTGGAGGTTGCACACTTCGCTTCTCTCTCCCTTTAGTTCCTGAATAAAGGCAGCATCGACGGAAGTGCCTACCTGCATATAAAACTTGATCGTGCTACCCATGCCATCGAACACCCCATTGAAGTATTTGATATAATACTTTGAATTGGCGTTACTGTAGCTGTTATTGGGATATTCAATGTCACAGGCCAGTCTGACCTTCTTCTCTCCCACATTGGGATCCTGGCACTCTTGGGCGAGCAGCATGAACTCCTTGGCATTGGTGATGTAGGTCCAGCCATCCACCACTTTGGAATAGCTGGTAGCCACCTCTCCCTTCAGCATTTCTGCCGAGACAGGAGCAAGTGACAGGAAGAATGCTGCCAATAATAATATCTTCTTCATCTTAGAAATTGAATTTAACGGTTTCATTTTGATTGGATAAGAGATAAATACCTCTTCTTACTGAAGGCATGGAGAAAGTAGCCTTGCCATCAGGGGATGCCTTCTGGCGGCCCAGGATCATACCATTAGAGAAATACAGACGGACATCCTCACTGGGCTGAGCACCGCTGACCTCTACCATACTGCCAGTGACCTTGACATGAAGTGAGGCCCGACTGTCACCCTCTTCATAGACATTCTTGACCGATGTGGTCACATTTGACGGATAGACAGTGACGACAGCATACTCATGACCCTTGTCACCACCGGTAATGGGGATGAATTCCATGTTATCAGAGAAAGTCCTCACTACCGCCCTCATATATAGCGATTTCGTCTCCTTGACATCGGGGATCGTAACGATGAGGTCTCCCGACTCGTAGCCTTCTCGCTGATTGAAGAAACCGACACCGTTCCACGAACTATAGAGTTTATGGAGCTCTTTCTCCTGGGATGAATCAAGCTGAGAGAAGACAAAACCTTTCGCTGTTTCTGTCGAATATAACGTTGACTCTGCTTCGTCGCCTATCTGGATGACAATGACATAGGAATCAGGCATCTTACGGGGATATTTGTTCTTCACACGAACCACAAAATGATTGTTACCGTACTCATCGACAGTCTGCGATACCGGATAGCACTCCAGCTCTGGGATATCTGGATATAAGTTGGCGGTCTGCTGTTCGTAGATGTCATCCTCGTTGGAGTGTTCATCGGTATATACCATACCCCTACTGCGGGCGAAAGCACGCTTCTCACGACGGGCAAGGTAACGGGGCAGCTGCTTCTCCTGGAGGCCGAGCACATCATCGTAGGTGACATTCAGGGTGGTGTTGATGGCCTTACCGCTCTGATAAGGGATGGAAACACGCTCCTGGGAAGAACCACCAGGGGGTACCACCATATGGAGAGGGATAGGAGACTCCAAGCCCTCCACGTTCAGTTCACAATAGTTGATGGTGGAGGTGCCGAGGTTGTTCACCTTCACAATGAAATTCGTTTGGGTAACACTCTCCGCAGAGGAAGTGATGGCCATGTTCTCGTCACGGTCGTAAGTGATAGAATAGCTGAACGCGTTACTGAAATAGGATGTCACTCGGTTGATCTGGGCATTGCCGCTCTCATCGTTTATCAGGTAACAGCCATCGATCTTCTCATCGGTCATATAACCGTCGAAATCATACACACGACTCTCATCACTGATCTCTGCCATCGTCAGTGGTGTACCGATATCCATGTTCTGTCCGCTGGGCACCAGTCGGGCTGCCTTGATCAGGTTATAGACATTATCGGAATTGGTCTCCTGCTGTGCCTGTATCCACATCAGTCCGAGGTTTCTTAACGACTGTGCCTTCTGGTCAACGACAAGATGGAATTTCTCCACATTGTCATATCCCGGATTCAATGACGTGCTCACCTGACCATCATGCACACCAGACATATCAAAGCTGTTCAGGGCTATGCGCACCTGACTGTCCTCGTCGCTGCCCACCTCCATGAGCTGTGCCAGTACGTTATGGTCTCCTACACGGCGCAGTTCGAACTTATTGTTTTTCTCCATCGGCGCATTGGTCACCGTCACCTGATTATCGGCGGTAACATGGATGAAGACAGGCTGTATCACTTGATTAGGTAACACCTCCATGGCGGCGATGAGCACCTCGCCGTCCTTGACGGTAACCTGATATTCTGACAGTTGGAGCCGGCGGTCGAGATAAACGAGGCCGACAGGATCCGACCAACGGGTGCCATCGAAACGGGAAAGAACAAGATTACCGATAAACAGCAGGTTGCAGACATCATTCTGCTCGCTCACACTGAGTCGGGGATTCCTCGCAAGGTATCCATCCTGCCAGATGGCAACGGCATGACCGTTGTCATCGATGGCCACACGGGGCTTCATCCCCGTGCTCCGTCCTTTATCGGTGATGGGCTTCGGAGTGTACCACTTGTCACCGGCTTTCTTCACAGCGTAATAGACTTTCGAGACATCGCAGTTATTGATGATGCAGTCAACCAGATCATCATCGCTGGGAGCAGCTTCGGCATCCGTCAGCTGACGCGTGGCCTGCTCAAAGACGACGAGGTCCATATTGGCAGAAGAGGCCGAATGGAAATCTGCTGTACCGCCCATCATATAGTCGGAGATGATGGAAGGATTGCCGGTAGATACCACACGCAGATGACGGTTATTGGGCGAGTCGGCACTGGACTTATAGACAATGCTGTCACCTCCGGAGAGGAAACGAACGGGGTACATGAAATCGACCTGGCTCGCCACACTGTTTCCGGTTGCCCTCCTACTCGCTGCTGCTCGTGCCTCATGACTCGTGCCTTTTAACATGTAAGTCTTATAGTCCTTATGGAACGGATTGCTGTTGGACGTGTTGCCCAGAAGCTTGGCAGGCTTGTAGGCCTCACCACCCCACATCTTCTCACCGCTCTTGTCCCAGAACAGAGCATGCACCTTGTAGTATAAACCGAAACCGGCACGATATGACCATGCCGCACCAGAGAACGGACGGTCGAACCACAGACGGTCGCCAGCAGCACCCTTGATATAGACTCCAGCACAACCCATTAACCCGGCCTCAAGACTGGCAGCGATGATGTCGAACTTCAAGCCCAGACGGGCAAAGCCATCAATCCTTCCTTGAGCACTCGCTCCAATCAGGTGGGTCTTCAGCGGATTGATTTCGTTAGCACCATTGTCATAATAATAGACGCCTGCCTTGGCGGTAAGGAGGGTGTTGAACTTGATCTCAATGCCGGAATCGAGTGCCTTGATAACCTTACTGGCATACTTGTTGTTCCTCAGCCAGTCAACGGCTCCCCCTCCTCCCACTTTGTTCGTAATCTTCTCAGCAATGTCGAGAACAGAGAACTTGATACCAAGGTTCGCATAGGCCTTCGCGTTGACATTGATTTCATCGATGAAGCGAAGACCGGGCCAGTCTGATAATTTCAAGTCGAAGGGGACACATACCGACTGATAAACCTCAATGCTGGCACCGGCACCAGCCATAAAGTTCTTGCTGTTATCTTCGTCCCCACTGAACTTCTTGGTGATGTCTTCCCACTTGCTCTCCTTGACCAATCCGTTTGAATCGGTAGATTTGATACTGATCTTGTTAGCATTGAAATTACCCATCTGTCCTTTGGACAGACCATTGTAACCTTCCTTCCACTTGTTAGTGGCTCCTTTCTTATCCAAAAAATCAAAATCGATACCTAAACCGACTGCTCCATAGATAAGGATCCTCTTGGATTTGTTGAAATCGAAATTCACTCCAGCCCTGACATACAAAGGCGGTGGAGCCAACGGTAATTTAAAAGACAAGTCGAGGTCGCTGGAGGTAACGTCACTCAAGAAGCCGCCGCCTTCCTTGGCAGCATCCTTGTCAGGTTCCAGTTTCTTCTTGGCTTCCTCCTCCGCCTTTCTCTTCGCTTCGTCAATATCAAAATAGAAATTATTGAGGATGGGCAATCTGTAAACTGAGGCGTCGTCGATAGCAAGATAGGGACGCCCGCTATCACCAGGATCAAGATAGTCCAGCAACGAGAAGTCGGCATCCCAATAGGCATAGTCGAACGAAGGATAATGGAGCTTGTGCGCCTCGCCCTCCAAGGCATCCACCTTGATCTTGTTCTCTTCGGCACCTTTGTCCTTCCTCAGATAGAGGCGGTCGCCAGGCATCTGACTGTTCTTGGCTGTGAAGGTGGCGGTAAGACTGGCAAGACGATCGTAGATGGTTCCATCGACATATTTCTTTTCGCCCTTGCGCGAAGCATACTCATCATAGTTAACCACACTGGTTACAGGAGTATTCAGCAAGTCGATATGCTGTATCTCTGCCAGGTAGTATTCGTTGCGTTTCTCGTCAACGGCAGTCAGTGACGTCAGCTCCAACTTCGACACATAGATACCGTTGTCGGGCATCAGGGTATTATCAAGATAGATGTCGGCCTCCTGCTCTTCGTCATAGACCCAGCCCGTAGTGGGATTGTACGCACCGCGGCAGCGTATCACCTTCGGCATGTATCCCTTCACATATGCCTCGATGACACAGGGCTCGCCGTTGTTGACCGTAAAGAAACGACCGTCTTCCTTCTGTCCCCAGGGTCTCGATACATTATCCTTAGCTGTGCCGTCGGGGTTCACCAAAGAGACATTGATAACAAGATCGCTCCCGTCGATCAATCTCCTGCCATTATAATAGACGTTCAGCCACAGCGTATCATGAGGAGCAAACAACCGGGTGTCCAGATAGGAGGGGTTGGGAGCTTCCAGCCATTGGTGCTTCAGGAAAGGCATCTGACTGCCTGTCATCACACCGATATTACCATCATCATAGTGCGTCACCAAGTCTTCTGCCCATCTCTCAACATCTATTCGCATGCGCTTGAAACCGTCGAAGCGCAGCCATGCCTCCACGATGGGATTCATCAGGTAGGTGTAGAAGGTGTAGAGCTTTCCAGGCTGCAGGTCCTGGATGGTAACGGTATCGGTCTCAGCCGTCTCATCGTCCATCTTCACGTACTGAAGATCATACTTGCCGGGAACGAGACGACTACGGTCGAGCATCACGGAACGGGCTCCGCGTGAGCCATAGCTGTGACCATTGAAAGTATAGGTCTTGGCAACCTCTTCGCCTTGACCGTATGGCCACACCTTGATCTCCAACTGATGCTCACCGCGAAGGGGAGAGATGTAGATATAGTCACGTGTGGAATAGGTCTTCGTTACATTGTGAGAAGGATCATCGGTGCTCACGATACTGGACACACGCACATGGAACAGGCGTTTGCCAGCTCCCTGGTCCATTCGGAGTACAATATACTGGTTGTCACGCGCGTCGAAGAACTGTTTATAGAAACCTGTGGTATCCTTCGGAGCCTCGTCTTTCACCAGATTGATCAGTCGTTCCATCTCGGCACCGTTATCGATCAGTCCGTGGTCAATAGCCTTCCACTGGAACTTACTGATATCGTTCCAGGAGTCCAGTTCTGACAGGTTACACGCATACTCTACCGTGAAATCCTGATTGACTTGGGCAAAGGTAAAAAACGAAACAAAAGATACAAATAATAAAAGTAAAGATCTCCTCATAATATGATATGGATTAGTCCAATCCTAAAACTCCCTATATTCGCTGCAAAGATACAAAAAAATTAAACAAACACCTATTTTTATTAGGAAATATTTCAAGTTTAGCCTCTATATAATTAGTTTTTCATGATTTTACTACCATTCCACCACCTTGGCCCCTAAGTAATTTATTAATAACTACTTATGAATGGTGGAAGCAAGGTGGTAGATGGTAGCAATAAAAGAATAGTACCATGATGGTTTGCGAAAACGGCCTTTTCAGAGGCTGAAAACGTTGTTTTCAGGAGCCAAAACGCCGTTTTCGCAGTCAGAAAACATCGTTTTCGCAGACAGAAAACAACGTTTTCTAAGTTAGAAACCATCGTTTTCCATAGGAGAAAACGATAGAATATACCCTTTCTACTTCATGATGAAGTTGATGTACATGCCAGCCATGTAGGCCACATAGGGATTACCGTCCATATCAGGACCATACATACCAAACTCCTTCAGTTCAGTAGCAAAGCTGGTAGCCTCGTAGTCGATGAGATAGACGTCAAGCAGCATCTGTCCTGCCTCCTCGGCATCCTCATCCTCAATGGTGCGCACACCGAGTGCCGCCCTGAGCCTAGGCTCAGGGCTGCTTGCCGATGTAAGCCAGGATACCGCCATCCACATAGAGCACGTGACCGTTGACAGCATCCGAAGCATGGGAAGCGAGGAAGACGGCAGGACCGCCTAACTCCTCTGGCTGTAACCAACGTCCTGCGGGAGTCTTGGCACAGATAAAGCTATCAAAGGGATGACGACTGCCATCAGGCTGGCGCTCACGCAACGGAGCAGTCTGCGGTGTAGCGATATAGCCCGGGCCGATGCCGTTACACTGGATGTTGTACCCACCATACTCTGAGCAGATGTTACGGGTGAGCATCTTCAGACCACCCTTGGCAGCAGCATACGCACTGACGGTCTCACGTCCCAGCTCCGACATCATCGAGCAGATGTTGATGATCTTTCCCTCACGACGTTCCATCATCTCAGGAAGTACAGCAGAAGATACGATGAACGGACCCACCAGGTCGATGTCGATCACCTGCTGGAACTCTGCACGTTTCATCTCATGCATGGGGATACGCTTGATGATACCAGCATTGTTCACAAGGATATCTATCTGTCCTACCTCGGCATGGATCTTCTCAACGAGTGCCTTCACATCGTCTTCTTTCGTCACGTCACATACATAGCCCTTCACATTCTCAATACCTGCCTCTTTGTAGTTGTTCAATCCGCGCTCCAAAGCAGCCTCATTGATGTCGTTGAAGATGATGGTCTTGATGCCGGCAGCCACAAAAGCCTTGGCAATGTTAAAACCGATACCGTAAGATGCGCCGGTTATCCAGGCGTTCTTACCCTCTAATGAAAATGGATTTTGCATATTCTTTTCGTTATTTCGTTATACCGTTATTTCGACATGTCATTTTATCGATTATTTCAAATCAGTAATCTTCGAGAAGTCCTGATCACCATAATCAAGGTTCTCGCCGCCCATACCCCAGATGAAGGTATAGTTGTGGGTTGCAGCGGCACTGTGGATGCTCCACTCGGGAGAGAGCACAGCCTGATCGCCCTTCATCCACAAGTGACGGGTCTCCTGAACCTCGCCCATGAAATGGCACACAGCCTGATCCTCAGGTACCTCAAAATAGAAATATGCCTCCATGCGACGGCTGTGCACATGAGCAGGCATGGTGTTCCATACACTACCTGGAGCCAGCTCGGTCATACCCATCTGTAACTGACAGGTGGGAAGCACCTGGTTTACCAGCATCTTGTTGATGTTACGCTCGTTACTCATCTCCAACGAACCCATGTGCGCCACCACAGCATTCTCCTTCGTCACCTTCTTACAGGGATACTCGGCATGGGCAGTGGTGGAATTGAAATAGAACTTGGCAGGTTGGGCGCTGTCTTTCGAGCAGAACACCACATCGCGGTCACCCTTACCGATATACAGAGCCTCTTTGTAGTCGAGTTCAAACACCTCCTCACCTACTTTCACACAACCAGCACCTCCCACATTGAAGATACCGATCTCACGACGGGTAGTAAAGAAGGGAGCCTTCAGGGGATCGATAGCCTCTAACTTCAGGCACTCGGCCACAGGCATGGCACCGCCAACCACCATACGGTCGTACATAGAATAAACCATGTTCACCTCATCGGCTGCGAACACCTTCTCAATCAGGAAATCGCGGCGTATGCGCTGGGTGTCGTAACTCTTCGCATCCTCTGGATGGGCCGCATAACGTACTTCATAATTTGTTTTCATATAGCAAAATATTTTGATTTGTTTGTCTGTCTGCAAAGGTACGAAAAAAATCCGTACCACCTACCAATTAGGACGCAATTTATAATTGATTAAGACTTATGGGAAAAGAACAGGTGAAAAGAAAGCCCGCCTTGCTACTGCAAGCGGGCTTCTTCATTCCATAGTTGTATTCAATGGAAGTTGGGTGACTCGGATTCGAACCGGGAATGACAGAACCAAAACCTGTAGTGTTACCATTACACCATCACCCACTGAATGAATTCGGCTG
>OCTX011813403.1_pt1 | contig 17065 bp, 7 predicted proteins | sample 1539691 | NCBI WGS metagenome assembly OCTX01 (sample SAMN02144231, study PRJEB22623) | gut metagenome | biome: sheep rumen | host: Ovis aries | place: New Zealand | reverse complement strand
TTGTTTGTGATTATTCAAATATACAAAATGTTCAGCGGTTTTCTTCATTATCTTGTCATTATATCACTCGAAATGTCGGATGAACCTAAAAAATGTGTACCGAATTTACAGATGGAATTCGGTACACAATAGAGAATGAAATATTGATTTTATTATCCGCAATGGAAATAAGCTTTTACGAGGCTGGCAATCTTGTCTTGGTCGTCGGAGATGTCTGCGCGTAAGGTACGATCATCGAAAGCACGCAATTGTTTGATAATACCGTCTATCATCGTTGCGCTGAAAACGCCATGTTGTTCGAATACGGCACGTTGTTTTTCAAGGCAATCGGCAGAGGCGACGCATGAGTCGGGCAATTGAGCCAACGTAGCGAGCTTGTCGGCATTTGCGGCATCATGGATGTTCACGTCTACATAGTTCTTCTCTGCAATCTCCAAGGCGTTTTCCATTTCGAAACCATGGCGGCAAGCTACGCACAAGCCAGCCAAGAGTTGGTGAATGTCAGCAGAACCATCGGGGGAGCGCATTTCAACGGTTTGTTTCTGGGTGGTATCGAAGTTGGCGGGAGTCTCCAATGGGTTTGCCTGACTACACATATCCGTTTGGGAAGTCCATCCAAGTGGAACCCTGACGAGTACGGAACGGTTGCGGTCGCCCCAACAAACATTGGTGGGTGCTTCCTGATGCGGAACCAAACGGAAGTAGCTGGTAGGATTCTTGTTGCCGAAGGCCGTAATACTGGGAGCCAATTCCATCATTCCCGCAATGGCGCGACGGGCAATGTCGCTGAGCTTGCCATCCTTAATCATTTGGTTTTGTCCGTCTTTCGTGATGCGCATGTGCACGTGCAATCCGCTTCCAGCTTTACCCGTGGTAATCTTAGGTGCGAAGGTGACGTTCAGATTCTCGCGCCAAGCTAAGTTGCGAATCACCCACTTGGCAACCATCAATTGGTCGGCAGCCTCACACACGGGAACGGGAAGGAACTCGATTTCGTTTTGTTCGTAGGTCAATCCGCTTTGCTCGAAATTACCCACTTCCGAGTGTCCGTATTTGATTTGACCGCCCGTTTGTGCAATGTAATACATGCAACGAGTGCGGAAATCGTTGGTCTTGGCGTAGGGTGCGCTCTCGTGGTAGCCCCTTTGGTCGATGGCAGGATAAACGTTTTCAGTAGGTTTGATGACGTAATATTCCAATTCTCCCATTGCCTCGTATTCCATGCCAGTTACTTGCTTGAACGTTTCGGCAGCCCTGCGTAGCGTTTGTTCTGGAGAAGAAGCCAAAGGTTGTCCGTTCTTGTCAAAGAATGAGCACAAGAGACAGAGCGTAGGAATCTCAGAGAACGGGTCAACGAATGCGGTGGAGAAGCGTGGCAACACATATAGATCGCTCGAACTTGCCTCGATGAAAGAGAAAAGACTTGAACCGTCTACGCGTTCGCCACAAGTAAGGATTGTCCTCAGATAGGCTTGGTCGCTGATAACGAAGTTCAAGGTCTTGAGTTTTCCGTCGCCGCCAGGATACATGAAGTTGACCATGCGGATGTTGTTTTGACGGATGAAATTGATGATGTCTTCCTTGGTGAAATCACGTGGTTCCTTTTGCAGGAAAGCCACGACGGGATTAGCGTTTAATGCCAGTCTTTCGTTTTCCATGTCTTAAAAGTTGTTTGAGTTTGCTTGATGTTTCTACAAAAATATGCAATTATGCCGAACCAGCCAAACTTTCGTGAGGCTTTTTGTTTTTTTAAGAAAAACGACACGTCATTGTTGGTGTTTTCTTCTTGAAAATAGGTTTGAAAAGCAAAAAAATGGTATTTTTTTCTATTAGATTAGTGCTAATTTATTATTTTTTTATAATTTTACCGCTCTAAATGGTGAAGTAGGCATTTTTGGCTTCTTCCATATTCATCAATAGCGATATTACAAACAATAAAGGATAATAATTAGAAAGGTATGAAAAAGATTGCTGCAATAGTCGTTTTTGCTTTCATCGCCCTGACCGCTTTCGCCAACAAATACACAGACAAACTGACGGTGACCGTTAATGGAGAGTCGATGGAACAGCAAACAACTATCGACGTAACGAAAGGTGATGACGGGAAATACACGCTCTCGTTGAACAACTTCTGTTTGGAATCTTCCGATGAGGATGGTACATTGATTAGGTTAGGTGTTGGAAACATAATACTTCCCGATAGGGAAGGAACAACCGTTGATGGCGTTACTACCATTACCTACAACGACGCCCTTCTCATCACGGAAGGCAATGACGCAGGTATAGAAGGTTGGATGGGACCGATGTTGGGTCCAGTACCTATTGAAATGGTGGCAAGATTCAACGACACGCAACTGTATTGCGAAATCCACATCAACTTGATGGATTTGTTAGGGCAATTGATAGATGTAGTCTTCGGTAGTGAACCAGAAGCTATTGCGGAAGTGCTTATCGCCCCTACCATCACGAAGAAAGAGGGCGTGCGCAATACTTTAGTGATTGGCGTGGGATCAACTTCAAATGATGGTGAGACCGTTGCCACTTATTATACTACTGATGGTACAGACCCATCAGCCGATAATGGGATTGTCATTACGGCTGATACGGAGATTGAGTTATCTGAGAATTGTACCGTCAAGGCTATTACGATTAGTTCTTCAGGAAAACAAAGCGAAATCTCTGTGTATGACTTCACTTATGAAGTAGATAGTGGAATCCGTGCATTTGAAAACAACATGGATTTGCAAAAGGAAAATGCTTTTGACTTGCAAGGACGAAAAATGATTTCTACAGGACGTCATTCATTATATATCGTTCGTGGCAAGAAGATTCTTCGTTAAAACAGTATTGAGTACACATTATTTATATATATAATATGAAAAAGAATTATCTTATTATAGTCTTGCTGAGTTTGTTTTCCTTAGGAACAAAAGCGCAGGTTGCAATAGATTTCTCAAAGTACGAAGGTTTGCAAATTACCAATTCTGACTTTGAAGATTGGAGTGGGGAAGATTTTAAGAATGTGCCAGTAGGTTGGCATAGTTTTGAATCGGTAGGTGGAACTATGGCATCAACAGCCCATTCTACTAAACACACAAGTGTGGAAAAGGAAGATTTGCATAATGGTACGATCGGAAAGGCTTGTTTGAAGTTGGTTCCTCGTAATGTTTTATTTGGTATAATTGCCAATGGTACGATTACTACAGGAAGAATGAATGCTGGATCACCGGTTGCAACAGATCCACTGAATCACGCATGGATGGATATTACCAATACTGAAACCAGTAATGGTTCGCCTTTTTATGCTAAATTGTCGAAAAAACCTATTGCCCTTTCCGTTTGGGTGAAGTTTACGCAAGGTACAGCTCAACCTGAACATCCCTACGCAACGGTGAGTGCGGCAATAACCAATGGAAATCGTTATCAAGAACCTACAGCTGATAAAGATAGTTCGATGGTCATCGGTTATGCAAAAAATAACATGATTAGTTCAAATGGCGGTCAATGGCAACATCTTTATTTACCATTCAATTACGATTCCAAAAATTACAACAAGACAGATGATCCAAAAGCCATTATGGTAACATTCTCTACCAATGCCGATCCAGGCAAAGGTTCGGTTGGTGATGTTCTACTTATTGATGATCTCGAACTTATCTATTCCCAATTGGTCACCATTCCAGAGTGTGGTTATGCTACATTGACAAACATATCACAGGAAAACCATAATGTTATCATACCAGAGGGAATCACGGCTTATACGATTGGAGTAAAGGCAAGTGGTGAACTGATGGTGAAAGACGTATTTAAGGCAGGTCAGGTGTTGCCTTATCATGCAGCCGTGTTATTGGAAGGAAAGCCAGGTGAATATGAGTTTAAAACCACTCTTTACGAAAAAGAGGTAACTATCGATACGGAAGGTGATGCATGTATGGTTAAGGGAATTGAATATAACGCACAAGTTGACGGATATAAATACTATCGTTTGTTGGCTAATAATAATGTTTTGGGATTCTATCCTACAGGTAATGGTGACAAGATTAAGCCACAAGATGCTTTGCTGCGCGTGAAGAGTGAAATGGCAGAGAATGATTACCCGCACGTTCTCGTGAAGCCAGCATTAAAGGGTGACCTCAATGGCGATGGCAACGTGACGATTACTGATGTTACGCTTCTTGTCAATCGCTTGTTGAAAAACAAGGAAAAGGGTGAATTCTTCATCAACGATGGTGACGTGAACGAGGACAATGCGATTACCATCTCTGATGTAGTGAAAATGGTAAGCATCATTCTCGGCTCAGAATAATATTCCAAGTTTAGCGAATAACAATAATAAAGAAAGTCATTTCATAACTTCCACGAGTTTGAAATGACTTTCTCTTTTTATGCCTTTAGGCATTTATGTGAAGTAAGGTATGTGAACTTATTTCTGGATGAATTTCTTTCCATTCATGATGTAAATTCCCTTTGTCGGATTGATTACCTTACGTCCTGTCAGGTCGTAGATGGTACCGTTTTCATTTGCCTTGGTAATGTTGGCGATGTTGTTGTAGATGGCATTGTCAACAAACTTGATGTTGTAAATATAATACCAGCCCTTTTGTACGAAGCAAATGCTTGTGCTGATGGATTCCTCAGGTGTGAATTCCTTACCTAAATTGGCAACCGTAATAACGGCATTGTTGTTTTCAGAAACATCTGGGTCTACGTCGAAACTGAGTACGCCACCATCTGCAACGGCATTACCGTTTTCGTCAATGGCTGCACCATCCTGACCGATGGAAACTTCCTCTTCGCTAAGTGCACCTTCTTCCATTTGAGTCTTCATGTTGCTCTCCAACAAGAATTCTTTGAAGTCGGGAACGAGTAAGGCTGAGACAGCATTGCTCATGTCGAAGTTGACAGTTGTCTCTTGGTCTTTTGCGGGTATTGGGAGAACAATATCCTCTGAACCGAGTGTACGCTCTTCAAGAGTTGCGTCGGCATCGTTGCAAGACAACTCAATGTTCCTGAAATAATAGGTATTGTCAGCATCCTTGTAAACGTTCAAGTTGAAGGCAACGGTAGAACCGCCATTCTGCTCACTGGTTACATCCTGCTCAAACTCCCATCTCTGCCATTCTTCGGTGAGAGAAAGATTTCCGAACAACTGGTAATGCAAATAATCACCAGGACCTCTGTGAATCTGAGTCTCGATGTCAGTAGGATGCTCAGCACGTGCTTCAATGACGAACCTAATCTTCTGACCTGCACGGAATACGTGAGGACCTGTAACGAAGAACTGACTCTGCCAGTTGGTGAGTTCGATGCTGTCACCTACTTGATGGTCGGCATTTTGGTTGCCTTCACGTACAATATACATAGGTGTGGTACTCTGCACATTTCCTTCTTCATCCAGATTCTCCTTCATATAGCTTGCTGCTACCGACTTCACCTCAAGAGCAGGTTGACCATCCAAAGGATCGTTTACGATACGTGCAGGTTGGTCGATACCAGGAACGCCATCACGACCCGTGAAGGTGGTGAATGTACCATTAGCGAATTGAGTCATATCATTTGAATCAATGCCATTACGAACCATTTCCAACCAACCAGTGAGTTCGTGAGGAGCTTCTGCCTTGCGGATTTCCAACTTCACATCGTCGAAATAGTAGTTGTTGGCTTCTTTCAATACATAGAGGTTGAAAGCCACGGTGTGCATCTCCTTGCCTCCGCCTTCACTATGGGCTTGGTTGGCACCGATGAGAGCTTCCTTCACAACGGTTTGCCATTCGGTGGTGAAACCGATGTTACCATACATATTCCAATAGTTGTAGTCGCCAGGCGTATTGTGAGCCTGTGTTTCTGAGTCAGCGGCCTTGTCGGCACGGATGCGCATGGTAAGACGCAATTCATCACCTTCCTCGATAACGACGTTAGGAAGTGTTACGAAGAATTGGAAAGTCCAACTGTCAAGTGATCCTTCATCCTCAAAAAGGTCACGTGTAGATACGATAGCTACATGGTTTCCTGGTTGAGTGGGGTCTTCAACCACACGAATTGGACCTTGATTGATGTTGTCATCAGCCCAGTCATGCGACCAGAAGCATGAAGTGTCATCACCTTCAAAGTCACCGTTGACTACATAGTCTGTCCATTGGCTTTGTGCAAATACATTGCCGCTTAGCAATGCTGCCACGAAAAGTGTAAAGAATTTCTTCATGATAATAAGGATAAATAATTAAAAATATAAATGAATAGTTTACACCGCAAAAATACGTTATTATTTTGTAAAGTACTTTCTATTTTGTTTCATATTCTTTATTTTTTTTGAAAAATTTAGCACATATTGATTTTATTGATGTTTTTTTCATGTTTGTATTGTTTTTTTTCTTAAATTTGTGGCATAAACTAATAACATTAACTCAGATTTATAATTCATCATCTATTCATTATGAATAAGTCTTATTGGTTGATAGCATTGTTCTTCTTGACATTTACGACCTTGTCGGCACAGAAGAATCGTTTGGTGTTTTTCGATAGTTACGAACACGACTTTAACTCATTGGATGAGGCAGAGGGAACGGTGTGTCATACGTTCACCTTATATAATAAGTCTAAGTCTGCCATCAAGATTGCCCGTTCTGTTCCCAGTTGCGAGTGCATCAGGGCTTTTTATCCCGAAGAATCCATTCTTCCAGGTAATAGTGCGAAGGTCATGGTGGCATTCTCCCCAAAGAACTCCCAAGGCAAGACTTATCGTAGCGTGGAACTCATAGACGACCACGGAAAAACGTTGGGCGCTCTTTCCGTCAAGGCTACGGTAAGGCAAGGCGATGCTACGGCTACTCACCATTATCCTTTCCAAAATCCCGACCTCACCAGAGAGGAACGTGTGGAAAACCTCATTTCATTGCTCACGCCTGAAGAGAAGGTAGGGTTGATGATGAACAAATCTGCATCAGTAGACCGCTTGGGCATTCCTTCGTATAACTGGTGGAGCGAGGCTTGTCATGGTGTCCGCCAAGATGGTTATACGGTCTTTCCTCAACCTATCGGATTGGCCGCAGCTTTCAATCCCAGTCAGGTATACGAAATCTTCTCTACCGTTTCCGATGAGGCACGTGCGAATTGGAATCGTTCAGACCATAATATTTTCAATGTCCCGATGGGCGTTACGTATTATCCAGGCAATCCCGAATTGTCTTTCTGGTGTCCTAACGTCAACATCTTCCGTGACCCTCGTTGGGGCAGAGGACAAGAAACGTGTGGTGAAGACCCATACTTGAATGCGGTATTGGGCGTTCAGACCGTTCTCGGTATGCAAGGCAATGATGACAAGTATTTCAAGACACATGCGTGTGCCAAGCATTATGCCGTTCATAGCGGACCTGAGCCATTGCGTCATTCATATAATGCTTCCGTTTCTATGCGCGACTTATGGGAAACATATCTTCCTGCTTTCAAGGCGCTCGTCAAGAAGGGCAACGTGCGTGAGGTGATGTGTGCCTACAATCGTTATGAAGGAAAACCATGTTGCACCAGCGACCGTCTCTTGGTAGATATCCTTCGTAGGAAATGGGGATATGATGGTTTGGTGGTAACGGATTGCGATGCTATCAATAATTTCTACAACAAGGGGCAGCACGAAACACATCCCGACCCATTATCGGCTTCGGTTGATGCGGTGCTCAACGGTACCGACTTGGAATGCGGAAAGGTGTTTATGGTGTTGACGGAGGCTTTAAATAAGGGTTTGATACAAGAGGAAACACTCGACGGTCATTTGAGAAGGACGTTGATGGGACGTTTCGAGTTAGGTATGTTCGACCCAGCCGATCGTCTTCCTTGGGCTAAAATCGGTGAGGAGGAAATCAGTAGTGAGGAAAACGACCAATTGGCAACGCAAGCGGCTCGTGAATCGATGGTATTGTTGAAAAACAATGGTATATTACCGTTGTCGAGTCAATTGAAAACGATTGCCGTAGTAGGTCCCAATGCGGATGATGCGGGTATGCTCAACGGTAATTATGGTGGAACGCCAACGAAGAATCACACGCATACATTATTGGAGGGAATCAAGAATGCAATGCCTAATACCAACATCATCTATCGTAAGGCTTGTGAACTTACGGATGAATACAACACGATACATCATTTGCAAGATTTCAACGATGGAAAGGGCATTTTTGTGGAGTTATATAATAATAAGGAGTTGAGCGGAAATCCCGATAAAACGGGTTATTATAGCGAATTGAACTTCTCCACGTTTGGTGCTTGGGGCTTTGCGGAGGGTATCAACAATGATAACCTTTCGCTTCGCGCATCTGGAAAATATGTAGCTACGTTTACGGGCGAAATGAAATATTACGTGAATACGGATAATGGATATACGTTGAAAGTCAATGGCGAGGTGGTAGAAGAAGCCCAACCTACTCGCGGAAGAGGTGGATTCCGTCGTGGAGTTAACTATAAATCATTCAACGTTGTCAAGGGTAATACGTATGACGTAGTGATTGAATATAAGCGTGGCAACGGAAACTTCGCCATGTTCAGGTCTGATATTTGCGAAAGAAAACTGGTGGATTATACGGATTTGGCTAACGAGGTGAAGCAAGCAGATGTCATCATCGTCATTGGCGGTATCTCCGCTCGATTGGAAGGAGAAGGTGGCGACAAGGCTACCATTGAGTTGCCCAACGTGCAACAACGTCTCGTAAGGGCCATGCATGAAACGGGCAAGCCTGTCGTGTTTGTCAATTGCTCTGGTTCTGCTATTGCCTTTGGAAGTATCGAGAACCAATACGACGCTCTCGTACAAGCATGGTATGCTGGACAAGGTGGCGCAAAGGCTTTGGCTGACGTGCTCTTGGGTAAGTATAATCCAAGCGGAAAGCTCCCCGTTACGTTCTATACAAGCAACGATGATTTGCCCGATTTTCTCGATTATAGCATGGAAAATCGCACATATCGCTATTTCAAGGGTAATGCCCTTTATCCTTTCGGATTTGGTTTGTCGTACACGAATTTCACGTATGGAAAGGGTAAGTTGTCTAAGTCTTCCATGAAGGTGGATGGTCAGGTAACATTAACCGTTCCCGTAACGAATAGCGGTCAACGAGAAGGTGCTGAAATCGTTCAGGTTTACGTGAAGTCGCTCGATAATCCTACGGCTCCTATCAAGTCGCTCAAGGGCTTCCAGAAGTTACAGTTGGCGGCTGGCGAAACGCAGAAGGCACAAATCACGCTTGATGGAGAGGCTTTCGAATACTACGACCCATCGATTGACGAGTTGTCTACCCGTCGTGGCAAGTATCAAATCCTCTATGGTTCTTCGTCATTAGACAAAGACTTACAATGCCTAAACTTTGAAGTTAAATAGAGGTGAGGGGTGAGAAGTGAGAAGTGAGAGATATGATTTATTTGAATAAATAAAGCGATTGAAAAAGTAATCTCTCACCTCTCACCCCTCACCTCTTCTCACTCCTATAACCAATCAACTTTTTTTCCATTTGTTTGATTTTTGTGAATTTTTACAAATTCGAAAGTCTCTGATACAAATAATAAAGTATAATATAAAAATGGTTTATATCTTTGCAAACAAAAAGTAACGTCTAAATTACTATCATTTCTAATAACTTAAAATTTCAACAAAATGAAGAAAAGCTACAAATTGTTTCTTGCATGTTTGCTTTGTGCAATTGGTGCAATGAATGTGTATGCGGACGAACGCGTTCCGCTGACACAAGACATGTTCTTCGCATGGGATGGTTGGGGTGCTGATGCACAGAAGACCGGACCTGCAGACTGTACTTATGTGATTGGCGAGTCTACGGGACAGCCCTATGGTGATTCACAGGTAATCAACTATGCCGACTTGTCACTCTATTCAAAATTAATTGTTGTTTGTACAGAGGGAACTCCTCGTTTCCTTTTCAACCGTGACATCGACGAAGGTCAATGGAACGAGAACGAAGCTGAGTCTCACTTGATTGACAACACCAGAAATGGTTGGTCAGCTAAGTATTTCTCTCAGGACGGTGAAACTTACATCGTTGACCTGAAGCAAATGGTAAAGGATAAGGGTTTCGCTCACTTACACTCTATCAAGGGTGCCAACTGGGCAAACGTTACCGTTACAAGTATGGAACTCGTACGCGAGGGTAAGGCTCAGGTAGTAGGTTGGGTAGACCTTATTACTAATGGCGACCTCGAGGGCGACGACGTAAGCTGCTTCTATTCTAAGGAAAACGGTAGTTCTCCTTATCCATCAGTAATTACCGATGGTGTAGGTGTTGACGGAAGCCGTGGTATCCAAGTTCATTCTGCTGCTGGTGCTGCTCAAGATTGGGACGCTCAGTTCTGGATCAACTTGCCAGAGACTCTTCCTGAAGGAACGAAGTATCGCGTATCTTTCGCTTATCGTGCAAGTATGGCAGCTTCTGCTGACACACAAGCTCACCGCGACCCAAGCGACTACATTCACTATGAGATGATTGGTTCACCAAACTTCACGACTGATTGGCAGACCTATAATGTTGAAGGTACTCTCACCGCTCAGCAATCTGGTGAAGGCACCATGCACTCTATCGCATTCAACCTTTCTAAAGACAGGGCTAATGATGTTGACTTCTTCTTCGATGACATCAAGTTTGAAGTTTATAAGTATGGTACTGTTGCCGAGTTCAGCGAAGACGTTATTGAACTTGACTTCGGTTTCGATACCAACATTGGCGAATTGGTTAAGGCTACTGGTAAGAGACGTTTGATGTATCCTGACAACTGCGTTACCGTTAAGGTGAATGGCAAGGCTATGCCAGTTTACTCTATAGAAGGCTTCGATGATGGCCGTTTCTATATTTTCTTGGACGAAGGTGTTAACGATGACGACCTCGTTGAGATTTCATTCGTGAACCCAACCGACCCAGCTTACCACCTTACTTATACTTCTGGTCCTGGTGGCGATGTTCCTAACTTCTCTGGACAAGCTAACAACAACTACGAAATCCAGTACAATCCTAAGGATGACGTTTATCCATATCAGTACTTGACTCCAGTTATCGTTGAGGCAGAACCTGAAGATGGTTCATTCAACTTGCCAAATAGCATCAAGGAGTTCACCGTTAAATTCGACAAGGCTACTGATGCTGCTGCTCTTGAAGCTTATTTGAACAATGAGAAGCTCCAAATTTCTCCAGCAGAGGGCTTTGCTGAGGACTTCACATTGACACGTACAAGTGCTGGTGATTTGGCAACTGACGCTTACGAACTCAGAATTACGAAGATTTATCCAGAAATGCGTTTGGATGACTCTATCTATGGCGACTCTATCTATACCATCAACGTTGGTAAGGTGAACGCTGATCCAACTGATGTTCCCGCTGACCTCCTCCCCGACTACTTCGCTGCTGCTGGTTCAGGTACAATTCCTGAAGGTTGGTACGTAATGTTCGGACAAGAAGAGCGTCCTTCTCAAACATCTTATGGTAGCGGTTCTCGTATGTTCGACTTCGCTTCTGGTGGCGACTTCACAAAGGGTCTCTACTTCCGCGAGGGATATGCAGAGTACGGTTCAACCGTTGGTTATCCTCTCACTCTCACGGGTGGCAAGCGTTACACCATCAGCTTCACCACAGCTATGTGGAAAGACAATGGTAACAAGACTCGCTTCGAAATCTTCAACCCAGCTGGTGAAGTGGTATTCGTACAGGTTGTAGACAACTCTCCTAACGTAAATGGTGGCACGGGTGCCGTAAACGGTGCTTCTAAGCACTCATTCAAGTTCACTCCAGATGAGTCTGGTGACTATATCATCCGTTGGACTTCTTCAAGTTCAGACTCTGGCGATCCCGCTTACATGGAAATCATTCTCGCTAACCCACAAGTGAAGTACATTCCTAACATCGCTGGTGTAGAGGAAACACAACTCTTGAACAATGCTTTGGCAGAGGCTAAGAGCACACGCGACGGTAATACCGCTGAGCGCTATGCTGGTGCTGCATTCAACGCATTGAACGACGCTATCAACAAGTACGAGGCTGAGGCTCCTAACTACACCTCTCCTTCTGCTTACAAGAATGCTGCTGCCGTTCTCGAGGCTGTTAGCAAGGCAATGAAAGACCACCGCACATATTGCGACAACTACGACGAGCAAATCAAGAAGTCTATCGACGTTGTTCGCGACTATGCTGGTACGAAGTTTGACGTTACCGAACTCTATGGTGAACTCAAGGAAATCAACAAGAAGTACAACGCTTACTCTGAGTGGATTGCTGATCCTGAATTCGAGGGCGAAGGCGAATTTGCTTACTTCTATGATGTATTGACAGACGACGCCGCTTTGGTTGAGGCTGCTAACGAATTGTCTAACGCCGTGAAGGTGGCTGGTTACATGTTCACAGAAGGTGAATCTAAGACTTCTTCTGACGTTGGTATCAAGGTACTCGTTGACCGTATCCGTCAGGGAGCAGAAGGTTTGAAACAACTCGGTGTTGCTGAGGAAGACGAACTTATCGTACGTGCCGACAAGGCCGTTACCGATGACGACGAACTCGCTGAGCTCATGAAGAACCGCATCAGGGTTGAGTACTATGGTAAGATGAAGGACGGCATTGATATGTTCCCAGAAACAGTTGACGAGAACACATCGGAGACTGTTACTCCTACTTACAACTTCACCGTATTCGTAAAGAACCCGAACACATACGCTTGGAAAGAAAGCGCTGGCGTAACTGAAGAGAACTGCCCAGGTTGGACAATGATTGAAGGAAATGCTGGTTTGACCAACATGTGGAACGGTGGCTATCCTGGTGACATCGACGGTCTGCCAAAAGACCTCTGTATCACTCAATATCACCAGACCAACCGTATCGAGCAGACTATTACTGACCTGCCCGCAGGTGTTTACAACGTGATGATTGACTGTGCTGAGTGGAGTGATGAATTCACACCAGGCGAAAGCGATGACGACGAGACTATCGCTAACAAGGAAGCTAATCATGAGTTGAACCGCGTTTACGTGAAGACCTCTGATACTCCTGTTTACGAGGATGGTCAAATCGACCCAGAGCAGTTTGCTGCTGACGCTCGCATCGACCACTACGGACAATATGTAGGTCGTCATGAGAACGTATTGGAGAATGTAGTTGTAACCGACGGTATCTTGACAATCGGTGTGAAGTGGAACAACCTCGCACAGTTCATGTTCGACCGTGTACAACTCTTCCTCGCTAATCCTGCTGCTGCCTTCGACTATGCAAGCGCATACAATGAGGCTATCACCTCTATCGACGATGCAGTTGCTCCTGCAAAGGTTCGTGCTATCGAACTCTTCGACTTGAACGGTCGTCGTATCATGAAGGCTGGTAAGGGCATGTTCATCATGAAGAAGCACATGAGTGATGGTTCAGTCGTAACAGAGAAAGTAATCAAGAAGTAATCTTTCAATAAATGTTTGTTTGTGGGCAGGGTGCGCCAAAGCGTATCCTGCCCATTTATTTTTTTAAAAGCCTCACCCCCACCCATCTCCAAGGGGAGAGAGGAGTAAAATGTAAAGCAAAAGAACACTTAATTGGAGATGATAGGTGGAAGAATTGCATCATCTTCAATTTTCAATCTAATTGTGAATTGTGAATTATTAATTGTGAATTGATAATTGTGAATTGATAATTGTGAATTGATAATTGTGAATTATTAATTGATAATTGTAAATTACAAAACGCTTTATTTTTTAGTTACAAACTGTAAGTTTTAGGAACTTAGCATTGACAAATCAACGTTTTTTAATAGAAATTTTTAATTTTTTATCGAAATATTTGCATATTTCATCACTTTCATCTACTTTTGCATGTTTAAAAAACATTAAACAAACGAATAATCGAGGTATTATTTGTTATTTGGACGCAGATAAAGAGTTTATTAATATAGTAATAATTTAAGAGAGAGAATTATGGTAAAAAGACTAACAATGTTTTTGGCAGGCATCTTCCTTTGCTTAGGAAGTGCATTTGCTCAAACTCAAGTCGATGGTATCGTAGTGTCTCAAGAAGATGGACAGCCAGTCATCGGTGTGTCCGTTCTCGTTATTGGGACGAACATCGGTACCGTGACAGGTAATGACGGTCGATTCTCATTGACCGTTCCAGCTGGTAAGTCACAACTCCGTTTCTCCTACTTAGGTATGGAGACACTGGAAGTAAGTGCTCGTCCAAGAATGCGTATCGTATTGCGCAGCGATGACACTAACCTTGACGAAATCGTGGTTACGGCCATGGGTATCTCACGTCAACAGAAGACACTGGGATATTCTGCCACGCAACTTGACAATGATGAGTTAACGTTGGGTAAGATGACCGATGTTACTTCAGCTTTGGCAGGTAAGGTGGCTGGTGTGCAAATCAGCGCAAGTTCTGCCGATCCAGGTACAGCTAACTCGGTTATTATCCGTGGTTTTAGTTCTATCAACGGTAACAACCAACCATTGTACGTTGTCGATGGTGTACCCCTCCAGCAAACAACTTCTTTGTCACAAGGACATGAAGAGGCAATGGGTGGTATCTCCAACATCAACCCCAACGATATTGAGTCGATGACGGTGTTGAAGGGTGCTGCTGCTACAGCCCTCTATGGTAGCCGTGCTGCCAATGGTGTAATCGTCGTTACTACAAAGAGTGGTAAGAGAGGTGACGGTCGTAACTTCACCATTACCTACGATGGTAGCGTGCAATGGCGCACCGTAGCTACATTGCCTAAGTTCCAAAACCAATTTGGTCAGGGATGGAATGGTAAGCAGACTTTCATTGAGAACGGTTCTTGGGGTCCTGAATTCGATGGTTCACAACAGGTATATGGACCTATCTGGAACCACCAGCAATTGATTCACAAGTACGAAGCAGTTGAAAACAACATCAAGGATTTCTTTGAAACAGGTCTCACCACCAGTCATAGCGTAGCATTGAGCGGTGTCAGCGATGATTCCAAGATGACCTACTACTTGAGCTATGGCTACTCTGGCGACGATGGTATCATCCCGAGCAACAAGGACATCTACAGACGTAATACCATTGCCATGCGTGCAAGCTATGAGCCTATCAGTTGGTTGAGGGTGTCTTCAAGTGTGAATATCGCTACTTCAAAAGCCGACGTCCCAGGTTCTTTCCAGGGAACATCGGTAATCGACGGTATCTTAGAGTTCCCGCGCGACCTCAGTTTGGTTGACCGCAAGGATCTCAGTTCACCATTCAATACGCCAGAAGCATGGTACACACCATACGGTATTACCAACCCATACTGGGCTATTGAGAACAACTACAACCACAACGACTCAAAACAAGTACAAGGTAAGATTCAGGCAGACATCAAACCTATTCGCCAGTTGACGCTTACCTATCGTTATGGTTTCGACTACACCGACTTTGACTTCAAGATTGGTTTCCCACAGATTACGCTTGACGATGCCCTCATCAATGAAGATTACGGTTATGCACCATCAAACATGAACCAAGATGGTTGGGTATTTAGCCGCTATCTCCGCAAATATGAGAAGAACCACGACTTCTTGGCTAACTGGGCTGATAAGTATTTAGATGGCATGCTTGACGTTAACGTAACCGCTGGTGTCAACATGAATGAACGCTATCAAACGCTCTCATCAGGCCAGACAGACAAATTGACCTTCAACACTGGTTTCTGGGATCTCTCCAACGGTTCTACGATATCAGAACTTTCTGAGAGCCAGTCAAAGCGTCGCCTCGTAGGTTTGTTCGGTGACATTACTTTAGGATGGGACGAAATGTTATACTTAGGTCTTACAGCTCGTAACGACTGGTCATCAACATTGCCTCTGAATAAGAACAGCTACTTCTATCCTGGAGCTACATTGAGCTGGATTTTCACAAGATTGATTCCTAAGAACAATATCCTTGACTTCGGTAAGTTGCGTTTAGCTTACGGTAAGACTGGTAACGATGCCAGCCCATACTTAACTTCTGCACGTTTCATCCAAGGTACTTCACGTGCATATTATGGTAGCGACGTTGCTAAGTTCCCACTTGGCGGTGTCAATGCTTTCCAAGCAGCTTCCACCATTGGTAGTTCTGACTTGAAGCCTGAGATGACCACTGAGTATGAGATTGGTTTGAACCTCGCATTCTTCGGTAACCGTATCAACATCGATGCTGCTTACTACAACCGCGAAACGAAAGACCAAATCTTCACGTTGCCAGTTGACCCAGCATCAGGTTATGCTTATATGGTGACCAACTTCGGTAACGTGCGCAACCGTGGTATCGAGTTGCTCGTTAACACCACACCTGTTCGTACAAAGGACTTCCGTTGGGACTTAGGTTTCAACTTCTCTAAGAACAACAACAAGGTTCTCTCTATGCCAGCAAGCGTTGAAGGTGGAAAGACCGATATTTACAGCTTCTCAGCTGGTAACGATGCCGTTTACTTCTATGCAGAGGAAGGCAATCCTATGGGTGAATACTACACATACATGCCTCAGTACACCAACGACGGAAAACTGATCGTTGGTGAAGACGGACAACCCTTGCTGACTACCGACCTTAAAGATACTGGCAAGAACATGAATCCCGACTGGATTGGCGGTGTTACTACTGCTTTGTCTTGGAAAGGCATTACGTTGAGTGCAGCCCTTGACATCCGTAAGGGTGGATATATGTTCTCACGTTCGAAGAACTTGATGCAATTCACTGGTAATGGTGCTATCACCACTTACAACGAGCGTCGTCCATTCGTTATCCCCAACTCTGTTGTTAGCGACGGAAAGGGCGGATACGTGGAGAACACGACTCCTATCTTCTTAGGCGGTGGCGATTTAGGTTATGGCGACTACCAAGGATATTACAACGACTATGGTTGGGGACAAGGTGGCGAAGCTTACTTGCTCAACAAGTCTTTCGTCAAACTGCGTAACATCACACTTGCCTACCAACTTCCTAAGGCACTGGTTAGCAAGCTCTACTTAAGCGACATTACCGTGTCTCTGTTCTGCAACAACGTGTTTACCTGGACTCATAAGAGCAACACCTTCATCGACCCAGAGGGAAGTACCACTGGTAACGAC
>OCTX012206153.1_pt1 | contig 17068 bp, 13 predicted proteins | sample 1539691 | NCBI WGS metagenome assembly OCTX01 (sample SAMN02144231, study PRJEB22623) | gut metagenome | biome: sheep rumen | host: Ovis aries | place: New Zealand | reverse complement strand
GCGCGAGATGACTTTCCTGCAGAACTACATCACACTGATGAAGCTGCGCTACACCGACAAGGTGCGCATCAGCGTCGACGTGCCTGCGTCACTGCCCAATAAGGACGTGCCGCCACTCATGTTCATCACCTTCGTAGAGAATGCCTTCAAGCACGGTGTCAGCTACCGCCAGGCCTCGTTTATCGACATACGTATAGAGGTAAGTGGTGAGAGGTCAGAGTTGACCTTCACCTGCTGCAACAGCCGTATCCCGAAGGAAGACGACAAGCACGGCGGCGTCGGACTGACCAACGTGAAGAAACGCCTGGAGCTGATCTACGGCCACCGCTATACCCTCGACATCAAGGACGAGGAGAGTACCTATACCGTCAAACTAACACTACCGCTATGATCAAAGTACTAGCTATCGACGACGAGCCCCTGGCACTCCAGCAGCTCGCCGCATACATCAAGAAAGTAACGTTCCTGGAACTTGTGGGCGAATGTCAGAGTGCCACGGAAGCCAAGGAGATACTCAACCGTGAGACCATCGACGCTATCTTCTGCGACATCAACATGCCCGACCTGAACGGCATGGACTTCGTGAAATCGCTGGCTGCACCGCCGCTCGTGGTGTTCACCACCGCCTATTCGGAATACGCCGTCGAGGGATTCAAGGTGAACGCCGTCGATTACCTGCTGAAGCCTTTCGGCCTCGACGACTTCCGCCGCGCCGCCAACCGTCTGCAAGAGAGGTGCGAGAGAACAGACCACCAGCAGAACAATCCTCTCACCTCTGACGACGACACCATCTTCGTGAAGACCGACTACAAGGTCGTGAAGCTGGCCATCAGCGACATCCGCTACATCGAGGGCATGAGCGAATACCTGAAGATTCACCTTGAGAGCCAGCCGAAGCCCGTCGTCACACTGCTCTCGATGAAGAAGATGGAGGAATACCTGCCGAACTACTTCATGCGCATCCACCGCTCGTATATCATCAACCTGAAGAAGATACAGGAGGTGAACAAGAACCGCGTGATCATGGATGCCGATACCTACCTGCCCGTGGGCGACAACTACAAAGACGCCTTCAACGAGTATCTGAACACAAAATTCTTAGGCAAATAGGCACTAGAAGGACCAAAGGTGTCATTAAAACAAGGAAATATCTCATTTTTACTCCACTTTTCTACATTTTATTTTGAAAATTGGAGTTTTTTTATTATCTTTGCACCATAAATTAATAATTATAAAAGAACAATAGCTAAAAGGTGAGATTTAAAACTACTAATACATCAAACCTTACCTTTCACCGTCGGCATGGCGACCATTGCATGCCGAACGTCCTTCATGTCATCATTCTCATCGCAAGCCTTGCCTTCTGCGTCCCCTCAGCCGCAGCTATATCCAGCACGATGACCGACAGCTGCAAGACCGACAGTTGCCCACCAACAGACAGTCAGCAGCGCTATCGGATAGCCATAAAAACCAATATGCTATTCGACTTAGCCCTCGCTCCCAACCTTGAAATAGAAATACCCCTCGACAGGCTCCAGCGCTGGAGTCTGATGGCCGAATGGTGGTCCCCATGGTATATCTGGAAGAACAATTCCCACAGCTATCAGATGCTGACCTTGGGCGCCGAGCTACGCTACTGGTTGGGTGAAAGGAAAAACCGCAGCACGCTGACAGGCTGGTTTGCAGGTATCTACGGCGCATGGGACAAATACGACTTGGAATGGAAATCAGTAGGCGACCAGGGACGCGTATGGAGCGCAGGCGTAAGCGGCGGCTACAGTTGGCGCCTGTCAGAGCACTGGAACCTGGAGGCATCACTGGCACTAGGCTACATCACTGGCACCAGGCACCACTACAACGGTGAGTTCAACAACGAACATCTTATATGGAAATACGATGCAGACATGCGCTACTTCGGTCCTACAAAGGCAAAGCTCTCGATCGTATGGCTGCTATGGAAAAAGAAAGGAGGCTGCCGATGAGAAACAGCATTGCCATCATCCGTCTGTTGCTGGTGTCCGTGCTATTTGCCGGCTGCGAGCTACGCGACCTTGAGAGCTACTACGAGAGCGTGGCAGGCATGCATATCGCCATCGACTGGAGCCACTTCAGAGAGCGCCCGTCAGGCATGACGCTGCTCTTCTCGAAGGACGGTGACGAAGTGACACGCACGGTGGTCACCAACAACGTGGACAACGTGGACGTTTACCTGACCCCAGGCACCTATTATATGACAATGATGAACCAGTCGTTCGACGAGTTCGGCTCAATGCACTTCGAACAGACCAAGAGCCATAACCTGGTGACGGTCCGGGCCAACCCGTTGCTGCAGACACGTGGAGAACAGGACGAAGCAAACTATATGCAGGCTCCGGAGCCCATTGCCGTGACTTCCGACACGATTGTCATCACCGATGACATGGTGAGCCGCCGCTATGTGTTTGCCGACTACAGGAACCGTGACGTGAAGGTTGACACCACACACTATAACACCAAGGAAACGCCGATGCCAATGACCACCACGCTGAACATCCAGGTCCGCGTGAAGGGCATCAACAACCTGCGAGCCGTAGAAGGCTACATCAACGGCATGGCCGACGGTTTCCTGCTAAGTCAGGTTTGGCGGACAGAGACCACTGGCACCTTACTGCTGGACCAGTGGAAAGCCAAATTCGACCATGAGGACAACGGACTGGGCTGGATTACCACCAGCATCCCCACCTTCGGACTGCCCCACGGAAAGGAGATAGAGTGGCAGCGGACGGAGACCGACAACGTCATCCTGCTGCGCTTCACACTCATCGACGGCACTACGCGTGAGTTCACCTATAACGTGGGCAAGTTCATAAAGTACCGAGGCGACATCGGTGACATCATCACCCGTACGGACCTCACGCTGGAACTACTGCTCGTCATCGACGCCGACACGGGACGGACAGGCGAAGGCGGGGAAGACTTCCCGTTCCCCGAACTGCCAGACGTAGAGAACGACGGCAACGGCGGGGCCTTTGAAGCCTTTGTAGATGAATGGGAAGACGGCGGAGACATCAGCGTACCGCTATAGTGGCAAGGAATCACAATTCATACGAAATAAGAACAAGAAAAAAGAACGATTATGAAACAATATTTTTATCTATTAGCACTGACGACGGAACTTTTGCTTTCCGGATGCACCAGTGAGAGCCGTGTAGAACAGCCCGACGTGCCCATTCCCATCGAATTCAGCACCTACCTGAGCAACCGCCAGAACATGACGCGAGCGGAGACCACCGTGAACGACCTTCTGAACTACGGTTTCGGACTGTTTGCCACCTATTCTGCCGGAACGACGGGCATTGACGGAAGCTATAGCAGCTCGACGGGGCCAAATTTCATGTACAACCAGAAAGTATGGTCGGGCGGCACTGGCTCCGAATTCATGTACGAGCCTGTGAAATACTGGCCTAACGAGACCGGTATCGACGGCAGCAACGGCGCTGTGAGCGACCATGTAGATGTGTTGAGTTTCTTTGCCTATGCGCCGTATGTGGCCAATGCCCCAGGGACGGCCGACAATGATTATATCGCAGACGGTAGTCTGGCCACCACCGCCACTACGGGAATTACAAAACTGACGGCCAACAATGCAACAACAGACCCTAAGGTGTACTACACGCTGCCCTCGATGAACGGTACCGCAAACGAGGCCAGTCCTGTAGATTTGCTCTGGGGGGTGGTAAAGACCGGAGGCACGTGGAACAATGTCACAGAAGGGGCTACAGAAGCAACAAAGAGAAGAACTGTCACTCTGACGGCAGGTCTTCCCTTCCTGAACCTTATCAAGCCCGCAACGGCACAGAAGATTCAGTTCAACTTCAAACACGCCTTGGCCAAGATCACCTTTGGCACCATCGCCCTGGCGAATGATGTCGTCGGCGTTGGAGATAATGGAAACGCCGATGCCGCAAGAGGCACCTCGATTGTCGTCAGCGAGATTACCTTCTCTGGCACCGGCATCAAAAACGGTGTTCTGAACCTTAACAACACCACTGCCGGAGAACCACTATGGGAAGCCGTCGATGAACCAGGAACAGCCCCCTTCTTCGTGAAGATATCCGGCGAACAGATAGCTGCAACCATCAAGGATGCCGGTGCAAAAGCTAATCAACCTACAGGTGTGACCAAGACAGCCCAATCCATTCTTGCTGTTACTCCAGGGACTGACGTGCCCGGTTCATTGCTAATACCTAACAGCAGTCAGGATGTAACTGTGAAAATCAAGTACTACACAGTCACCAAGGACGCCAACCTGCTGGGTGGCGAGTCGCGTGTGGAAAACGATATCACCAAGAAGCTTACCGGCCTGAACATCTCTGGTTCGAAAGCCTACAAGATAAACATCGTCATCGGCATGACCAGCGTAAAGGTCGATGCAGAAGTTGATGCTACATGGGGCGATGCCGGTTCACAGGCAGTTGACCTGCCACAAAACACATCAACATCAGGAAACTAAAAATGAAGAAGATTATAAAGAAGAATATATATCTGACGATGGGCATGGGATTCCTGCTGCTGGCAGGATGTACCTCTGACGCGGATGTCAGCAATGCCAATGGGCCGCAGCAGGAGCAGGTGGCCGTAAGTTTCAGCTCCTACATGGGACGCAGCACCCGCGCCGGACGCTCGGGAGCGATGACTACCGACCTGTTGAAGAGCGAGGGGTTCGGTGTGTTCGCCTACTACACGGAGGGTACCGACTACAACGGCACCACAAAGCCCAATTTCATGTACAACCAGAAGGTTAGCAACCCTTCAGGCACCTGGACCTACTCACCGCTGAAATACTGGCCCAACGAGAATCCGACAGCCGACAACCAAGGTGCTACGGGCACCACGCAGAGCAAGATCAGTTTCTTTGCCTATGCCCCCTTTGTAGGCAACGAGACCACCGGCGTGCTCACCACCCCGGGAACGGGCGGTATCACCGCTATCACACCCTCGGCCTCAGATACTGGTGACCCACAGATCACCTACACCCTCAGCAACGACGTAAACCAGAACGTGGACCTGCTCTGGGGGACTGTTGCCAATGACGCCACCACATGGGAAAACGTCAGTGGCACACAGACACTGACAGCGGGAGGCACCTTCCAGAACCTGCTTAAGCCCAAGACGGGACAGAAGATCAGTTTCAGCTTCAAGCACGCCCTCGCCGTACTCGACGACATCAAAATTATTGCCGACGTGGACAACAACGGCGACATCAGGGGCGGCACCGTCGATGCGAACACCAAGATTGGCGTCGAGGCGATCAGTGTGAACTGCGGTACGGTGCACAACACTGGCACCTTCAACCTGCGCACCGGGGGGTGGACGCCTGGCTCTGACACACCCACGGGCATTACCTACGACATCACCAGCAGCAACATGGACGATGCAATCAAGGACGTGGGAGCAACCTCGTGGGCAGCACTGCCTGCAGCCTTCACCGGCGTACCCACGGATGCCGCCATCAGCGTGTTCCACAGCGGCTTTACCGCCAAGCATTTCTTCATGCCGTCGCCCACCGTCAGCTGGACGGTAAAGATCACCTACTACGTGATGACAAAGGATGACCATCTGGCAGGCGGTTGGACACGCGTGAGACAGAGCCTGCAGAAGACGCTCACCCTTGCCGGCGGACTGGAGAAGAACAAGAAATATACCCTCACCATCCACCTCGGACTGACCAGCGCAAAGTTTACCGCCACCGTCGCCGACTGGGAGACCACTGGCACGGACGAGGAGATGGATCTGCCCATCAACGTTAATTAATATAATAAGGTACGTGCGTATGAAGCAAATACTATTCTTCGTGATTTCAGTCCTGACAGCACTCACAGCCTGCACCAGCGACCGTGAGCAGGAAGGCACGCTGACAGGGATGCAGCGGCCCATAGGTTTCGACTGCTATCTGGGTAATACCCCCCAGACACGTGCCTATCAGGGCAACATGACTACCGACGAACTGAAACAGACGGGGTTCGGCGTACTGGGATACTACACTGAGAACGCCGACTACACTGGCGCGACGAAACCCAACTTCATGTTCAATGAGAAGATATACTGGAAAGCCTCGGAGAGCAAATGGGACTACGACACCAAGCAATACTGGCCCAACGGGCAGAACAACAAACTGAGCTTCTTTGCCTATGCCCCCTACGTGGCTGCAGGCGAGAGCGAGGGCATCACCAGTCTGCCCAGCAACACGACCGCCGTAGAGCCCGTCATCGGCTACAAGATGGGTACCACAGGCAATGTGGATCTGCTGTGGGGCGTCAACGAGGACGGCAATGCCTATGGCACCAGCAGCTACAAGATGAACGTGAACCTGACGAAGCAGGCCATCAGCGACCGCATACACTTCACCTTCAAGCATGCCCTCGCCAACGTGGCAGGCTCGCAGGGATGCCTGAAGGTGCTGCTTGACGTGGATGCCCTGCAGGGCAGCATCACCGAAGGCGCAGGCACGGGCTTCGACCCCACGAGCACGAAGGTCACCCTGAAGAGCGTCACCATCAGCAACGCCACAGGCAGCAAGGCACCCGTCACCAGCGGCTCACTGAACCTCGCCACAGGCAAGTGGACACTGGGTTCAGAGACGGGCAGCTTCAGCTATACCTTCTCTACGGCCACGGCAGGACTGTTGAACAGCGACATCGCAGAACCGGTGTCGGTAGCCTCGTGGAGTAGCATCAGCAGCCAGAAGGGCATCACCCTCACGGCACAGGATGTCATCAGCAGCGATGCCGCCGCAGGCATCCCCCTCATCGTGTTCATACCCGGCCAGGCCCCCGACATCACGGTAACAACCGAATACTATATCCGCACCCGCGATCCCAAGCTCGACCAGGGGTTCTCGGAACTGCATCAGGTGATCACCAACGACGTGACACTGCCCATGCTACAGTCCAACAGCCGCTACACACTCTACCTGCATCTCGGACTGACGAGTGTGAAGTTCAGTGCCGCCATGGACAGCTGGGACACCACCAACGGCATCCATGAGCAGCCTGTTGACCTGCCCGCCAACGAACAGTAAAAGAATCCTCGCATAATGAAGACCATCCGACAGCATATCGCCCTCGCCTCACTGCTTGCCCTCACGGCCTGCACGCAGGAACAAACCACTACACTGCGTGGCGGCTACGGTGATGTGCCCATAGAGTTCGGTGTCTATGTGGGGCGCAGTGCTACGGGCACCCGTGCAGGACAGACGGGAACCATGGATCTGGCAAAGATGAAAGACACAGGCTTCGGCATCTTCGCACAGCATCAGGACAACGGCAACGAATTCGACTTCGCCAAGCACTTCGACTTCATGTGGAACCAGAAGGTGACGTGGAACACATCCGCTAATGCCTGGGAATACACGCCAGTGAAATACTGGCCCAACGAGGTTGAAGACAAGTTGAGCTTCTTCGCCTATGCCCCCTACATCCCGCACGACCCGATAGCAACGGAACTGGACGACCAGACGGAGAGCAACTACATCTTCATGTCGAACAACGCCATGAGGAGCGACAACACCTACATCCTCTATCATCCCTCTACAGACCCCGCAAACAGTGTGGACCTGCTCTATGCGAACCTGACAGACCAGGGGAAGCCCACGACGGCGGCGCGGCTACTGTTCCAGTTCAAGCATGCGCTCACCCGTCTCGACTTCAACGTGAGAGGTATCTTCGACGAGGTAACGGCCAGCAACAATACAAAAGACACGCAAACGAAAATCCTCATCGACAACATCCGTCTCGTGCGCCCCTCGCTGGCACACCTGGGGAAATTCCACCTCTGTCCGCAGCCCAATGTAGCGAACCCGTTGGATCACCCCTACTGGGAGTGGGATGCCCCCTACTTCGCCAAGAAAGACTTTGTGGTAAAGAATAACATCGTGAGAGAGTCGCTGCGCTTCAAGGCATTCGAGACCACCTACAACAACGTGCAGAGTGCCACCTATTTCAGTGAGACGCTGGGTGAAGGCGTAGGCAACACGGATATGGCCGTATGTCACGACGGCAATCAGGAACAGTATTTCCTCCTCATTCCCAACGAGGAGATAGCCATTGCAGGTCTCAGTCCACTGGTAGTGAATATCGTTTACTACGTCATCACCCGCGACGAGAAGCTGGTGCGCAACAAGCCCGCTGGTCTCTCCATCGTGAAGAACGACATCACGGTACAGTTACCGGCAGCCTTCCAATTCGAACATGCAAAGAGCTACCACCTGAAGCTGCAGCTCGGCTTGACGACGGCCAAGTTTACCGTGACCCAGGCAAGCTGGGACTTCGAAGAACCCACCATCCCCGAGAACGAGCATATCATCCTTGAGCCGTTGGTAGTGGCGTGGAAACTTGCCGACGAGGAGCATGTGGAACTGCTGGAGAACATCGTCTATTACCCCGCCGACATCGAGACGTGGGTGGTTCACCAGGCACAAGACATCACCTATAAGTAAAGACTATGCGATACAAAATCAGACATAATCGGCAAAAACGACACCAAGGCATACTGGCAGCCATGCTGTCAGTGCTGCTGGTTACTGCCTGTGCCGACAACGAACTGGCACCCAGTGGCGACCTGAAGGCGGAGGTCTCTGTCAGTCTGATGCCCGAAGTGGAGCCGATGGTGATAGACGTCGCCAGCACACGTGCCCAGAGCTGGGTAGGGCCACCAAAGACGGCCTTATTTGACAACAGCACCTATCCCTATGTAAAAAGCATGATAGCCTGGGGCTACGACTGGAACGACACGCCCTTGTTTACGCCTCGCACCGAAGTAACCAGAGATGCCAATGGGGGCTCGGGGTGGCCTATCCTCGACAGCGAGGGCAAGGGGGTTGCCTGGCCGCCCTCGAACATCGGAAATCTGCACTTCTATGCCGTTACCAATGCCTTGCAGACGGGTGAAAGCTCCCAGTACTCCGGCAACATCCAAGTGATGCAGGACCCGACCTACGAAAGAGGGCCCACAATAATACTCCATAACCGCTGGTGGACGACAAACGTTGAGCGCATGGTAGGCGAGTCGATGGTGAATGCCGAGAACTACACCAACACGGCCTATCTGGGAGGCGAGTCGCAGCCCGTAACCATCAAGTTCAGACACGTCTATGCCTGCATCCGGCTTATCCATGCCAATAGCGAGAATAATCAGACTGCATACAACCGCGGGGTAACAGACGATTATCTCAAAGCATCAGATTTCGGCGCCATCTCCACATCATGCTGGGTGAACAACAAGTTCCGTGCAGGACGCTACGGACACCCCGAGGAAGATACCTGGCTACCGTTTTCTGGGACGGAAATGGTGTTGGGCGATTTCAGGTCGCTCTGGATGGGCAGTAGGAACTGCTACTTCCTGGTGCCGCATAAGTTCCCGAAGCCGAAAATGTTCAACGGATACCGACTGTCGGCCACGGCGAAAAGCGAGTTTATAGAACAGGGGTTAGGTATCACCAGTAGTGACAACGTCCCTGTGGGCAAACGCATGTATGGCACCCTGCCCGGCACGGAGTGGAAGGCAGGCCACTACTACGAATATGCCATCAGCTACCAGCCTCACGGGGTGCTACTCCGCAACCAAGAGGAACAATGGGGTGACAGCGCCCCTACAGCAAGCGACATCAGCGACATCGGCAACACACCGGTATTCACCCAAGAAGACTATGCCCCGAAAAGCACGTTCGACAGCGAGAGGCGTTTCTCATTTGTGCTTTGGTGCTATCAACAGAAGAACGGCGTGAGTTCGACCCTTCTTAACCAAGAATGGTACTTCAACCAGAAATACCACGACACGGGAGACCCCTGGCCAGACCAGGAGACCGAAAGGCACCCTGTACAGTTCTGGGCCTACAGCAACGATGCCATATTGCTGAAGGACACGCTTCTGATATGCGGTGGAACGAACAACAACATCACCTACCCCAACCGATTCTCAGGTTCCGGCTCCTACGATAATCCGCCGACGGTGACTATCGACAACGAGAAATACACCTTCTTCTACGGCGTGCCCGATGAACAGAACTACGTCAGCGGTCTCGGAGAGTGCCAGGACGTCACGCTGAAGTTCCGTCACGGGATGGCAGAACTGATGTTCAAACCGGGCAGCCGTAACAGCAAGACGCTAAAGAACGTAAAGATCAACCTCTGCAAGCAAGGGGTGTTCAGCATCAAGGAGCAGCAATGGACGGAGTATATCGATACGAAAGAAAAGGCGTTCACGCCGAATGACACAGAATGGTACGACGTGATTCCGCAGACATTCAGCGAACTGCCCGTTACACTGGAATACACCGACAACTCGTCAGAGACCATCAAACTAAAAGACATCAGGTGGGAACCGGGACACCGATATATCTATACACTAAAATAATACGGAATATGGCAATAGTTAGAAATATACTCACATTGCTTGGAACTGCCTTATTGCTCACCGCCTGCACGCAGGCTGGTGAGGAGGAGACTATGGCGAAACCCCGCACCATCAGCCTGAAGGCCACTGCCCATCCCATGACGGATGCCGATGCCCACACCACCCGTGCTGCCCTCGCAGGCACGGAGACGCTCAGTTCGAAGTACGTCAGGGCATGGGGCTACTATCAGGACAGCGGCAACCTGTTGAGTTCATCTGTGCAGGAGAGCATACAGCTGGAGGTGAATGCCTCCGGACTGGGCGACACCCACGTAGATTGGCCTGAAGGCAGCGAAGGCGCAAAGGCCATGCGGTTCTACGTGGCCTACCCTGACGCCCTCGATAACGTTGTCACCAGCAATGAGGGTACAGACGGCAGCAACTGGAGCATACAGCCCAAGATAAGCTATCAGTACTCGCGCGACCGGGACAAAGACCTGATGTACGGCACCAGCTTCGACCAGTATTACGACGACGTGCTGGAGCCGAGCATCCCCATACAGATGCAGCATATCACCACCGCCCTGCGCTTCCGCAAGAGCAGCAATATCGAAGGAGAGATACAGAGCGTGAAGATAGACGGCATCAAGACCGAAGGATACTATCAGGAGACCTACAACGAGGAGACGAAACAGAGCACCGGCACATGGACACCACAGGGCGATAACGGTTCCATCACCATCGAAAACAGCAATGAAGAGACTTATATCACCAACAGCGGAGACTATGGCACGTCGGTGGTCTATGTCATGCCGCAGACCATCGCCGCGAACACCAAGATAACGGTAAACTTCACTGGCGGGCGCATCCTCGAAGGCGTGCTGCCTGCCACCAAATGGAAGGCCGGTTACATCGTGAGCTACGAATTGGGCAAGAGCGGAGGAAACAACAGTGTCTATAAGGACATCAAGCACGGTCTGCTCTACCAGTGGACAGGCTCCCAGAACATCACTTGGAATGAAGACACACGACTCTACATCGCCCTGTCAGACCGTATCGAGAAGTTTCTCTACCTGCACATGAATGAGAATTCGTATATCGAAATCGAATACAGCCCGACAAATACGTCAAACGAGATACGTGCTTCCGTCATGATATGGAATGATGCTGGGGGGAACTACAAAACTTATAATTCGAGAAGCATAGCTTCCGGTGTCACCAAGGAGAATAGCTATACAGACAAAATCATGTTGAATTCCACACAACTGTCAACACCCTCGCCCGCGACACTTATTCGACAGAACTACGAATTAGGCAACTATCTGGACTATCCCATAAAGATAGGTTCCACGAATATCACACTCAAAAGAGTCAGCATTTATCTGGATGATCAACCAAATGAATAGACATAAGAAGAACTATATGACGATAGCAGCGGCGTGGCTCCTGACGGCCTGTACGGCAGAGTCCACCGCAGAACAGGCATCACAGTCGGCACAGGCGGTAACGTTCGGTGCCTACGTGGCTACACCTGTGACCCGGAGCGGTGAGGAAATAAACCGTCATTCCCTCGATGAATACGAACTGAAGAAACCGAATAGTGGCTTCGGCGTGTTCGCCTACTATACCGACGATGCCACCTTCGAGGAGGCTGGCGAAGGACAAATCCAGGACTTCATGTACAACCAACACGTCACGTGGGACAGCAACGCATGGACCTACGCACCCAAGAAATACTGGCCCAACGAGAAAGGCACACAGAGCAGCGGCACGGACTACCTGTCGTTCTTCGCCTATGCCCCATACGATGCGAACGTTACGATCGGCACTAATAAAGACCCCTATATTGAATACCAGCTGGCTGACTTACCAGCCAATGTAACCGACCTGATGTGGGCCACGGCTCCTGCAAACAGCGAGAAGGCCGGACTGCCTCACCTGAACCTGACGAAGCCGGATGTGGAAGACAAGGTGGAACTGCACTTCAAGCATGCCCTGGCACGTCTGGAACTGATGGTGGTGGCCGACTATGGCAACCTAAACGTAAGACCAGATTTGGCTGACAATACTGGAGAACTGGAGGAGGCTGATACGCTGAAAGCCCTGGAGAATACACGGATAACGGTGGAGAGCGTCAGCCTGACGGCAAAGGATGCCTACAAGAAAGCACGTCTGAACCTGAACAACACCGTGGCAGGACGTCCCCTGTGGACGCTGGTGGATGGTGCAGAAAACCAAGCAGACAAGTCCTATGCCATCACCAGCACGATGATAGCCCCCTCGATAGCAGATCCCGGCAGCGACTATGCCAGCATGTTCGAGGAAGGCAGCACCGTGACCGGTGTCCCACGCCTGAAGCCAGGTTATGAGACATCGCCGTCAAAATGTGCTACAGACATCATCAACGCAGCTATCCAAGAGCGCTACTACTATTTCATCCCCAAGGAGCGACCGGAACAGACCTTCGTGCTCGAGGTGGTCTATTGGACGACGGTGAAAGACGCCAGTCTCATCAAAGGCGACACGCCAGGCTATTCACGCATCAAGCATACGACATCACAAACCCTGAAGCTGAACGGGCGCAACGGAAATCCGCTGTTTGAAGGCAACAAGCACTTCAAAGTGACGCTCCGCCTCGGCCTTGAGGGCATACAGTTCTCTGTGGCCTCTGTTGCCTGGAACGGCAATGAGACTATTACAAATTCCACGCCTTAACAACAAAACGACATGAGCATTCACGACAATCATATCCGAAGCATCCTGCACGTGGTGGCAGTGGCACTGAACATTCTGTTGACAGCATGCACTGCGGCAGAAGAACAGCTGATCACTACAGATACCCCCACTCAGGAGGGAAAAGTGCCCATCCTGTTCACACAGGAGCCACTGCCCGTCTCCACTCGCGCCAATACCGACTATTTTGTTGACGGACGCAAGCAATTTACCATCCCAAATGGCAAGCAGATAGGTATGTTCGGCTACTATCACGGTGCCACGAACTGGAACAGTGTAACAGGCAACCACGTGGCCAACCTCTTTTATAATGAGCCGATGACGAGCGTGGTGAATGAGGAAGACATGACGGTAAGTTTCAACTACGACAAAGTACGCTTCTGGCCAGGCACGTCTGGAGAGATGTGCTCATTCATCGCCTATTATCCCTATGCAGCCAACAGTGTAGAGACTAATGGCATCATCATCGACCCCAGCACCATAGGCGATGGGACCAATATCGGAAAGATACACTTCACGACGGCAACAGATGCCAGTGAGCAGATAGATTTCATGGTGACAGAACTGGCCAACGACCGCACCAAACTGACGAATAACGCCCGTGTGGGCCTGAACTTCAAGCACATGCTGGCATGCCTGCAGCTTAAACGTGGATCAGATTTTAATGTTGAGAATCTCATCAGGATTGAACTACCAGGCATCAAGACCGAAGGCGACTGCACCATAGACTACATCAGCGGTGCAACAACCTATACTTGGGATAATCCTGCAAATCCTCAAACAATCAAAATGACTAAGGAAGATTTTGAAAAAGACCCTTCGTTCCTTATCATCCCGCAGACACTTACCAACGTCATAGCCATCATCAATAACGCTGGGGTAGAAACACCAACTTCCTATACTTTAAATAAGGTCTTACAACAAGGCTACAAGTACACCTATACGCTGGGTACCCCACCAGCGAGCGCCGACGTGCTCGACGACCTTGTGCTTTGGGGCCAGGCAGACCATCGTTCTGACGGTATCGGCGTTTCGCCCATCGAATATCCTGCCAGCAATGATGTAGTAGGTCATCCTTTCGGAAAGGACACCAAAGGAAATGATATCGCCATCACGCCTGGATTCACAAAAATGCGCATCTACTATTATAATCCGAATCCATCATTAGGAACCTTCTGGATTCGTTTATTCAATGGTGCCGACGAACAGGAATTCATCGGTTCCATACAGCCTTCTTCTTCCGGCGGCTCTGGATCTATCGCAAGAGGTGAGATAAATAGTGACCCAGACAAACGTGTATATGTAGAGTTTACGATTACGGAAGAAATGCTTGCAAAGTTTAATCATACAGGCTCTACAGGCAAATGCATGCGCATCACTATGTCGAATGCAGCCATCATGGCCATCGCCTTTATATAAAAAACGATGAAACGGACAGACGAATGTGCTGCGCACGGTGGGCGACAAGTGGAGCTACCTGCAGCGCGTGAAGTTCGGTGCCAATGCCCAGCCGTTCTACGTGCTGCTCGACAACGAGGGCAAGCCCCTGGCCGGCAGTCGCGCTTACGATGAGGATATTCCGGAATATATCAAGTTCCTCGAACAAGGTTTGAAGAACTACAGGAAATAAAAAGTAATCCCCGCTCGGTTGGCGGGGATTGCTTTTCTTACCATATCTGTGCACGCTGTTTCTTCGGGATGAAGAGCTTGTCGCCCTTCTTAATGCCGAAGGCGTCGTACCAGGCATTGATATGCGGCAGGGCTGCGTTCACACGCGCCTTGTTGGGTGAGTGAGGATCGACGGTGATGAGATACTCCGTATATTCCGGACGTGCATTACCAGCCCACACACGACCCCAGCTGAGGAAGAAGCGCTGTTCGGGGGTGAAACCGTCGGCCTTCTGCAGCGGGTGCTCCTTCATGGCGTTCTGGAAGGCACGGAAGGCGATGTTCAGACCACCGTTGTCACCGATGTTCTCACCGAGCGTCAGCTTGCCGTTGATGAACTTGCCCGGCACAGCCTCAAACTTTCCGAAAGCCTCTTCGAGCACCTTCGTGCGCTGGTCGTAGTTCTTCTTGTCAGCCTCTGTCCACCAGTTGCGCTGGTTACCCGTCTTGTCAAACTGCGAACCCTGATCGTCGAAGCCGTGACTCATCTCATGTCCGATCACACCACCGATGGCACCATAGTTCATCGCATCGTCGGCATTCGGGTCGAAGAACGGCGGCTGCAGGATAGCAGCGGGGAAGCAGATTTCATTGGTCGTCGGCATATAGTAGGCATTGATGGTCTGGGGCGTCATCAGCCACTCAGTCTTATCGACAGGTTTGTTCACCTTGCGCTGCAGCTCGTCGCGCAGGAAGAACTCTGAGATGTTGCCCATGTTCTCATAGAGGGAGAGACTGTCACAGACCTGCAGGCCACTGTAGTCCTTCCACTTGTCGGGATAGCCAATCTTCACGATGAAGTTGGCGAGTTTGTCCTTGGCCTGCGCCTTCGTCTCCGCACTCATCCAGGTAGCCTCGTCGATGCGCTGTGCAAGTGCCGTCTGAAGGTTGCGTACCAGTTCGAGCATACGTTTCTTGCTGGACTCCGGGATGTATTTCTCGACATAGAGCTTGCCGATAGCCTCACCCAGCACACCGCTGACACTCGACACGGCACGCTTCCAGCGCGGACGATCCTGCTGCACACCGCTGAGCACACTACTCAGACGGAAGGCCTCGGCACGGAAGTCGTCGCTCAGCACACCAGTAGCCCCGCTGATCACCTTGATCTCAGCATAGGTCTTCAGGTCGTCGAGCGAAGCCTCTGCCAGAATCTTCTCCACCTCATGGATAGGCTCAGGCTGGCCCACGTCAACCCAGTCGAAAGCAGGGAATCCCGTAGCCAGGAAGACATTGCCCCAGTCAATACCCGGGAAGTCGGTCACCAGCTGGTTGTAGGACATCTTATGATAGTTCTTCGAGATGTCACGCAGTTCCACCCGGCTGTAGCTGGCCTTCGCGATACGCGTCTCGATGGCCATCACGGCCTCCATCTTCTTCCGCGCCGTCACCGAGTCGTTGCCGACCATCTGGAAGAGGTTCTTCATATACGTCTTGTAGGCCTCACGGATACGCGTGGTCTGTTCATCGTCGTTCAGGTAGTAGTCGCGCGTACCGAGACCGAGACCGCCCTGCCCTACTGCCACGATGTTCATGCCCGCATTGCGCAAGTCGGCACCGACGCCGATGCCATACATCATCGTCTCCTCACCACGACGGTCGATCTGGGCCGTCACAAGCTGATACTCCTTGCGGTCCTTGATGGCGGCGATACGCTCCAGGACAGGCTTCAGCGGTGCCCAGCCCTCACGGTTCAGCCGCACGCTGTCCATGCGGAGGTTGTAGAGCGAGCCGATCTTCTGTCCCAGCGATCCTTTCTCCTGCGGCGTACCGGCATACTGAAGTATCAGCTCCTGAATACGCAGCGTGTTCTGTTCCGACAGATCGACAAAGGCTCCATTGGCGGGATGCTCGCTGTCGAGCGGATGGCTTTTCATCCATCCACCGGCTGCATACTGGAAGAAATCGTCACCGGGTCGCACCGACGTGTCAAAGTTTGCGGGGTCAATGCCCGTAGAAAGTGTCTGAGCCGTTGCCGATCCGGCAATGAACAGACTGGCTAATAAAAACAGTTTTGTCTTCATCTTTATATAGGTTATTGTAAACTGACAAATACGGGTTGTTCTCAAAAACCCTACAAAGTTACACAAAATACCCGAAAAAATGATATTTTAAACATTTTTTGCATCCAATCCGTTCCAACAATTCATTTTTTGACTATCTTTGCTATCGATAATGAACCTATTCTACAATAAAACAAAACGAATATGAAAGATTTACAGATGTACATCAACGGCCAGTTCTGCGAGAGCTCGAACGGCAAGTGGATCGACGTGTTGAACCCATCAACAGAGGA
>OCTX011614407.1_pt1 | contig 17073 bp, 9 predicted proteins | sample 1539691 | NCBI WGS metagenome assembly OCTX01 (sample SAMN02144231, study PRJEB22623) | gut metagenome | biome: sheep rumen | host: Ovis aries | place: New Zealand | reverse complement strand
TATCAAAAAGATTTGATAGACTAATGGCCTTTCCTGTATAGGGCGAAATGTATCGTTGTTCAAGCCATAGTCTGTAACGAAGAATATCGCTTTTACTTATTTTCTCTACATCTTTTTTTATGAGTTCACGAATTTCCTTTTTTGTTAGCTTTCTTTCGTTTGTGTCAATAGCAAAATCATAAATTGTGTCATCTTTATCTCGTGAAATGGAATCAAGAATACCAGCCTCAAGAATCCTCATTTTTTCTTGCTGATAAGGGGAACGCTCTTCAATTCCATGAATAGACGTTTTTAATTCCTTTAGCATCTCGTAGGCCCTATCGTTTGCTCGCTTGTTTTCGGCATTTTTGATGCTATCACGTTCTTTTTTCTTGTTGTTGCTTTTTAACGACGTACCAATTTCAATATTTATTTGGTCGAAGTATTTCTTATAGAAATCAACCTCAATTCCGTCTTCATTGATAAATGTTCCATCGGTTTCTCCATAGGTTGTCCAAATATCATGTACAATCATGAGCATCTCGCGTACAACTTTTTCAACGACAGGGTTGTTGATAGAGTTATGTCGAAATTCATTTTGGAGATACTCTTTTATAGCATAGGGCTGATTCCATTGGGCTGCATCACCAGCTTCAGAATATCTACCATAGACGATATAACAAGCGCTCGACACCCAAAGACCTTGTAAATCAGTTATTTCACCATTTATGTTTTCTTTTATCAGCACTTCTGGCTTAATGTGTTCACTCGTTTTTACTTGCTCAACATCACTTTGATTCCAATATTTTCCAAGTCGCATAAATGGCAAAAGCTTCTTGATAGCCTTTTCGGAATAATTGCCATACTCATTCTTGTAAGTTGAGATTGTGCTGATTGTCTCAACGATTTTTTCCTTATACATCAAATCCATGTTAGCGTTTCGGAGAAGCTTTTCGATAAGGTGTGGCAATCCTTTTATCCTTTCATCTTTCTTCTTTATAGAATAGAAGAAATTCCATAACAGATATTCATTGTTTGGCCCATCAATAATGGTGTTGGTGTCATTTCCCCTTCTTGATTTGTGAACTTTTGACCTTGCGTTTAGAAACTTCTCCCAGTTGAATCCTTTGATGCGTTTCAATCGTAGCACAAAATCATATCGAGTCTCATTGCACGGCTCTTTGTGGTCTTCCTCAAAGTTCCATCTGTAATTATTTTCATCCAATTTTAGCTTTTTGAGAATAGCCGATTGGGTTATTTCCTTTCTGTTATTGATATACTCAAATAAGCTTTCCTTTACTGGAATGGTGAGTATCTTATCAGAGACATCTATATTGATAAGTTGCTCATTTCGCTTCCCTTGATCTTCTTTTAACTCTTTCTGAATGATGCGTAAGCGTTTTATAAACTGCCATAACCTAAATTCCTGATACAAGGGGTTTGACTTAGAAATACATTTCAAAGGCTTTTTTATTTCTTTCCCGTCTTTGTGATATGTTAAATATTCATATTTGCAATCTGCTATTAAAGATTTCTTGGGCTTGAGGTCTCTTTGGTAAAAGATAATATCATCACTAAGAAGACTCGCAAATTCTTGGTTTGCAAGTGTGTTTCTGTGGGTTTCGTTATTTGGGTAGAGCATCCTAAGTGCATCAAGATAGTTTTGTTCGTTGCGCAACTCTGGATGGAATAGCTTTTGCTTTTCAATAATGGCTTTTAGTTCCTTCCTGTAGTAGTCTCTTTCTATTGTCTCTATTAAACCAGCTCTAATCTTTTGATTTGGATTTCTAAGCAGTGCGTCATATATGTAGGATGCAACGCCTACACTTCCATTTTTCGAGTTGTATTCTTGTATGGATGTTTCCGTCTTCAATTTCTCTAATTGCTTCGAGTCTTCATTGGGCATAGAGATATTACGTTTGTAAAGATTGCCCTTTTTATCAAAAGTTGAGGTGATGATGAAGTCTCTGCGTGTTCCCACCATCTTGGGATAATGGCGACTGAGGTATTCATACTTCCATCCTGTCTCAAGAAGAATCTCAAATGAAGTCTTTTCTTTTTTGTTTACGTGGGTATTGATAACATCTGTGATTTCAATGTTTTTTATTTCGCTAATAATTATATTTTCTTTCTTGATGTTCTCATCATTGTCCAGTTTGGTAATCTTTTCTAATTGTTTATATTCGTTGGGTTGTGTTATTTGATATTGAGCAGATTCATTGTATGTGAATATGATATTATTAAATTCGTCAGCTAACTGTATTCGATAAAGATTTAAGCCTTCGGAGGATTTTCCAGACAAAGGCTCAACAGAGACCACCTTGGCATTGATGGTCTCAGAGAGTTCATTTTCTTTTTGTTCTTTCTCGTCATCTCCCATAACCTTCTCGTAGCCTCGTTTTTGAAGAAAACTCATAATGACCCACGCCAATTCTTCTTTACTCAGTTCTTGTGAAAGAGATTTCTTGCGAAGGTAGTATAAAGTCCAGTCATAGGGTATTCTTTTCTTCCTATTTTTAAGTGGGTTGTTTTGGAATAGCTCAGGATGGACAGTTTTAAATTCACCTTCCATTTCAAAGTATGCTTCCTTGAAATAGAACTGCTTCTTTCCATTCTCGTCTGTGTAGTAGGCCATCTTTGGTTCTCGACCTTTGATGATTTTACCAGATCGTTTACCTTTTTCATCAACAAATTCAATGTCGAGTTTGTAATGTTCAGGCAACATGTTAAGTAGGTTCAAAACGCAATGTAGTCTATCCCTACGCAACAGGAACCTTGCTTTGTTCTTTCTTATAGATTTATTTTCGGTTTTGTTTGCAGCAGAACTTTTTAGTTTACCTCCACTTTCAAACGTACTTATCTCCCCAGCATTCATAGGAATGATACGAGAGCCAAGGGCTATAATGCGGACAATCCTCTTGATATTGTCAATCTCAACTACTGCCCATCCTATACTATTTGTTCCTAAATCAAGGCCTAAAATCTTCTTCATGATATTTGTTTTTAGTTATTTAGCTACAAAAATACATATTTTTTCTAAAACATTTGGTACTTATAACGAAAAAGTTTATCTTTGCAGTACTAATTTTAAGCAAATCACAATAAGGATTATTCCGTTGTGAAAACATTAGGTTCTTGTCCATCGGCCTTAAACGGTGGACTTTTTTTGTGCGTGGAGTGTTTGAGGAATACCAAATAATGACAACTAAAAGTAACACTTAACTAAAACTCCCAAAACAGTTAAGCATAACTTTAGAAACACTTAACTAAAACTTTCAAAACAGTTAAGTGTCTTTTTTTAGGACAATTTTCATCTTTTTAAAGATAGTAAGACAGTCAGAAGCAAGAGAATAGCATTATTGATGATATCGCTTACCTCCATCAATTATTGACTGAGCCTTAAAGGGATGTCGTGCAAATGGATAATAAAAAAAACGCCAACTATTTATATCCAAATAGTTAGCGTTTTAATGTCGGGATTACTGGACTCGAACCAGCGACCTCGCGCCCCCCAGACGTGTGCGCTACCAACTGCGCTAAATCCCGATCCTTTGCTTATAAAAGCGGATGCAAAGTTACGAAGTTTTTTTGAACTGGCAAATAAATTCCGATGATTTTTTCAAAAATCAGGGATTTACTCCGTATTTTTCTCCGCTATGTGCTATTTCAGTTGATACTTAATCCTACTTTCCTAACCTTGCCTCAACGACGTTAACCACATAGTCGCCCAATTTCTCACACTCGCTGATCAAGTCGGTAAACATCGTACCGATAGCGTAATCGTACTGGTGTTCGTTTACGGCCTGGATGTTCTCCGTCTTCAATCTGTTGCGCAAAGTGTTGATGTCGTTTTCGATGCGGAATGTCTCGTTGATGTCCAGTTCTTCGCGACGACCCTTCAAGATGTTGTTCATTTGCGTGAGCGATTCATCGGTGAGGTCAATCATCTTATGAATCTGTTCGTATTGCTGAGCCGTGAAATCTTTGTTGGATTGCATCCTGCGGTTCATGGTACGAGCCAAGTTGTAGCAGGCATCACCAATACTTTCGATTTCGCTGATTTGGCGCAACATCCTACGGATTTTCTCCTTCGTCTCGTCGGAAAGGTGAGCATCACTTACTTGTTCCAAGTAGCGAGCAATCTCAATTTCCATGTTGTCGCTGATACCTTCGTACTTCTCGATGCGAACGAACAGTTTACCAAATTTCTCCTTGTCTTTCTCGGCAAGCAAGTCTTTCACCATGCCATACATGCGTTGGATGCGCTCACCGAAGAGCGTAATCTCTTTCTGTGCCTGCAAAACGGAGATTTCAGGAGTCTTCATCAAGCCACCTTGTATATATTGCAAGCGCGTGTCTTCTTCCTCGTCTTCCTTCTTCGGTTTGATGACATAGCAAACCAACTTTTCTATTTGTGGGATAAACCAAATCAAGATACCCGTGTTAATCAAGTTGAAACAAGTATGGAACGCAGCCAATACGAAACTGAGTTTGGCGGCATTTGCCAAGAATTCCGCATGACCTGCTGATGCCTTTGTCATTTCCACGTCGTATCCTACCAATCCGCACACCATATTCACGAATGGATGGAAGATGATTAACACCCATACGACACCGAATAGGTTGAAGAACATGTGTGCAAAGGCAGCCCGTCGAGCTTGTGTTCCAGCAGAGAGCGCCACGATGTTAGAGGTAACGGTGGTACCGATATTCTCACCCATTACCAATGCAATACCTTGATAAATAGGTAGTACGCCCGATGAACAGAGAATCATCGTGATAGCCATTACGGCTGCCGATGATTGCACGCACATGGTGAGGATTCCACCGATGAGCAAGAAGGTGAGGGTGGTAATGAAACTATTGGGGTCGAAACTGGAGAAGAAGTTGAGTACGGCTTCCTGTTCGCCCAAATTGATGTCTATACCTGTTTGGCGTAACGTGCCCAGTCCCAAGAACATGAACGCGATACCATAGAGGAAGTCGCCGAATACACGACGACGTTTATTGTAGATGAGTATGATGGCTATGAAAAAGGCGGGATAAACGAAATCGGTAATGTTGAAGGAGAATCCTGCCGACATGATCCAAGCGGTAAGCGTGGTTCCGATGTTCGCACCCATGATGACCGAGATGGCTTGCGCCAAAGTCAGTAAGCCTGCGCTGACGAAAGAAACCGTCATGACGGTTGTTGCGGTAGACGACTGAACGGCAGCCGTTACGAATATACCTGTGAGCATTCCCGTAAAACGGTTGGTGGTCATCGCACCCAGTACGTGTCTGAGTTGTGGACCAGCCATTTTCTGCAATGCATCACTCATGGTTTTCATACCATACATCAATAAAGCCAAAGAACCGAGTAACTTCAGCGCCAAAAATAAGTAGTTTGGAGATGCTTCCATGTGTTAGTGAAATTGATAATTTTGTGCAAAGATATAAAAAACATTGCCTTTTTGCAACAAAGTAGCGGTAAGATTTTGACTTTAATATACATAAAAAAAACATTAAAACGTGAATAAATGTAAAAATGTACTATTTATGTCAGTAAATGTAACATTTGTGTTAGTGGATTGTCTTCATAAAAATGTCTTTTTAAGACTCTTAGCATGAAATTTCATTCATCTATTTCCTGCAATTATGTCATCTGATGGGTGAATGTAAGTATAACAAAAGTTAAATTGGGTACTTTTTAAATATATTTAAAATCTTTGTTGTAATTTTGCATAAATATTAATCATATAGAAAATTTACTAATTTTATCAAAATAAAAACTATGAAGATGAAAAACAAATTATTATCAATTGCCTAGTTTCTATTTGGAATGGCAATGAACGCTCAAGCACAGGTGAAAGTTTGTAAGAGTTATGCCGATTTTATGGAGAATAAGTGGAGTCCATACGAATCGTTGACGGGTGACAAGAAACCTGATTCTTGTCGTATCAAAAACAATGGTGTCGACTTTGATATCAAGACTGATGACAAGGAGGTAAACCAAATTATCAAGAAGGATGTTTTCATGGTGTCTGTTGATAACCAACTCTTCATTAACAGCCGTTCTTTGCGCGATGACGACGGTGCCGTGCTGCCTATCAGCGCTTATACACGTGCCTTGCCATACAAAGGCAATAAACTCTGCGTGATTAGCTATAGGGTGTCATTGGGCGACGTGTTGGATATTGTAAACGTAGGACTCGACATTGGTTTGATTGCTACGGGTAGTTATACTGCTGGTTCGCTCTTCTTGGCTGCGGATATGCTATTGACCAATGATGACTTAATGGAGAAACACGTCTTGTATCTATTGGATAAGGGCCCGAATGAAAAAGGTAAGATTCTCATGATGCGCATCAACGATAGTTTTATGGAAAACCTTCTGCGCGACGACCCTGTCTTGTTTGAGCAATATCAGGGAAACCAAAAGAAAAGCAATCGTCAGTCGGCAGCCAATATATTGCCAATTCTCGTGAAGAAAGGATTGATTAGCGATTATCATCATAAGAAATAATAGTCATGAAACGTAAACTATTTGGATTGCTGGTTGCTGCGTTGATGATAGGGCAAACAGCAACGGCACAAAGTGTTTTTTCTCCTAATGTGAATAGTTTGAAGAACTTGTATCTTCAAAAAAACAATGTCCGCTTGGCTAAGCAGAATGAAGCCAATGCCGAGCGTACTACTTTCATCTTAACATGTAATCCCGACAAGAGTGCCGCCTCTATCGCCAATGAGTTGAAGCAACTTGATGTAGAGATTACCACCTTGATGGGTAATGTGCAGTTGCCCGCTCTCTCTTCAGGTGTTTATGTCGTGAAGATTGGAACGCAAGGTTCTACGCTCATCAGATTGTAAATGATAATGAAGAGTCCGATAGTCAAAGGTTTTATCTCGCTTGTTTGCGAAAGAATCGGGATTCTTCAAGATTCAATAAGAGGGTGTGCCTGGCACATCCTCTTCCACGTTTATATAACGAATTATTTCGGTAAAAATAGTAAATTTGCACTCAAATTGAGCTTGCTTCATGATTCTGCACGTATTCAATCCCGAACATGAGATGGCGCTTGCCGCCAATCTCCATCAGTTTACCTCTCCGCGAGCAGGGAGGGAGATGCGTTCGTATCTGTCGTTTTTGCCCGCTTTATGGGCAAACGATGGAGATGCGGTTTGGGTGGAAGATGTTGAGAAGGCTCATGAGTCTTTGGAAAGAATAGGTTTGCCTTATGCAAACATCATGTTTGTGACGGCTAAACATATTCCCCAGTTGCCTATAGATAGTGTTTGTCCGTGGGGATGGGATCGTTCAATCGTTCATCAATTGAAACGCTTGCAAGTATCGCCCGCTTGTTTGCCCACCGATGAACAATTGAGAGAGATTCGTGAAATCAGTAGTCGCCAATGGACTTCCATTCATCTATTGCCCGTTTTGAATGAGTTGGACGAGACAATCGTTTGTGAAGCCGATTATGTCACGTCGTTATCATCATTCACACGTCCTGTTGTCTTCAAGTCTCCTTGGAGTTGTAGTGGGAGAGGAGTGCGATACGCTCTCAATGAACAACAATTTTCGGCAAACCAAAATTGGGCGAAAAACGTCATTGAGAAACAGGGTGGAATAATGGTAGAACCCTATTATCAGCACTCATTGGATTTTGCCATGGAGTTTGAATCCACCGCAGAAGGAATAAAATATCTTGGAATTTCGTTGTTTTTGACCAATTTGGGAGGGTACACGGGCAACATTCTTGCGTCTGAAGATTATAAACTACAAGTGATTTCCCAATATATACCCTTGTCTGTGTTGGACAAAGTGAGGGATGAACTATTAAAACAAATGAAAGAATATCTTCAAGATACATATTGGGGACCTTTTGGAGTGGATATGATGGTGGTTAACGAAGAAAGCCATTATCGGTTGCATCCTTGTGTGGAATTAAACTTGAGGAGAACGATGGGACATGTGGCATTGTCATTACAATCCAAGTTCGTTCATCCTATGCTGATGAGCGTGAAATATGATAAGGGTTATCGATTGGACATTTTGCCGATGGAAAGTATATGAGACATTATAAATTGAACTTACATTATTAATAATATAGAAATGAAGACAAAAACCTTTTTACTGGGAATGATGATGCTTCCCATGACCGCGATGGCGCAGAATTATGTTTCGGAAGTATGGTGTCCAGACAATGGAGACGGTACATACACCAATCCAGTAATTAATGCTGACTATAGCGACCCTGACGTGATAGCCGTAGGAGAAGACTATTATCTCACGGCCAGTTCGTTTGCCAGTATGCCAGGACTTCCTATCTTGCATAGTAAGGATATGGTGAATTGGGAAATCATCAATTACGCGTTGAGAAGTCAATTCCCCGACTCACCCGCACCACAACATGGAAATGGCGTGTGGGCTCCGAGTATTCGTTACCATCAGGGAGAATATTACATTTATTGGGGCGACCCAGACAATGGCGTGATGATGGTAAAGACAAAAGACCCATACGGAAGATGGGAAGACCCCGTTTGCGTGATTCCTGGCAAGGGAATGATTGATACAACTCCACTTTGGGATGATGATGGTCGTTGTTATCTTGTTAACGGATGGGCTGGCAGTAGAGCTGGATTCAATAGTATACTTACCGTTCGTGAATTGTCAGCCGACGGAACGAAAGCCATTAGCGACCCCATCATCGTGTTTGATGGCGGAAATGAGAATCGCACGGCAGAAGGTCCTAAGTTCTACAAACGTGACGGATGGTATTGGATTTTGTGTCCTGCAGGTGGAGTGGAACAAGGTTGGCAATTAGCCATGCGTTCGAAATCTCCATACGGACCATACGAGTGCAAGACGGTCTTGGCACAAGGAAACACGAAGGTAAATGGTCCTCACCAAGGTGGTTGGGTACATACGGCATTTGGAGAAGATTGGTTTATGCACTTCCAAGATAAAGGATGTTATGGTCGTGTAGTTCATTTGCAACCCGTTACATGGAAGGACAATTGGCCTGTGATGGGAGTTGTACCTAAGAAAGGATATTGTGGTGAACCCGTGATGACTTACAAGAAACCCAAGACTGCTGTTTCCGTGGCACTTTGTAATCCCGTTGAATCAGACGAATTCAATCAACCCGCATTGGGCAAGCAATGGCAATGGGCAGGAGATTATCATCAGTTGTATGGAATGCCTACTGCAGATGGCTTCTTCCGTCTTTTTTGCTATAAGTTAGGCACTCAAAACATTCCCGTTAACTTATGGCAGAATCCTGCTATGTTGCTTCAGAAAACGCCAGCCGATGTGTTTACCGCAACCACAAAGGTTCGTTTTGCCGCCAAGGCAGAAAAGCAATATGGTGGAATCATCATGTTTGGTATGGATTACTCAGCCCTTGTCGTGAAAAGAGTAGGGGATGAATTCCAATTGCAACAGATTACGTGCAAGGCAGCCGATAAGGGCAAGGATGAAACTATCCAAGTGCTCGCCACATTGAAACCTACGGATAAGGATAAGGTAAACTACAACCCAGCCTTGTATGAAGACGTGTATTTGAGAATCAAGGTAAAAGACGGGAAATGCACTTTCGCTTATAGCACCAACGGCAAGTCATATAAGGAAGTAGGTTCTGAATTCACGATGAAAGAAGGAAAGTGGATTGGTGCGAAAGTAGGACTTGTTGCCTCGCAACCTATAGACATAAAAGGAAATAACGGATATTTAGACATAGACTGGTTCCGCATCACGAAATAAGCATGTTTTCATGTTATTTTCGTTAATTATCTAAAATCATTTGTTCAATCAGATGATTTTTAGTAAATTTGCGCTTTCTACACGAAAGTAAACGGAACGCTATGGCAATAAAGAAGAATAACCACGTAGTGATAATGGCTGGTGGCGTAGGAAGTCGCATCTGGCCAATGAGTACAGTTGATAACCCCAAGCAGTTTATCGACATCTTGGGGGTGGGTCGTTCGCTGTTACAACTTACGTTCGACAGGTTTAAGGGAATCTGCCCGTATGAGAATACTTGGGTGGTGACGAATAAGAAGTATGCTGAAATCATTCAGCAGCAGTTGCCTGAGATTCCCGTTGAGAATATCTTGTTGGAACCCTGTAGGCGCAACACCGCTCCATGTATAGCATACGTGAGTTGGCGCATCAAGTCAAAAGACCCCCAAGCCAATATTGTTGTAACTCCCAGCGATCATGTTGTAATGAACGAAGGCGAGTTTCAACGAGTGGTAAAGACTTGCTTGAAGTTCTCGGGTGAGAGTGATGCAATCGTTACGTTGGGAATGAAGCCCAACAGACCTGAAACTGGCTATGGGTATATACAAGCCGACTTGTCTTCCAGTTCTGTTCGCAACAGAGAGATTTATCGTGTAGACCAATTCAGGGAGAAACCTGATTTGGCTACAGCTCAAAAATACATTAAACAAAACAACTTCTTTTGGAATGCAGGTATTTTCATTTGGAATGTGAATACCATTGTCAATGCGTTCCGCGTGTACCAACCTTCCATCAGCAAGGTTTTTGAAGGTCTTACTGATGTGTATGGAACTCCAGAAGAACAACAGATGATTGACGACCAATATCCAAGATGCGAGAATATCTCCGTGGATTATGCCATCATGGAGAAGGTTTCGGAAATCTTCGTTTGTCCCGCCAGTTTCGGATGGAGTGATTTGGGTACGTGGGGCTCATTGTTGAATCAAGTCCATCGTGATTTATACGGCAACGCATGTATCGGTCCCGATATTTCCATGTATGATTCACACAATTGCGTGGTGCATACTACACAAGAGAAGAAGGTGGTTATACAGGGACTCGATGATTATATCGTGGCAGAAAAAGATGGAACGTTGCTTATCTGTAAGTTGGCAGAGGAACAACGAATCAAACAATTTAGTGGAGAATAAATGAAAGAACAAATGGATAAGAAAGTAGCATTAATTACTGGTATTACAGGACAAGATGGATCATATCTTGCGGAGTTTCTGATTGAAAAAGGCTATGAAGTACATGGTTTGCTTCGTCGCTCATCATCATTCAATACGGGTAGAATTGAACACTTGTATTTGGACGAGTGGGTACGTGACATGAAAAAGCAACGCCTCGTGAATTTGCATTGGGCAGACATGACCGATTCTTCTTCCTTGATTCGCATTATCGCAGAAGTAATGCCAAGCGAGATTTATAATTTGGCAGCCCAAAGCCACGTGAAGGTTAGTTTTGACGTACCTGAATACACGGCAGAAACGGATGCTATTGGTGTGCTTCGATTGTTGGAGGCCGTTCGAATTGTAGGTATCGAGAAGAAGTGTCGCATCTATCAAGCTTCTACATCAGAACTTTTCGGTAAGGTTCAGGAAGTGCCACAAAAGGAAACGACTCCTTTTTATCCCCGTTCTCCATATTCTGTTGCCAAGCTATACGGTTTCTGGATTATGAAGAATTATCGTGAATCATACGGTATGTATTGTTGCAATGGTATCTTGTTCAATCATGAGAGCGAGCGTCGTGGTGAGAATTTCGTAACGCGTAAGATTACGCTTGCTGCAGCTCGTATTGTGCAAGGATTCCAAGATAAGTTGTATTTGGGAAACTTGAATTCATTGCGCGATTGGGGATATGCTAAGGATTACATCGAATGTATGTGGTTGATGATGCAACAACCTGAGCCAGACGATTACGTGATTGCTACAGGTGAATACCATACCGTTCGCGAGTTTGCTACATTGGCTTTCAAACACGTAGGTATTGAATTGGAATGGAAAGGTGAAGGCGTGGAAGAACAAGGAATCGACAAGGCTACGGGTAAAGTGCTTGTAGAGGTAGACCCCAAGTATTTCCGTCCTGCTGAGGTAGACCAGTTGCTTGGAGACCCAACGAAAGCCAAGGAAACGTTAGGCTGGAATCCACGAAAGACTTCATTCGAAACACTTGTGAAAATCATGGTTGAACATGATATGAGATTCGTCAAGAAATTACACTTGAAATCACAAATATAATAAAGTATGATAGTGTTGAGCGTTTGGTGTTGAGCGTATTTTTACCAAAACACTAAACGCTCATTTTTTAATATTAAACATCACGATTATGTTAGATAAGAATTCAAAAATATATGTAGCGGGACATCACGGACTTGTGGGTTCCGCTATTTGGGAAAATCTCAAGGCGAGGGGATATCATAATTTGGTGGGAAGAACCCATAAGGAACTTGACTTAACGGATCAAGTGGCGGTCAAGAAATTCTTTGATGATGAACGTCCTGATGCGGTGGTTTTGGCGGCTGCATTCGTTGGTGGCATTATGGCAAACTCGTTGTATCGTGCGGATTTCATCATGCAAAACATGAAGATCCAATGCAACGTGATTAGCGAAGCATACGCACATGGGGTAAAGAAGTTGCTCTTCTTGGGTAGTACGTGTATCTATCCGAAGAATGCGCCTCAACCCATGAAGGAAGATGCCTTGCTTACCTCACCACTTGAATACACCAATGAGGAATATGCCATTGCCAAGATTGCGGGATTGAAGATGTGCGAGAGTTATAATCTTCAATACGGCACCAATTATATTGCCGTGATGCCTACCAATCTCTACGGGCCCAATGATAATTTCCATTTGGAGAATTCCCACGTAATGCCCGCGATGATTCGTAAGATTTATCTGGCAAAACTCATTCATGAGGGAGATTGGAATGCCATTCGCAAGGATATAGACAAACGTCCCGTGGAAGGAGTGACAAGCGAGAGAAGCAATGAAGACATTCTCAACGTACTTGCCAAGTATGGTATTCATGATAATAAGGTGGAGTTGTGGGGAACAGGAACACCTTTGCGTGAGTTCCTTTGGAGTGAAGACATGGCTGATGCATGTGTTTATCTGCTTCTTCATGTTAACTTCAGCGACATTATCGGAATAGAAAAATACTCCAGCGTGTTCTATGGAACAAGTGCGTCGGGTGTTGTTGACCGCAACCATAGTGAAGGTCGTGGTGGTGCTATTCCTTCTTTGGGAGAGATTCGCAATTGCCATATCAATATCGGAACGGGAAAGGAATTAACTATACGTGAACTCTCTGAGTTGATAGTACGTGTTGTGGGCTTTGAAGGTACGGTTGAGTTTGATGCTACCAAACCTGATGGTACACCTCGTAAACTCATTGATGTCAGCAAACTTCATTCCTTGGGATGGACACACCAAGTGGAAATCGATGAAGGTGTGAAGAGACTATACGACTGGTATCGTAGCACATTGGATTGATAACTATTTACAAACTACTAACATGAGAAAACTGATCATCATATCATTGCTCGCCATCTGCCAATTATGTGTTTATGCACAAGAAAGGCAAGTGTCTTGGGATAGGTATAGCCTGATGATTGACGGAAAACGTGTTGTTCCTGTCATGGGAGAAATCCACTATTCGCGTTTGCCAGAAGCTGAATGGAAGACGGAAATACAAAAGATGAAAGAAGGTGGTGTGACCATTATCGCCACATACATCTTTTGGAATCATGTCGAAGAAACGGAAGGTATCTTCAATTGGAGTGGACAACGAAATCTTCGTCATTTCATAGAACTCTGTCAAGAGCAAGACATACCTGTCGTGCTTCGTTTAGGTCCGTTCTGTCATGGAGAGGTGCGTAATGGTGGTATTCCTGATTGGCTCTTCAGTAAAGGTTGTAAGATGAGAACCGAAGACAAGACATTCCTTTTCTATGTAGAGCGTCTATACCGACAAATCTTCACGCAAGTACAAGGTTTGCAATGGAAAGATGGTGGTCCTGTGATTGCTTGTCAATTTGACAATGAGTATCGTGGTCATGGTTCTTATCTCATGGCTTTGAAGAAGATTGCACAAAACATTGGTTACGAACTTCCTTTTTACACACGTACTGGTTGGCCAGAATTGAGAACACCCGTACCTTTCGGTGAGATGTTGCCTTTGTATGGTGATTATGCCGATGGCTTTTGGGATAAGGAAATCAAAGAAGGTGCGGGTAACTATTGGAAGGCTTTCCATTTCAAGGCATTCCGTAGTTCTACTGCCATCGGTACGGATTTGCTTGGCAAACAAGAGGAAAAGATTGGCAAAGGGGATGAAGACTATCCTTATTTCACCTGTGAATTAGGTGGTGGAATGGTAACCAGTTATCATCGTCGTGTCTATATGTATCCTCTTGATGCCTTGTCATTGGCCGTAGTGAAGTTGGGAAGTGGAAGCAACTTACTGGGTTATTATATGTATCATGGAGGTACAAATCCCGAAGGAATAACGACATTGAATGAAACTCAGCGCACATCGGGTACGGCAAATAATGACATGCCTGTCAAGAGCTATGAATTCCAAGCCCCGTTAGGTGAATTTGGACAAATCAATCCTACCTATTATACGTTGCGCCCCTTGCATTTGTTCATGCAAGACTTTGGTGAATGGCTTGCCCCGATGGAAGCATTTTTCCCTTGTGCGGATAAAGAAGCGGTGAAGCATGATGACTCGTATTTACGCTGGAGTTATCGTACAGATGGCAAAAGTGGTTTTGTTTTCGTCAACAACTATGAGCGTTTCGCCAACTTAACGCCAAAGAAAAAAGTTCAATTTGATGTTTGTGGCATTCAGTTTCCAAACAAACCCATCACCATTCCAGCATCTTGTGTCGCCATCTTCCCCGTCAATGTGGAAGGAATTACATACGCCACGGCTCAGTTGATAGCTAAACGAGATGGAAAAATCTATCTGATGCAAGTGAAAGGTGTTCCTACGGAAATGAAAATAGGTAGGAAAATCTTCAAGAATCTCAAACCCAAGGGATTGTTAAGGCCCGTTTACGAGAATATCTACTTGCTTTCTGAGGAAGAAGCACAACATTTGTTCTTGGAAAAGCAACAAGAACCGATTATGGAAGATGTCAAATTCAACAAGATAGCTGATGCTGGAACTCAACGACAAATCGTAAAAGGACCCGCGAAGGTGGCAGAAGCACCCTCAGATGATGATTTCCGACAAGCTGCCGTTTATCAAATTGATGTTCCAACGAATGGAAAAGGTTTGATGGAGATACATTACCAAGGCGATTGTGCTCGTCTTTATGCCAACGGAAAACTCATTGCCGACAATTTCTACAATGGCAGGTGTTTCTATTATGGTCTTTGGCGATTGCCAGAAGGTGTTCAGAAACTCGAACTTCGCATCCTTCCCATGCAGAATAATGTGCCCATCTATTTCCCCAAGGAAGCTGATACGACAATAGGGGAGAGAGTTGTCGCAATTAAACATATCATTTACCCTTGATAAACCTATCGTTTACCCTTGCCAAACCTATCGTTTATGAACGCTAAACACTATGTTTACCTAATACAAAGAATAATGTTTCAATACAAACACCTATTAAGTGCTGCTTGCTTGTTTGTTTCTTTGCAAATGCAAGCACAATCTACCATTGATTTACGAGGTCAATGGGAGTTTCAACAAGGTGAGTCTTCGCCTACCGCCACATATAGTGACCATATCCAATTGCCTGGTTCGATGTTGACAAACGGAAAGGGCAACATCGTATCTGTCAATACTCAATGGACAGGTTCGCTCTATGACTCGTCGTTCTATTTCAATCCTTACATGGAACGCTATCGGGTGGAAGGACAGATGAAGTTTCCTTTCTTCCTTACTCCATTCAAACACTATGTAGGAACGGCATGGTATCGGAAAAGAATCAATATCCCTAAAACGTGGAAAAACAATCGAGTGATTCTTTTCTTGGAACGTCCGCATATCGAAACCACCGTGTTTATCAACAACGTGGAAGTGGGACACCAAATGTCGTTGAGTGTTCCGCATGAATATGACCTCACTCCGTATGTGAAGATTGGGGCAGAGAATGAAATCGCCATCAAGGTTTACAACGGCATAGAGAATGTTTGCGTAGGACAAGATTCGCATAGTGTGACCGACCAAACACAGGGTAACTGGAACGGAATGATTGGTAAGATGGAATTGCGAGCCAAGCCTAAGTGTTTCATAGAGCGAGTTAACGTCTATCCTGATGTTGTTCATCACAAGGCACTCGTGCGTTTGCATGTCAACGATTATGCTCCTATGCCTAGTCAACGCAAGATAAAAGGCAAGTCATCAACGTTTACGCATATCAAGGCAGAACTGGTGAATAGCGACAAACAACATGTTGTGACGCACGAAGGAGCCATGTTCTTCGGCAAAAAGAATAGTTCTGGTTTTATTGACATAGAACTCGACATGACTGATAGTTGTCGTTTGTGGAACGAATTTAATCCTGAATACTATCTGTTGACGGTGGTTTATGCGAAAGATACGATTCAAACGACGTTCGGAATGCGCGATATTTCCATCAAGGACCGACAATTCTATCTCAACGGAAATCCGATTTGGATGCGAGGAACGGTAGAGAATTGTTGTTTTCCACAAACGGGTTATCCACCAACCGACGTTGAATCGTGGTTGACAATATTCAAGAAGTGCAAGGATTATGGACTTAACCACATGCGTTTCCATTCCTATTGTCCACCAGAAGCAGCATTCATAGCGGCAGATCAATTAGGATTCTATTTGCAACCCGAAGGACCGTCATGGCCAAATCATGGCGTGAGATTGCGTAGAGGAATGTCTATCGACCAATATCTCATTGATGAAGGTAAGGCCATGTTGGATAAATATGGCAATCATCCATCGTTTATGATGATGGCAGCTGGCAATGAACCCGCAGGTGATTGGGTTCCTTATTGTCGTGATTGGGTGAAAACCATGCATGAATACGACCCCACGAAAGTCTATTGTGGTGCTTCCGTCGGTGGTGGATGGGCTTGGGATTTCGGTTCTGAGTATCATGTGAAAGGTGGAGCGCGAGGACTTGATTGGGATAGAAAGGCTCCATCATCGTCGGATGATTATTTCAGCGGTATTGAATATCCGCGAAACTATAAGGATTCCTTGCCGAATCACACACCCATCATTGCTCATGAACAAGGACAATGGTGTGCTTTTCCTGATTTCAAGGAAATCAGACAATATGAGAATTGTGCTTATCAACCAGGCAACTTTGAGATTTTCAAAGACCTTT
>OCTX011609706.1_pt1 | contig 17073 bp, 17 predicted proteins | sample 1539691 | NCBI WGS metagenome assembly OCTX01 (sample SAMN02144231, study PRJEB22623) | gut metagenome | biome: sheep rumen | host: Ovis aries | place: New Zealand | reverse complement strand
ACGGAGGAGAGTTTCCAGAAAACCGCTTACAACTCTTGCAAATTTTCAAGAATCCCTAAAAATAGCCAAAAGTTAAATGTAACAATATATCCGTGTTCATAATATAGTAACATTATATTCATAGTATAATAACATTTGCAATTGTTTCCAGAACCTTACCAGAAAACCGCTTAAAACGCTTACAATTTTTCAAGAATGCCTAAAAATAGCCAAAAGTTCAATGTAAGCGGTCGAAAAAGTGCTTACAAAACCGCTTACAAATTGAAAAAAACCGCTTATAGATTTTAACTAACGCTTATAAATTTAGCCTATAACATATATTACTAAGAGTAATATATATATTATAAAACTTTTAATTGCTTACATTGTATACTTATAGTACATATAGTATAAATATTTCAACTATAAATTTTTTCCGTGTAAGCGATTTATATTTTTACCGCTTACACAAAAAAGGCTATAATACTATATTTTTTGATGTTTTTTTAAAATGTAAGCGTTTTAAGCGGTTTTTTTATAGTTTTAAGAGAGAGGCTGGAAACCCCATTACAAAACGGTTACAAAAAAAACAGAACAATGTATATAAATATATAGTTTAAGATATTAAAAGAAAGTAAAAGCCGTCAACCTAAGTCAACGGCTAAAAGATATTTAGTAATAGTTATTTCGGAAGAGCCTCTGCCATTAAATGTCCGTCTGTTAGGCAACAGATGAGGAAACCTCTACTAAGTGACTCATGTGTTCCATCATTTTTTAATCCTCTGACAGTACTTTTGAATTCGATACCAATTCCACGGGTACGGAGGTCAGCTAATGCCTTATACATTTCTTTTTTTGGCTGACTTCCTAAGAAATCTACACCGCAAGTTTCAATCAGCTCAGCCCTGAGTCGAGTGTAAGAAATCGGAATCTTTTTGTTAGGCTCTGCAATTTGGGTAATCACCTTTACAAGAGTTTCTGTATTTTCGGCATCTTCTTCTTTTTCAGTTGCAATATCGGTCAATTTTTTTCCAGAACGTGCTGATGCAGTCAGGTCATCTTCCGTCAGGTCGCAGAATCCAGCCCATTCAAAACGAGCAGTTTTTCCCTCACCTTGGTCGATAATCCTGTAACATACGGCTTTTCCCTTGTGGCTGTAATTGGCTTTTGTTTGAATCATCACACGACGGTCGCTGTCTGCACCTAATGAGCGGACGCAGAGAGCCGAACGAGCTGCATCAATCAGGGCTGTACTGCCTGAGACTGCGTTATTTGCGTTTTCCATTTGCGGCATCTTATTGACATGAGCCACAATCAGGATGGCACAATTGTATTCTTTGGCAAGTGTAGTGAGGACAGTTGTCACATCCCTGACATCATTTGCTTTGTTCATATTCTTATCTCCGCCAAGATAGACGCTCCATGGGTCAATAATGACAAGTTTCGGCTTAATGTCTTTCAGAAGATTTGTAAATGCCTCAATATGAGCAATATCCTCTTTATCTTGGGGCAACAGAAAACTATCTTCCTGTAATTCGTTCAGATTTTTAGGTGTTTTCAGCAAGACACAGTTATCAGGATTACCGCCAATTTCCTGCATACGGTTTTTAATGGTACTTGCAGTATCTTCTGCCGAAATGATGAGAACCGTTTCTGGTTTAGTAGCTGTTAATTCTTCTCCATATTTGGGGAGTGTTCGACCTGCGGTCACATCAGCAGTAATGCCGATAGTAGCATAAGATTTTCCCGTTCCTCCGGCTGCGAACATGACAGTAATTTCTCCAATGGGAATGTAGGGATTCCAGAGAAATTCTTGTTTTTCGGATTCTACTTCTGAAAGTTTAATAGTGTGATATACGATTTTGTGCGAAGACTGTGTAGCATGATTGTCTGATTCAGGCTGTGGCTGATAGAAATTTGTTCTCTGGATTGCAGAAATTAGAAGTTTCTGCGTTTCTTCTTCACCGATAGCCTGAGCAATATCTGTAATATCGCCTTTTTCTGGGCATTTATCCCAGATAGCAGTAGCAGGAATGATTTTAATGGATTTAGCAACATTTAGAAGATTTCTTGCAATCGTATTGCCGTATTTTGTGCCAGAGTCATCATTATCAGTTAAAATAATCACTTCTTTGTCTTTCAATCCTTCATTATACAGCGGAATCCATTGTGTGAACCCTGCTCCATTCGGGAATGTAGTAGCAACAGCATCCCAATTTGTAAGTGTATCAGCATCTTTTTCGCCCTCAACGATATAAACAGGCTCGTTCTGATTGCTATGCAGTGTATCAGCATGATAGAGAGGTGCTTTCTGTCCGTCCAATCCGGCTTTTGTATTGAACCGTCCTGTTTTGGGGTTATACAGATACCATTGAGCATTTTTACTGCCATCGGAGAACTTGTTGACTACTTTCATTCCGAAAATACTGCCGTCTGCGTGATAATAGATGTGCTGTCTTTCGCCTGTTTTATGGGGCTTTTCTTCTTTTGGCGGTTCAGAAAGAAAAGCTGGTTCTGTCAAGCCAAATTCTTGACACAGTGTTTTAACAGTATATTTGAAATTTTCGGGGCTATTTACTAACTGGTTTACTCTGTAGAAAAGATTGATAATATCCCCACCAGCTCCGCAGGAAAAGCATTTCCATTTTGTACCGTTGTCGTACAGACTTAAAGCCGGAGTGCCTTTTTTGCCTGTGCCACTGCCACAGAACGGGCAGTTGTACAGACCATATCTGCGTTTTTTCGTGATACTTCCTAAATATTTTGGAAGGTATCTTTTTAATTCTTCTAAATCCTGTTCATTCATTGAGATTTCCTCCTGATAATTTAATTACAAATGTTTCTATTTTATGAATACGGAAACAATTTGTTCATAATTTGATAAATTATTTATAGAATAAATGCAACAATAAATCTAAGTGATATAAATTATAATTGTGTATTTTTTATTAACGGCGTAACAATTTAGAAACATTTATAATGATTTTTACAATGAAAAAAGAGTACACAGGGCAACATGCTCCGGCATACTCTTGTATAGATATAGCTATTCTGTAAAAATTATCAGTAAGTACTTGACAAACAGATAAAACTATGCTAAAATAGGTATATACAAGGAAAACAATTGGTCTCTCAATCAAAAGTTTTCTACATACAACCGGAGGAGTGGAGATGTTGCGAGCATCTGCACTCTTTTTCATTGCATAGGTATATTCTAACATATTTTTCCTGAAAAGTCAATAGAAAGTGACATCTTTCCATGCAAATCAATTTTTAAAACTTAACAGGATATGGTATAATAGAATTATATTTCATGTCCGAAGAAAATGAACAGATGACAATTTCTCCGGACGGAAAAGAAATCCGTTCCACGAACAGATTTGTTCAATTATGCAATATAACAAAAATTATTTTTTTTGTTAAAAAAGTATTGACATAATTGATATAATATGGTATAATTCTAGTATGATTGAAGTATACTCAGAAGAATTTACAAAACGATTCGGAGGTATTATTATGTCTAGCTGGAATAAGTTAATTAAGAAAACAGAGGTAAGACCTTCTGAAAAATGGCAGTCAGCTCAGAAGTGGCAGTCGGCTCAGAAGTGGCAGTCGGCTCAGAAGTGGCAGTCGGCTCAGAAGTGGCAGTCGGCTCAGAAGTGATGGTAAGGAGGCTTGAAAATGGAGTTGGAATTACAGCAGGTTGTTGCTGACTGGAAATATCTGCGTGAAAATACGCTCGCATTTATTAACTCTTTGTCTGATGAGGAGTTAGTGAAAACATTGCCCAGACCCGGCTTAGATACTTTTATGAAGCATTTTGAGGAAATGTGCGATGTGGAACAGGCTTACTTGGATGCATGTGTTTCCGGAACTATGGAATTTGATTGTGTGAAAGAAAACGAAGAATATACAGGTTCTTCTTCTCGGGAGCAGATCATTGCAAGAATGCAGGAGCAGGATGCAAGAATTGATAAGATTGCAGAAGATTGCGTAAATCAAAGCATTGCTTGGTCGGAAGATGATGTAAAAACGCTTAACTCTCAGCTGAGAAACCTCTGCGTGCATGAAACTTTACATATCGGACAGCTGATTGCATTTTCATATGTAATGGGAATTGCCATCCCTGAAATCGTAGTTGAAGGTTGGGCATTATCATGAAAATTGTTTGCTGCATTGAATCCCCGTTCAGTGCAGCAATGCTTTTAGGAGGATACTATGATTAACGAAGTCGTTACGGAGAAAGAATGGCATCAGCTGTTCCCGGCAGTAGACCAGGAGTATGTGTGGGAATATCCGTTGTTCAGGGGAAAATCAGAAGATGGTCAAAATTTGTTCCTGAAACAGGATAACTCCCTTACTGATGAACTTGGAATCTATATTCATGTTCCGTTCTGCCTTTACAGGTGTCCTATGTGCAGTTTCTATATGGAACTTGTAAAAGACAGGAGCTTTTCAGAAGGATATACAGACGCATTGATAAAAGAATTTTCAACTTATGCGAAAAATTTTGATTTTTCTAAGAAAAATTTAAAAGCTGTCTATTTTGGCGGTGGAACAGCTTCCTTGCTTGAAGCGAAGGATATTGAACGCCTTGTTTCTTTTATCAGGGAGATTGTAAAACAGAACAGCTCCGCAGAAATTACTGTTGAAAATCATCCGAATGTTGCGACAGAAGAATATCTCCGTGCGCTGAAAGAAGCAGGCGTAAACCGTGTATCATTTGGAATTCAGTCATTTTTTGATGAAGATTTAAAGATTCTCGGCTTAAAGCAGCGTGAAGTACAGAACAGGAAGATATTACAGACAGCTCTTTCCCTGGGATTCGATACAGTTGCAGCAGATTTGATTTATGCCGTCCCGGGTCAAACGACTGAACGTTTTTTGCATAATGTGGAATCCCTTGTATCTATAGGCATCTCCACAATCAGTTTGTACAGCATGGGATTGTCGGAAAGACAGGAAAACTTGCAGTCTCTGATGCCGAGCCGGGATACGGAAAAAGAAATGTTTCTGAAATCTATGCAGTATTTGCGAAGTAACGGGTATTTGCAGGTAGCACAGCCTGATTTTTGCCTTCCGGGGCATATTAATGCGGATACTGAAATTACATGGAAAGCTCCGCAGGGAGAACAAATTGCATTAGGAGCAGGCGCATGGAGCTACTTCAATAATTATATCTACTGCAATACGCACAACAGCAGGAAATATATGGAAGATGTGCAGCAGAAAGGCTATTCTATCCAGCATTTGCAGAAAGCTACAATAGATGACCAGATGTCAAGATATATGGTCTTAGGAACTCGCTGCTTCTATATTCCTGATGCGCCGTTCAAGTCGTATTTTGGAATCAGCTTATTTGATGTGTATGGGCAGGAAATCCGCCTTCTGCAGTCGCAGGGGTTAGTATATCCTGAAGAAGAAGGCATCCGTGTTACTGAAAACGGGAGATATTATGTAGATAATATTTCAAAGACATTTTACTCACCAGCCAACAGATGCCGTTTACAACCCTATTGTTATGGGGCAGGAGAAGAATGGAGGTAAAGTAATGGAAAATCATTGGCAAATCACATATCCCGAAGGGATGATTAAATATGTGGATTTTTTCCGGAATGAATTGTTTCAGTATCATATTTATGATGCAGTTGTGCAGCAATATATCAATAAATATGCAAATATCACCGTGAAAAATATGTGTGCGCTGGGATGCGGAACCGGTCGGCATGAGAGCGAACTCAAGCGCATGGGCTATGAAATCACCGGAATCGAAAGAAACAGCGAATCTTTTCCGGTAGTGCAGGCAGTTTTTCAGCAGAACGGCGTTGAACCGATTACTATGGTAGAGGCTGATTTCTTTAATTTTGAACTTTTAAAAACAAAACTCAAGCCGCAGCAATTTGACTGTATTACTTTGTTATTTGTGCCTCTGAGCATATCAGACACACTCAAGCTTGTGAATATCTTTGAATATTTCCTTAAACCCGGCGGAATTTTCATTTCTAACCAGTTTATAGGCTATCCGGATGACTTTACGCCGAATATTTCCCTTAGCGACAATGATTATGCGGAAAATCCTCTGCAAAAGGATTTGCCGTTTGCAGAAAGAGAATACTGTGTTCGGCTGAATACTTACAAATATAATGATAATATTATTGAATGGACTGCTGTGTATATTTATACAGATGAAAGCGGCAATGTCAAAATGGCTCGTGACCATGATATTATTGATGTACTTATAAAAGATAATTATAAAGAAAGATTGATTTCTGAAAATCCTAACATGGAGCTGCTCCCTGTTTATGAAGTGCATGAAATCAATGATAATGCCAATATTCCCAAAACAACAGACTGTATTGTTGCATGGAGGAAAAAAATGTGAAGCTGCGGTTATATTTGGAAATCTGCTCTGCCTGCAATCTGCATTGTCAATATTGCTTTGAAGAAGGTTATCATTCTCAGTATCTGGAAACAGAACGATTATTTTCTTTTATCGGCATATTAAAAGAAGTGATTGAAGATGTTGTCATCACTGGCGGAGAGCCGATGCTGCACCCTTCTTTTTTGGAAATCGTAAACTATATCGCTGCATTTGCACCTGTTGTTGTTACAACAAACGGAACGAAAGTCAATATCTGTGAAATCAAAGAACTGTTACAGGCACATCCCAATCTCAAAATTCAATTTAGTTTGGATGCGATAGATGAAAATTTTGTTGATTCTGTCAGAGGAAAAGGCGTATATTCAAAAGTAATTAGTGCAATTTCACAATTACAGGATTTTCATTCACAGATAGGCATTTCTTCTACGCTGACAAGACAAACCCCTACAATGATACAAGATATTTATGACTTTGCCAGACAGAATCAGATTACGTGCTATTTCCCATCGCTGCTGCCCTATGGAGCACTGCGCAAAAATTGGACAGAATTGATGCCAACAGCAGATGAATATATCAGTTCAGAAGAAAAAATAATTGAACTGCTGGCAAATGATGAGCAAAATCTAATACAATCCAATAAGGCTGAATGGATTCTTGGAAAATTCTTTGCTGAATCCGGTGCAGAAACTCCGGAAAATATGCAATATATTCTGAAAGTAGATGCAAAAGGCAATATTGTAAGCTGTCCTGCAACAGATGCTTCTTATACATGCAGTAAAATTTCAGATATTGATACTGTGCAGAGCATTCAGGATTTACAGAACGCTTTGCACGGTTACACTGACTGTTTATCTGCAGGCAAATCCCAAAAATGCAATGTCTGTTCCGCTGAAAAATACTGTAAGGGTGTTTTCTGCGGAAATTGCATTCATATGCACTGCCAAGACAGAAATGTGATTGATTTTCTTTGCGAAACATTCCGGCATCATTATGCCAGTATTGAACAGTTAACGGAAAATGGAGGGAATTATGAATCAGATTGACAAACTCAGAGAGATTGTTCAATATGCCTATCATCATACAGCATTCTATCACCGGTTGTATGACCGTTTTTCTGTCGATATCTCAAACTTGAACTCTGTGGAAGAACTTCCGGTTGTAAAGCCGCAGGATTTAATTGATTTTCCGTACGAATTCAAATCAGATGAAACGCTTTACAAAGCAGTAATGACATCCGGAACTGTTTCACAGCAAAAAATTTTATTTCGTACCGTATCAGATTTTGAACAAAGTGTACAAAATGAATGCCTTTTTTTGAAATGGGCAGGCATCACCGCAAACGATACAGTATGCATTGTACAGCCGTTCGGTATCAATGGCTATGGAGAACTAACACTAGAGGCATGCAGAAAAATGGGGATATTTGCGATTCCGCTCGGCAGCGCAGATGACGCAGAACTTGCACGGGCTGTTGCTCAATTTTCGCCGACAGTGCTGGATATTTCTCCTTCAAGACTCTTTACGTTTCTTCAAAGCTATAAACCACAGAAGATAAGATTAGCCATGACAGCAGGCGAACCAATCACACCGGATTTTAAAGCAAAGATAAAGAAAAAATACGGTATTGATGTCATTAATCAATACGGTGCAACAGAATTGGATTGCCTTGCAGCCGAAAAAAAGGCAGAAGAAGGTCTTTTTCTGGTTCAGGACAGCTATATTTTTGAGACACTCCATCATCAATTGACAGTTACAAGTCTGTACCACAAAGGAACTCCCCTGATCCGCTACCAATTAGGAGATTTAGCAGAAATTTCAGGCGAAAAGATTTCTGTTTATGGTCGCCCTTCTTCTGTCACATTGTATGACGGCATTATTCTGGAATCATTTCAGATTAATAAAATCATCAGAAAATATAACGGATCATTTTGGCAGTGCCTGATTTATCCTAAAAATAAACCTATTTGCGTGGATTTGAGAATTATTGGAAATTCAAAAGCAGATACTGCCTCGATAAAAGAAGAATTTATCAACAGTCAGGATTTCTCTGATGTTATTAAATCCGGTAAGATTTTATTTTCATGTCAGGCAGTTTCTTCCTTTATCGGAGAAGAACGGAAAAAGAAAAATTTCATCGATGCACGCAATTGTACAGATGCCATGCGGGTACAGCTGATACAAAACCGCTGTTTTGAGGCATTTTATTTCAGTCTTCCTCCTGTTACTGCAAAATTCACAGAGACTTTGTTCTCAACACTGGAAGATACAGAAATTGAAATTGAAATTTTGATTGATCTATGCTTCTATGTCATACATTTCTGGACGCAAAAAGCCAGAAAAACAGGTCAGAATCTTCTGCATTACTGTTATCGGAAAAATCCTGAACTCACCTTGAGAAAAGCCATACAGCAAGCTTGCAGTCCGGATTGGGAAGTCAGAGAAGAAGCGGCAAAAATAATTTCTGTTATCCTCAACAGCGAAGGGGAAAGACTCACTGCATGGATACGGCAAAATATTTCCAGTAAAGATGAAAACATCCGCCGGGCTTTTCTTGTAGCGATTAAGTACAGCGCAGAATACACCCATGATATCACGATTCAGGAAAAGCTTCTTGATTTTATGGATTTATATCTCTATGACAATAGTAAATATGTAAAAAAATCTTTCGCTTCGTTTACCATTGGTGACGGTTTCTTGAACGTATGCCCTGATTTGGTGGAGAAAAAGATAAATCAATGGTTAAAACTAAACGATAATTATGTAAATTGCATAATTATAAGGATATTCAAATCCAGCGGCGGAGCTCATACATTGCCTTTATGGAAAAAATATCTTTCTGTGTTCTCTGATAATCCTGATAAATCTGTTCAAAAAGCATTGCAGGCTACGGAAAGATACCTGAACGAACGAATTTCTAAGAGGGAGGGATAGCTATTGGAAACGTTTGTCCCATTATATATATCCAATTATTGTGATTCTCATTGTTTGATGTGTAATTTCAACCACGAAAACAAACAGCTGATGCGAAAAACGGCAGCAGAAGAAGAAATAATACAGCAATTAAAAATGATTCGTGATTATGAAAAAATTACAGCAGTCTGCATCCTTACCGGAGAAGTATTCGGCGAAGAAAAACGCATGAAAAATTTACAGCTTGTTTGTACTGCTATGAATCATGCGCTTTCATTGAGATTTGAACAGGTATTCTTCAACATTGGTTCACTTTCCTGTCATGAAATTAATTTTTTGAAAGAAAATCTTTCAGACTGTTCCAAAATCGTTCTTTCTCTTTTTCAGGAAACATACGATAAACAGGCATATGCACATTATTTCGGCACATCTGCGGACAGTAACCCAAAAGCAGATTACCAGAACAGAATTGACACAGTTGACAGGTGGCTGGATGCCGGTTTTCAAATGATAGATATTGGAATTTTATTAGGATTTAAGCCAATAAATGATGATATTACACAGCTGATTTCCTATGCACAGCACTATCATGACCGCAAAGCAAAAGTTTATATTTCTACTCCAAGAATCAAAAACGGCTGCATAGATGATACAGAATATCTCCATATTCTGCATCAAATTCACAATACACTGCCGTGGGCGAAATTGATTGTCACAACAAGAGAAAAAATTAATTTTATTAATCAAAATATAAATTTATTTTCTGTTGTCAGTCCGGGAAGTTCTGATATCTGCCCCTATCATGAAGGGGAATTTATTTCCAATTGCAAAGAGACTTCACAATTTGTGATTGATGAAAAAAGAATGCGCCCTTATACTGTGCTGAAAAAACTGCACTTTCAAGAAAAAATCCGTTTTTTCAATGATACTGAAAAATTATGATAAAATATATTGACGCAAAACATATTTTGCACAGAAACAAGACAAAAGACTGGTTCGGAGCAGATTATTGTGTTAATCTGTATCGGGGCTGTTGCCATGGCTGCATTTACTGCGACAGCCGTTCGGAATGCTACCAAGACTATGATTTTGATACTGTCAAACCAAAAAAGAATGCAATCGCCATTCTGGAATCAGAACTAATGCACAAAAGAAAAACAGGCATTATTGATACCGGTGCCATGAGCGACCCTTATAACCCTTTAGAGAAAAATCTAAAATTGACCCGGCAATTTCTCTTTCTTGCTCAAAAATATGAATTTGGTGTTTCTGTTACTACCAAAGGGATACTGATTGAAAGAGATATTGATATTTTACAAGAAATTTCGCACAATTTCCCTGTCATTTGTCAGATGAGCATCACTACAGCGAATGATAAGCAAAGTTCTGTGCTGGAACCTCGTGCGCCGGTATCTTCACAAAGATTTCATACGCTTTCAGAACTCTCTAAGGCTGGTATTTTTTCGGGGATTGTCATGATGCCGGTTCTTCCTTTCCTGGAAGATAACGAAGAAAACATTCTTTCTATTGTTAGAATGGCTGCCGAAGCAGGAGCAAAATTTATTTATCCTTATTTTGGTGTGACGTTAAGACAAAACCAGAGAGAATATTATTTTAAAAAAATAAGGGAGATTTTTCCGGAACATCAGTATACAAAACAGTATCTGAAGAACTATGAAAATCAATATGAATGTATTTCACCGCATGTTTCCGAACTGAACCGCTTGTTTCAGAGTGAATGCAGAAAATATGGAATATTATTTAAAATGGAAAGCATTATTTCAGAATATCAACAGAAATATCAACAAGAACAGCTTTCTTTAATCTAATAAAAGAAATCAAGAATATAAGGAGAATAATTGCTATGCTGAAAAAATTTTTTAAAAACTCAAAAAATCATATTCAGGAAGACCTGAACCCAGAAGAACAGCACAAGCTAGATGAACGCAAATGCAGAAAAGAGAGCACATCCAGAATCACAGAAGCTTTGCTTTCGTTTGCACACAGCAGTCATATAAATGAACTTGCTGAAATAATGAATTATCGTCTGGATGTGCTTACACAGGATATCAGCGAATTACAGCTATATATCGCCAGTATCGAGAATTTAGACGCTCCGGACGAAAGCGATTTCAGAAAAGACAATGCTCATAGAATTAAACTGAGTTTGATTTATTTCGCTCATGATGAAGAAAGAAGAGAGAAACTCTCTCTTTTTCTGAAGTATGACGCAGATACCTTGAAAACAGATATTGATAATCTGGATTTCTATATCCAAGAAATGGAGAACCAGAAATTAGAGTATCAGATTCGTAAAACTGCAAGAAAAAATCACGAAGATGAAGACGAGGCTGTCAAAAAGTACTGGAAAGAACAATTTGAAGCTCTCAAGAGAAAATATGGTGCTTAACAGGTAAGTTGTATCAAGTTCCATAGTCATAAACAATATAAATTTATAAATTGATAATAAAAAATCTAGAATACTTTCATGTTCTGGATTTTCTTGTCAATTTTTATATGATTTTACAAAGTTGCATCAAAGCTGACACTTAGTATAGGATTGTTGAACGCAACAAGTATTTTTTAACAAAGGTTAGCAAGAAATCCCCCACCTCTGTAGGTGGGGGATGAATTGCGTCCCACTCTTTTGACAAATACTGAAAAATATGGTATACTGATATTAGATTTTTGGAGAGAATAGCAGGGTGTTATCTCTCGTGATTTGCCTGTATTCCAATAGAGCGATAACCAAGCCGTGAGTACAGAGAATAAAGAAAGGAGAATGGATTGAGGGTAATCATTCCGCCCATGATAAGGGATTCTGATAAGTTGACCTCTATGACCTGTAACCAATCAGGAATGAAAAGTGCAAAGTCAGTTTTGCCGACAAACTTATCATAAAACCGTGGGACACACGGGGTTAGCTTGTTTATGCTTAGTACACTGGTACTATCGAGCAAGAACCAAACCCGTTGGCGGGGGAGGATGTCACCTTTTTTCTGTTCTTCTTTCAGTCGGCATTCTTCCTGATGCAACTGTTCACCCACAAATAATAAAACCTCTTTGCTGTTCCTTGGTATTAGGTACTCTGATATTTGCTCCGATTCTTTGCAGGCTGATTCCCTTTTCTTTCAGTTCCGGAGCGAGGGCTTTCAGATAGCCTTTTGCATGAACTGGCAGAACATCTCTGCCGAACTTAGAAACAAGATATTTCCGAAATTCTGGATAATAGGCTTTTACTCTCTGATTTTTCTGGGCGAGGTCACAAATAGCACTGATAATCATAGCTTTCTCATCATCTGGCAGAGGTTCTTTCGGAAGTTGTTTTCTGGCTTTCTTCTGTTCGTTCTGTTTGATGAGAATATCAAGTTTCTGGTTGGTTCTCTCATTGATTTCATTCAATCTCTGAATTTCTCTAAGCAGTTCGGCTTCTGGGGCTTTGCTCAGACTGTAAGAGCCTGTTTTCCGCAGTGAGGGCAGAACTTCATGTGTAATCCAGCGTTTGAAAAGCTTTGCTTCTGGTTTATTGCTTCTAAGAATGACAGTATATAAGCCTGATTCATTGATAATAATTGCTTCACCCTGTCGTCCTAAATTATAAACAGAGCGTTCATCTTCATCAAGTCGCTGTGCCATTCTGGACGGATTAGAAATATCTAATGCTTTGCAAATATCAACAAGCACAAACCAAGGTTCATTATCTTTCCAGAGCGTACGAACTTTTGAACTTTCAAAATCAAATGCTACAATATCATACATAATAAAAACTCCTTTCTATTATAAGAAAAAACACGGGCTAACTTTTAGTTAGGTCGTCAGGATTTATGCCATGCCACGAAATACTATTTTGTAGCTCGTTTAATATATTGTACCACAATCAGAATCATTTGTCAATAGGAAAACAGAAAAAAATAAAAAAAGCCTGAAAAAAGTTTTTTCAAGGCTTTTTGGGGTTGATTTTCTGCAATTCCCGGAGCAGTTCGGCTTCTGGGGCTTTGCTCAGACTGTAAGAGCCTGTTTTCCGCAGTGAGGGCAGAACTTCATGTGTCACCCAACGTTTGAAAGTTTTAGCTTCTGGAAGTTTACTTGAAAAAATAAGCGAATATAAACCAGGTTCATTAATAATAATTCTTGCAGGATAGCCAACTTGTCCTTGTAACATTAAAATCTGCTTGTCTTCTTCTTCAACATGGTCAGCAATTGCCTTTCTTGAATTTGCATAGCCTAATGCATCTGCAACGCCCTTTCCCATAAACCATGGTTCGTCATCAATCATAATTACCTCAATGTTATTTTTTCGAAAGTCGAATTTCACAATTTCATTTTGTTGAATATGCATAAAATTACCTCCTGTTTTTTGTGCAAAAAATACCGTACCCAATTCGTTACGCTATTATTTTTTAATAGTGTAATTCAAGGCTTTTGCAAAGGTGGTAATTTTTTTGTGTCCATATTGCTATGTTTTTTCAAAGGGGGTCGTTAATAGCTACCCCCTTTGAACTTCTAATTCTTTTATTTCAGAAAGCAACTGATTCTGCAATCTGGTCTGACGGTTATACTCGCACCTGTCGGAGAGTTTTCCGCTCCGTTCACGTCCTCTTGCTCCGTATCCCTCGTGAATGGTCGGAATTTTGTCGATACCTTGTTCCGCATAACTTCTGTGGTCAATATGTAGTTCTTCCGGAAGATACGCATTAACTGCCTGTTCCCATGAAATTCTCCATTCCTTGATGCGGTCTTTGGAATCCCAGTTATTGAAACTTTCCTTATGAGTTTTATATTGCTTGTGTCCGAGTTTGTCAATTTTCTGAAAAATTTTATTGCCTTCTGCGTCCAGTTCATAAATTTTTTTACTTTTAGCCGCCCATGTTCCGTCAGGCAGAATGCTCCGCATGGTACACATCATATGCACATGAGGATTGCCTTTCCCCGTATCGTGAATACTCCAGTCCACACACATTCCCTGTTTCGTAAGCCGTTTTACAAAATTCCGAACTATCTGAATGTGTTCATCATGTCCCAATTCCGATGGAAGTGCCGCCTCAAACTCTCGCCAGAGTTGTGCGTTTTTCTGTTTTTCAATCTTATGAACCGCATTCCAGAGCGTTTCTCTATCCGTATATTCAATTGGAGCATAGGCACACAAGGCTATCTCACTATGAACTACTCCGCCTTTTCTGGTATAGTCAGATACTTGTAATAATTCCTCATTCATGAGTTTTGTTCCGGAACGGTATGCCGCCGCTGCTATCGCACTTTGTCCTTTTCCACGACTGCCTATCTTGATTGAGAAATGAAAAATTGCCATTTGCTCACCTCCTGAATTTCGATTCTTTTTTTATTTTTTCGCTGAAAGGGAAGTCAAGGGGGGGAAAGCCCTTGCACACGTTGCACTTTAGGAGTACTTTAGTACGAAAAAGTGTATAAGTGCGCCCTTACAGGGAGTCAATATTAGTATATCACATCTAAAGTAAGTTGTCAAGTGTCACAAAAATTGTAGCCCTTGACTTTTCAAGAAAAGTATGTTATCATATAATCAGATAAGAAAGAAGTGGTCTGAATGCCCAGACAGAAAAAAACGACAGAAGAACAATTGGCTGAAACCGAACTGGAAGAACAAAAACTGAAAGAACTTATAGAGAAAAAGAAAAAACAGTTATCAGCTATTGCCAATCGTAAGAAACAACTCTCTGCAAGACAAACTGATGAAAAACAAAAAGCAAGAACTCATCACCTGTGTCAAATTGGCGGTATGATTTACAAAATCCTCGGCAGAGAATTTGAGGACGGCGATGTTGAACGGCTTGAAAATTTCCTGAACGGTCAGGAACAGAGGGGCGGTTATTTCTCAAAAGCTATGACTCCTACATCAGAAACTGAAAACACCACTGATATATTGACGGAAATACCAGAATGAGGTGACTTCTTATGCCAAAAGAATTTAATATCACGGGTTCATGTTATCCGGAAGAACACTACATGATAAATTTAGATACCAGACTTTCCAAAATCAAAGAACAATTAGTAGATACTGGAAAATATTTTTCTATCAACAAGGGCAGACAATACGGGAAAACAACAACATTACAAGCATTAGGAAAATTTCTGAGTAAAGACTATATCGTCATCAGCATGGACTTTCAATTCTTAGACTTTGAAGATTATCAAAGTATCAATTCATTTGTAAAAGCCTTTTCGAGAGAACTATGGAAATTAAAATCAAACAGAACTTCTATGAGTGAAGATGTTCAGAAAGATATTAAATCTATGAAACGGGCAACAGAAAAAAACAAATATTCCCTTTCAGATTTATTTAGTGTCCTAAGTGAATGGTGTGATGAGGCAGAAAAGCCTATTGTACTTATCATTGATGAGGTAGATAATGCGTCAGATAATTTAGTTTTTCTCAATTTTCTGTCCCAATTAAGGGGCTACTATCTGAACCGAAAAATTCAGCCGACTTTTCAATCAGTGATTCTTGCTGGAGTGCATGACATTCGCAATCTCAAGCTGAAAATCAGACCAGAAGAAGAACATCAGCCTAACAGTCCCTGGAACATTGCTGCTGATTTTGACATACAAATGAATTTTTCCACAGAAGACATTGCTAAAATGTTGGAAGAATACGAATCAGATTATCATACAGGCATGGACATTCCGGCTATGGCACAAATGATTTATGATGATACTGCTGGTTATCCGGTTCTGGTGTCCTCGTTCTGCCGTCTGATGGATATGAATCTTCCCGGAACAGAAAACTTTCCAACAAAAGCCTCTGCATGGACAAAAGAGGGATTTCTAAAAGCTGAAAAAATTCTCCTGACAAAGAAAATGCCCCTGTTTGACAGTCTGATTGACAAAGTAAAACAAAATAAAAAACTCCGTAGTCTTCTGTATCAGATACTATTCAGCGGCACAGCTATCCCCTACAATGCTGATAATGATGCAATTGATGTAGCTGCTATGTATGGTTTTATCACAAATAAAAATGGACAGATTGCAATTTTTAATCGTATCTTTGAAACCAGAATCTATGAGTGGTTTCTCTTTGAGGAACTAACCAACGGCAATACATTCTCTGGTGGGGACAAGAATCAGTTTGTTGAGAACGGCAAACTAAATATGGAGAGGGTTCTTGAAAAATTCGTGATTGACTTCGATTTTGTCTATGGGAGCAGGGACGATAAATTCAAAGAAGAAGTCGGCAGAAGATTGTTCCTGCTGTACCTGAAACCCATCATCAACGGAACTGGTCACTACTACATTGAGCCGAGAACCAGAGATGAACGCAGAATGGATGTTGTCGTGAACTATGGAGCAGAAGAACATATCATTGAGCTGAAAATCTGGCACGGAGAAGAATACAATTCCAAAGGCGAGAAACAATTATCTGATTATCTGGACTACCACCATCAGAAAAAGGGGTATCTTCTGACATTCAGTTTCAACCAAAACAAGAAAACTGGCATCAAACACGTCCAGTATCAAGATAAAGACTTAGTAGAGGCAACTGTTTAATCAATAAAAATTTCAATGCTGACCGTCTGAAAATGGTCAGCATTTTTCAATTTTTAAAAAGTTACATAAATATATATATATAGTTACTAAAAAGTTACAGAAAAAACAAGATATGGACGGTTAAAAATTTTTATTGTATTTTTTCTCTATTTTACGTTACATTATATTATAATACCACAATATATAATATATCAGTGTTCATAATATAGTAACATTATATTCATAGTATAATAACATTTGCAATTAACGGAGGAGAGTTTCCAGAAAACCGCTTACAACTCTTG
>OCTX014523911.1_pt1 | contig 17074 bp, 13 predicted proteins | sample 1539691 | NCBI WGS metagenome assembly OCTX01 (sample SAMN02144231, study PRJEB22623) | gut metagenome | biome: sheep rumen | host: Ovis aries | place: New Zealand | reverse complement strand
CTTAACTTAGGTCTTAACGAGACTGTAGTTAACACAATCGCTGAACAGTCTGGAAACCCTAGATGGGCTTGGGACTGCTACAGAAGATTTATCCAGATGTACTCTGACGTAGTTATGGAAGTTGGTAAGAAGTACTTTGAAGAACTTATCGACGAAATGAAGGAAGCTAGAGGCGTAGAGCAGGACGTAGATTTGACTGCTGATGACCTTAAAGAACTAGCAAATAAGTTTAAGGCTGAATATAAAAACAAGATTGGCGAAGACTTCCCAGATGATCCTAAGGAACAGTTGATGGGAGCTATCATGGCCGTATTTAGATCATGGGATAACCCACGTGCTAACGTATACCGTCGTGATAACGATATCCCTTACTCATGGGGAACAGCTGTAAACGTACAGTCTATGGCTTTCGGTAACATGGGTGATGACTGTGGTACTGGTGTTGCATTTACTCGTGACCCTGCTACAGGTGACAAAGGACTATTTGGTGAGTTTCTAACAAACGCTCAGGGTGAAGACGTGGTTGCTGGTGTTCGTACACCAATGCACATTTCAGAAATGGAAGAGAAGTTCCCTGAAGCATTTGCAGAGTTCAATCAAGTATGTAAGACTTTGGAAGATCACTACAGAGATATGCAGGATATGGAGTTCACTGTTGAGCACGGTAAACTATATATGCTACAGACTCGTAATGGTAAGAGAACTGCACAGGCAGCACTTAAGATTGCTTGTGATTTAGTAGATGAAGGCATGAGAACTGAGGAAGAAGCAGTAGCTATGATTGATCCTAGAAACCTAGATACACTTCTTCACCCACAGTTTGATGCACAGGCTATCAAAGAAACAGAACCAGTTGGTAGCGCACTTGGAGCTTCTCCAGGAGCTGCTTGCGGTAGAATCGTATTCACAGCTGATGATGCTGTAGAATGGGATGCTAAGGGCGAGAAGGTTGTTCTTGTTCGTCTTGAGACTTCACCAGAAGATATTACTGGTATGAAAGTGGCTCAGGGTATCTTGACAGTTCGTGGTGGTATGACATCACACGCTGCCGTTGTTGCTCGTGGTATGGGTACATGTTGTGTATCTGGTTGTGGCGACATCGATATGGACGAAGAAAACAAACAGTTCACACTAGCTGGTAAGACATATAAAGAGGGAGATTACATCTCAATCGATGGTTCAACTGGTAAGATTTATGATGGTATCATCCCTACAGTTGATGCATCTATCGCAGGTGAGTTTGGTAGAATCATGGCTTGGGCTGATGATTTCAGAACACTTAACGTTCGTACAAACGCTGATACACCAGAAGATGCTAAGAGAGCTAGAGAGCTTGGTGCTGAAGGTATCGGTCTTTGCCGTACAGAGCACATGTTCTTTGAAGAAGACAGAATTGCTGCATTTAGAGAGATGATCTGCGCAGATACTGTTGAAGAAAGAGAAGCTGCATTAGAGAAGATTCTTCCATATCAGCAGAACGACTTCGAAGCTTTATATGAAGCACTAGAGGGACATCCAGTAACAATCAGATTCCTAGATCCACCTCTACATGAGTTCGTTCCTACAGAGGAAGAAGATATTAAGAAATTAGCAGATGCTCAAGGAAAGAGCGTTGAAGAAATAGAAGCTATCATTGCTTCACTTCACGAGTTTAACCCAATGATGGGACACAGAGGACTTCGTCTTGCTGTAACTTACCCAGAAATTGCTAAGATGCAGACAAAGGCTGTTATCAGAGCTGCAATCAACGTTCAGAAGAACCACGTAAATTGGGAAGTTAAACCTGAAATTATGATTCCACTATCATGTGATGCTAAGGAATTGAAGTACGTTAAGGATATGGTAGTAGAAGTAGCTGACGCTGAAATCGAAAAAGCAGGCGTTGCACTTAAGTACGAAGTTGGTACTATGATCGAAATCCCAAGAGCTGCACTTACAGCTGATGAGATTGCTAAGCAGGCTGAATTCTTCTGCTTCGGTACTAACGACCTTACACAGATGACATACGGATTCTCAAGAGACGATGCTGGTAAGTTCTTAGATGCTTACTATGATGCTAAGATCTTTGAGAACGACCCATTTGCTAAGCTAGACCAGGACGGTGTTGGAAAACTTATGGAAACAGCTATTCAGCTTGGTAAGAAGACTAACCCTAACCTACATCTAGGTATCTGTGGTGAGCACGGTGGTGACCCATCATCAGTAGAGTTCTGTCATAAGATTGGACTAGATTATGTATCATGTTCACCATTTAGAGTTCCAATTGCTAGACTTGCAGCAGCTCAGGCAGCTATTGCAAATAAGTAATTTGGTCCTAAATAATAAAAAATAAGGAGGTATTTGAAAGAATACCTCCTTTTTGTTATTTAAAAAAGACTAAAAAATTGATATGATAATATGTAGAATATAGTACGGACTAAATATTGATGATTATTTGTAGTCATTTTTTTGTATTTCTTGAAATGTACTATAATATGTTTAGAATATAAAAGGAGAGATCGGATATGAAAAAGTATATGAAGATTGCATCTATCGTTATGGCATTCATTATGGTCATAACATCAGTGGCTGTTGTCAGCACTACTAAACTTGAAGCAAAGAGCAAGGTTAAGAGTGTTACTGTTAAGGGCGCAAAGAAAAATATGACTTTAAAAGTCGGAGACAAAAAAACTTTTAAAGTTAAAGTGAAAGGTAAAAAAGGGAAAACATCTTTCACAGTAAAGTCTTCAAACAAGGCCATTGTTAAGGTGAAGAAAAAAGGCAAAAAGATTACAATTAAAGCTGTAAAGGCAGGAAATGCTAAAGTAACAGTTAAAGCTAAGAAGAATAAAAAGAAAAAATTTGTAATCAAGATTAAGGTTACAAATAAAAAGGTTGAGCCTAATAAGCCCGTAGTACCTACCACAGTGGCTCCGGTTAAACCAACAGTAGAACCTACTTCTCAAGCACCAGTAGAACCTACTACAGTGGCACCAGTAGATCCAACTACAGTAGCACCAGTAGAACCTACTACTAAAGGTCAACTTGAGACAAAGGATTCTATAGGTGGTATGGACGAAGGTGATGGTGACGATATCAAAGACTTAATTAAAAAACCTTAATCATCTATATCAGTGAAGACCAAAGGAGATATTCAATAGGATATCTCCTTTTTATTTGCTAGTGTAATACTTAATAATATTAACAAAAGCCCATATTCACTTTATTTGAAAACATAATAATGGTATAATAATGGGCGTTGTGAGGAAGTTTGATTGAATTAAGAAAGAGGTAAAAAATGGGTGGATTTTTTTCAGTAGCATCTAAAGAAGATTGCGTTTTTGATTTGTTTTTTGGAGTGGACTACCATTCACATCTAGGTACTAGACGTGCTGGTATGGCGGTACATGGAGAGAACGGTTTTGATCGTGCTATCCATAATATTGAAAACTCTCCTTTTAGAACAAAGTTTGAAAAAGATGTTCAAGAGATGAAAGGTAATCTTGGTATTGGTTGTATTTCAGATTATGAGCCACAACCTTTGATTATCCGTTCACATCACGGAGCATACGCACTTACTACAGTTAGTAAGATTAATAATACAAAAGAGTTGATTGAGGAGCTCTTTGACGATGGCCACGCTCATTTCCAAGAGATGAGTACTGGAGAAATTAACGCTACTGAATTAGTGGCCGCTCTTATTAATAAAAAAGATAACTTTATCGATGGAATCAAATACGCGCTAGATGCGGTAGACGGATCTTTGTCGATGATGATTATGAATAAAGAGGGGATTTACCTAGCGAGAGATAAGATGGGTAGAACCCCTATTGCAATAGGTAAAAATGAAGTGGGCTTTTGTGCATCGTTTGAGGACTTTGCATACAAGAACCTTGGATATACAGACTATAAGAAATTGGGTCCTGGTGAGATAGCAGTGATGACGCCAAAGAATGTGGTGACACTTGTTAATCCGGGCAAAAAAATGAAGATTTGTACGTTCCTTTGGATTTACTACGGATATCCAGCAAGTTCATACGAGGGTGTGAATGTTGAGTGGATGAGATATGAGTGTGGTAAGAGAATGGCTAAGCGCGATAATGTGAAACCTGATGTGGTGGCGGGAGTGCCTGACTCAGGACTTGCTCACGCGATTGGATATGCCAACGAATCTGGCGTTCCATATTCTAGACCATTTATCAAATACACACCAACATGGTCTAGATCATTTATGCCAACTATCCAAAGTAAACGTGATTTGATTGCTAGAATGAAACAGCTAGCTGTAGAAGATTTGATTAAAGACAAGAGTTTGTTGTTGATAGATGACTCTATAGTTCGTGGTACTCAAATGAGAGAAACTACAGAGTACTTGTTTGAGAGCGGTGCAAAGGAAGTTCATATTAGACCTGCATGCCCACCACTTGTATATGGATGTAAGTATCTAAACTTCTCACGTTCATCATCAGAGATGGAACTAATCACTAGACGTGTGATTGAGAGACTCGAAAATGGAAATGTGACTGATGAAATTTTGCAGGAGTATGTAGATCCAGATTCGGAAAAGTACGCTACTATGGTTGAGGAGATTAGAAAAGAACTTAACTTTACATCACTAAGATTCAACAGACTAGACGATATGTTAGATGCAGTGGGAATCGACAAAGATAAACTTTGTACTTACTGCTGGGACGGTAAAGAATAAAACACAATTTGTACATACATTATTTGTACAATTAAAGTGATTTGATATGGGAAAATTTGACGGATTCTTAATATGTTCAGATGTGGATAGCACTCTTACATACGAGGCAGGAAAAGTGTCTGACGAAAATGCAAAGGCAATCAAGTACTTTCAGGATGAAGGTGGATTGTTTACTTTGGCTACGGGCAGAGCTCCTTCTTTTATGGAGCACTTCAGCGACAAAGTAAAAATTAATGCGCCAGTTGTTTCGTTTAACGGCGCGCTCCTTTATGATACTGAAAAAGATGAACTGATAAAAACTTGGCCGGCTGACAAAGCCACGGTATATAAGGTTTTTAAATATTTGCAGAAGACTTATCCGGACGTTTGGCATTATTCGTTTGGAGTAAATACGTCTATAAATGCGCAGTATGAGGCAAAAGAGCACAGCGCAGATGATGGTTCGCTAGATGCTTTGTTTGATACATTCCCAGATGAAATGTACAAAGTTTTGACGGTGCAGTCAGAGCCTTTGACGCTGGAGATTAAGGAAGATCTCATAAAGACTTTTGGCAAGGAGATGCAGTTTTACAGAAGTTGGAACGAAGGCCTGGAGTATGTTTCGCTCGAGAGCGGCAAAGGAGTAGCGGTAGACTACTTAAAGAAGCATTTGAACGGACAGATTCACACCACAATAGGTGTGGGAGATTATGAAAATGATATCACATTGTTAGAATATGCTGATATTGGTTATGCGGTAGATAATGCGATTGACTGCGTTAAAGAATCCGCAGACAGAATTACTGTAAAGAACACTGAACATGCTATAGCGGCAGTGATAAAAGATTTAGAAGAGACAGCTATATAAGGAGAGAAACTATGAAGAAGAAATTAATTATATGTATTGCTATAGTGGTAGCAGCCATAGCAGCAGTTGTTGTAATTTTGTGCGTAAATAATTGCGGAAATGCTAAGAAAGCCAAGATGGAAGAGACTGTTGTAGTGACAGATAAAAATGGAGACAAAGTAGTAAAGACTAAAAAGGAATTAGCCGAGGAAGAGTCTTCTAAGAAGGCGTATGAAAAGAAGAAGCAGGATGCTTGGGACGGCGCTGTAGTAGTAGAAGAAGAAACCAAAGCTAAAAAAGATAAGCAAGTGATTTACAAGAGAAATAAAAAGGGTGAAATCGTGACAAACAAGAAGGGAGAAAAGGTTACTAGAAAGCCAGAGTATGCCGGAGAAGATGAGGGATGGTCACCTATTGTTACTCCTGACGACTTGAAGAATTAAATGATCAAAATAATAGAGAATAAAAAAGCTGGTCAGTTGAAAATGACTAGCTTTTTTGGTATTATATATATTTGACTGAGTGTATTCAAAAGTCATCGGACCAATATAGTCCGAGAAAGGAGATTTATTTGAAAACACAAGATTTTAACAAGAAAATCGAAAGACTAGTCAAGAGAGCCAGTAAACAAGATAACAGACTATCTAAAGAAGAAATCAAGACATTCTTTAGGGCTGTTCAGCTTACTGACAAACAGGAAGAGAATCTTCTTCCAACACTTCGTGAGAACGGTGTAAAAGTTCTTACAGAAAAACAGATTGCCGCTCTTTCAAAGAAAAAGCCAGCTAAGAAAAAGGCAGAGAAGAGTAATAAGAAAGCAGGAGCTAAAAAGGCTACTGCTAAAAAGTCTGCAAAGAAAACAGCTGCTAAGAAGACAGAAAAGAAGGCAACTAAAAAGACTACATCCAAGAAGACTAAAAAAACTGAGACTAAGAAAACTACAGCTAAGAAAGCTACAGCAAAGAAAGCTACTAAGGCTGAGCCAAAGAAGACTACTTCTAAAAAAGCTGCTAAGAAAGCTACTGATGAGAAGAAGACATCAAAGAAGAAAGCGGCTGAGGAAGAGTCAGAAGAATTGGTTGAAATCTCAATGGCAGATCTTCCAGATGCAGGAACAGAAGATCCTACGGATGAAGATATTGCTATGGTAGAGACAGACGAAGAGCAAGAGGAAAAGAAGAGCAAGACTAAAAAGTCTGAAAGCGAGAGTGCAGAGAAAGATGCAGTGGACTTGCTAGAGGGCGTAGGAACTGAAGACCCTGTTCGTATGTATCTAAAAGAGATTGGTACAGTACCACTTTTGACAGCTGAAGAAGAAGTGGAACTTGCTAAGAGAAAAGCTAAAGGCGATAAGGCTGCCAAAGAAAAATTGGTAGAGGCAAACTTGCGTCTAGTAGTTAGTATTGCAAAGAGATATACAGGTCGTGGAATGAGCTTCCTAGATTTAGTTCAGGAAGGTAACCTCGGACTTATTAAAGGTGTAGAAAAGTTTGATTATAATAAAGGATTCAAACTTAGTACATATGCAACATGGTGGATTAGACAGTCAGTTACACGTGCGTTAGCTGACCACGCTAGAACAATCCGTGTGCCAGTGCATATGGTTGAGACTATAAATCGTATGTCAAAGATGCAAAGAAAGCTTACTTTAGAGTTAGGTTATGAGCCTTCGACAAAGGAATTAGCTAATGCACTTGATATGACAGAAGACAAGGTATTAGAAATCATGCAGATTGCTAGAGAGCCTGCATCACTTGAGACACCTATCGGTGAAGAGGACGATTCAAACCTTGGCGATTTTGTCGCAGACAATAATACTGTAACACCAGAGGGCAATATTGAATCAGTAATGCTTAAAGGACACATTGCAGAATTGTTGGATGATTTAAAAGAAAGAGAACGAGAAGTTATTATATTAAGATTCGGACTTCGCGATGGACACCCTAGAACACTTGAGGAAGTGGGCAAGGAATTCCACGTAACAAGAGAGCGTATCAGACAGATTGAGGCAAAGGCTTTAAGAAAACTACGTAATCCTGTTAGAAGTAAGAAGATTAAAGACTTCTTAAATGACTAGAGGTAAAAATGGACGAGTTTAAGAACGAAGAAATAAATGAGAATATTGACCAGGTAGAATCTGCTGAAGAAGTTGATAACTTTGATCAGGTGGAAGAACCTATCGGAGAAGATCAATTTGAATCTAGTGATAAAGATAAGCAAAAAAGAGTTGCGCGTGAGATTTTCAGTTGGGTAAAAATAATTGTTATTGCACTAGCAGTAGCACTTATTATTAACAACTTCATTATCATAAACGCAAACGTTCCTAGTGGTTCTATGGAAAACACTATTATCACTGGTGATAGAATGATAGGACTTCGTACCGCTTTTTGGTTCAGTGCACCTAAGCGTGGACAAGTTGTTATTTTCAAGTTTCCTGACAACGAAGATGAGACTTTTGTTAAGAGAGTAATTGGTCTTCCAGGTGAGACAGTTCACATCAAAGAGGGAAAGATTTATATCAATGATTCCAAGAAGCCTTTGAAGGAAGATTATCTAAAGGAAGAATGGGTTGAATGCAACAACTACGATGAACCATTCAAAGTTCCAAAGGATTCTTACTTCTGTTTGGGTGATAACCGAAATGTTTCTAACGACGGTAGATTCTGGAATAAGAAATACGTTAAGAGAAATAAAATTTTGGCGAAGGCTGAGTTTGTATATTGGCCATGGTCAAACAAAAAAATAATTCACACAGCTGATTATTAAAAATAAAAGGACATCGATTCGATGTCCTTTTTATATTTCATAAATATCTATTGTTTCTAATGTCTTAAAACCGTTCTTTTCATACAGTTTAATGGCAGGAGTGTTATCGCTCGTAACATGAAGAATGATTTTGTCTGCGTGCTTAAATGCATCCTTTAGTGTGGTCTGCAAAAGCCTATTGCCATAACCTTTTTCTCTGTATTCTTCATTTACTTCTATATCGCAGAGACAAAAACTATTTTCATCTTTAATCAAATATAGCCATCCGATTTCCTTTTCTATAGTTTTGTCATCTACCTCCTCATTTATAATGCCTGTAATCTTAAGTGGAGCAGTATCAGATTTTAATTCCTCATTTGACTCATCATTTTCTATTCTAAGTTCAATAGGCTCAGCATCAAACTTGAAATCATCCTTGTTAAGTTCCATAGATATTTCTTTTGAAGCGAAATTAAAACCGAGTGTTTCTAAGAATGCTTTGCCAGTCTCGTTTTCTGGATCTAGTGAAACAGAGTAGGAGTATGAATCAAACTCCGAAACTAGTCTTAAGAATAGGTTTGTACCAATTCTTTGACGGCGACACTTTGGGTCAACTGCCATACACACTTGCATATTGTTAGCGTCTATCTTTAGAAAACCTAGATATGCAACCAATTCATCCGCATCATCAAACATCAGATATGCGTAAGGATTCTCAGTCTCTGGCAGATTGTAATCATACTCAGATTCCTTTAAAAATGAGTAATTCAAAAAACCGTCATGCGCCATACATTTTTCATTTAGCGCATCACACATTTCTTCTACATTTTTATGCCTGATTGACTGTTTATTGATTTGCATTTGCATATCCTTTCGCTTTTTACATTTTACCAAAAAAGCCCCCGCTATGCTATAATAATACCTAGTTGATTTACGGAGGAAAAAGATATGAAATTAGGCTCACACGTTGGAATGAGTGGAAAAGAAATGTTACTTGGCTCCGCCAAAGAAGCCAAAAGTTACGGTGCAAATGTCTTTATGGCATATACTGGCGCGCCACAAAACACTAGAAGAAAAGATATTAGTGAACTTAGGATTCCTGAGGCTCACGAATACATGAAAGAAAATGGAATAGAGGATATTATTATCCATGCGCCATATATTATAAACCTTGCAAACACTATAAAACCTGAGACTTATGAGATAGCTGAGCAGTTTTTGGCATCGGAGCTTGAGCGTTCGTCCGCAATGGGAAGTAATGTGATGGTACTACACCCTGGTTCTCATGTGGGAGCAGGAGTGGAAGCTGGAGTTAAGCAGATAGTTCAGGGAATTAATAATGTTTTAACCAAAGATACGGATGTTTATATCGCGCTTGAAACTATGGCTGGCAAAGGAGCCGAGATAGGAAGAACCTTTGAGGAACTCGCCATGATATATGATGGCGTAAAGTATAATGACAAACTTCGCGTTTGTTTTGATACTTGTCACACTCACGATGCGGGCTACGACATTATAAATGATGCAAGTGGCGTGTTTGAGCAGTTCGACAAAGTCATTGGAATAGATCAGATAGCAGTGTTCCATATAAACGATAGTAAGAACGATTTTGAATCTCACAAGGATAGACACGAAAACTTCGGATTCGGAAATATTGGATTTGATGCGTTGATGAATATTATCAATATGAAAGAGTTTGCCGATGTGCCAAAGATTTTGGAGACTCCTTATGTGAAGGATCCAGAAAACGAGAAGAAATCTTATCCTCCATACAAGTATGAGATAGAGATGATTAAGAGTGGCAAGTTTGACCCTAAACTAATAGAGAAAATAATTAAGAACAAAGGCGAATAGATGAACAAAGATATCTTAAAAGATATAAAAGGTGCGATTATAGATTTAGATGGCACAATACTTGATAGTGCTTGGGTTTGGGACAAAGTGGACGAAGAGTTCCTGGGTGCCAGAGGTTTTGATGTGCCCGAACACTATGTGGAGACCATTTCTCCTATGGGAGCCGAGAAAGCTGCCATTTATACTAGGGAGGAGTTTGGTTTACATAACGAGAGCGTCGAAGAAATAGTGGCAGAGTGGTTTGAGATGGCTAAAAAAGAATACAGAGATGATATCGTCTGCAAGCCATTTACAAAAGAATATATCAAGTTTTTGTACGATAATAATGTTAGATTATCCGTGGCCACATCATCAGATCGAGAGTTATTTATCCCTACGCTTAAAAGGGAAGGAATACTTGGCTATTTTTCAGAGATAGTGACAGTGGATGATGTACCAGCGGGCAAACATTCGCCTGATATTTATTTGGAGTGCGCGCGTAGAATGGGTGTGGCTCCTAGCGAGTGCGCTGTGTTTGAAGACATTCTAACAGCTGTTAAGAGCGCCAAAGAAGGCTGTTTCATAACAGTGGGAGTTATGGATAAAAAATCCCTTCACAATAGGGAAAAGATAGAAGAAATAGCGGATTTATATATCGAAAGTTTCAAAGATATACTATAATGTAATAAGAGTGAAAAACTGAATAAACAATAATCGTGTGAGGATTTTTCTAAGTAAGAACGGAGGTAGAAAAATGAAAAGATTATTGAAGAAAGTAGTAAGTATCATGCTAGTGGCAGCGCTAGCTGCTGTTCCTATGTCATTTGATAGTGGCAAGGAAGCAAAGGCGGAAGTGAAAGGAAAACTAGCTACGCATGTGACAGGACATTGGTCATACTGGGACGGATCACAAACAGTAGTAAAGACTAATGAGTCACTTTTAGAGAAACTTCCTACTATTGCAAACAAAGGAACATCAAGATTTACCACAGAAAATTTTGATTCGAACAACAAGGCATTCCCAACAAACGGATGGGCTACATCACTTAGCTGGAATTACAGCAAAGGTGATGGATACGGAAATGCAGTATATGCAATTCCGCTAAGTTACCTTCCTATAAGAGAGGGAATGCTTGTAATAAACCCATTCACTAGACTTACTGGTGATACGGGAACATTCTTAATGAACCAAGACCAGACTGGATATTTAAGTGACTTTAGCATTGGTACAGGTGGACAGATTGCTTATACAGAAACTGATGCAGAGAGCGACTGGTCTACAAAGGTAAGAATGGTAGAAGAAGAATCTAAATACATGGATGTAACAATGACTCACGGAAGTCCATTTACATACTGTGAGGCAAGCGGAATAGATTCTGCAGTTATTAAGGCAAAAAGAGATTTGCCAGCAGATGTTATATATGTAGATGATTCAATGGTAATAGTTCGTAAATACGACAATGGTGATGATGCTATCGGACTTACAAACTACGACTACTATGCATTCTATATACCAGACGATGCTAGTTTTTCAGTAAGTCAGGGAGCAGACATTAGAGGCGGAAGTTTCAGCATAAACTTTGGAACTAAAAAATATTTCAGCATGGCATGGCTTTGCGATACAAAGGGGACAGCCGATGCAAAGGCGAAGGACATAGCTGAGAGCTATAAAAAGTACGCATATAACTTTGTAACAGACACAAAGGCTACATATTCATATGATGCATCTACTAGTACAGTTACAACAAATTATAAATATACTTTAGACAAAAAGTCAGAGAGCACAGCTGATGGAACTATCATGGGAGTTATTCCTCATCAGTATAAACATATGAGTGGATATGAATTCCTAGATCAAACATCGCGTTCTATCAGAGGAACTGTGAAGTTCTTAGAGGGCGATCAGTATAAAACTACTCAGAAATATACTGGCGTTTTACCAGGTCTTGGAACTATTCCAGATGCCGATAAAAATAAAGTTAAAGCTTATGTAGCAAACTTTATGGAAGAGTTTGGCCCTACAGATACAGCAGTTACAAAAGAAGATTACGAACAAAACACATACGACTGCGGCAAAAAGCTAAACCGTGCAGTTCAGGTAATGTTGGCAGCAGAAGCAGCAGGCGATAATGAAAACGCCACAAAACTTCTAAATGGTATCAAAGCTGAGCTAGCAGATTGGTTTACAGCAGATAACGACACCGATGAAGAAGACAAATATTTCTACTACGATGCTGATATGGGAACATTGTTTGGATTCCCACAGGCATACTACACAGTAGATGGAATGACAGACCATGCATTCCATTATGGATACTTTATAAACGCAGTAGCACAAGTTGCTTTGCGCGATCCATCATTTGTAGCGGAATACAAAAATGTGATAGATGAATTGGTGGGTGATGTAGCTACTACAAAGAGGAATAGTGGAACATCTAGATACCCATACCTTCGCCAGTTTGATATGTGGGAAGGCCATTCATGGGCATCAGGCCATGCGGACTTTGGCGATGGCAACAACCAAGAGTCTAGTTCAGAGGCTATAAACGGATGGGCTGGATTGATTCTTTACGGACAGGCTACTGGAAATGAAGAGTTAACAAACACAGGAATTTATCTATATACAACAGAAGTGAACGCAGTAAGTGATTACTGGTTTGACGTGGACAACGATGTTTTGAGTCCTTTGTATAAGAAAACAATAGGTGGAATGGAACATAGATATGCTTCAATGATTTGGGGCGGCAAATATGGTTACGAGACTTGGTGGACAGCAGAGCCACTTCAAACAAACGGAATCAATATCCTTCCAAACACTGCAGCATCATTCTACTTGGCAAAAGACAAAGCATATATGAAAGACTTTGTGAGAATTGCTAAGAAAAATGAGGATAACTACAACGGACCTGATAAGGATGTAAACCGTTGGAACGAATTATACACAGCATATATTGCAATGTATGATCCAGACGCAGCAGCACAGTACTTTAACGAGGACTGCGATGCAGAAGCGGGCGATTCAAAGGCACATGCGTGGTATCAAGTATCATTTATGAAAGATAAAGGAACACCAGACCTTAGTGTAACTGGTGATATGCCACTTAGTGCATCATTCGAGAAGAATGGCCAGCAGACTTATGCGGTATACAACCCAACTGATTCAGATAAGACTGTGACATTTAGCGATGGAACATCATTTACAGCGGTAGCTGGACAGCTTACAGAACACATTGCTGAAAAAGCGACTACCACTGGAGCACCAACTACTACACCTGATCCATCTGCGCCTACCACAACAGTTAAACCTACACCTGGACCAGAAGAAGGATATATCAGATTATCTAATGACTTATACTATAAGAAAATTCAGTATGAAGTAGTTGGAATGAACAACCCAGAATTATTAGATGCAGGAGCAACATTGCAGTTCGCATTTGCACCTACAGACAATGTTAAGGTTTATGTGAACGGAGTGGACACTCCTCAAGGAACTGACCCAATAGACTTGATAACGAAAGTTATTGTGAAGATGAATCCAAAGAAATTGGAGGATGATTCATACACAAGTATCAAGATAGTAGCAGACAGTGGAACTTCAGAAATAATTTTAAGAAAGGGTAGCCCAGTGCCACCTACAGAAGCAACTACTGAAGCGCCTTCTACAAAGGCACCAACTACAGTTGCACCATCTACTGAAGCGCCAACTCAAGCGCCTACCGTAGAACCTACTACAGTAGAGCCAACTGCTGAACCAACAGCAGAGCCTACTACATATAACCCAAGACCACCTCAGACTGAGACAGTGGCACCTACTTCTTTGCCTAAGCCTATACCAGTAATAAAAGTTCCTGATAAGGCTAAGGTTAAAAAGGCAATCAAAAAGAAGAAGTCTGCTAAGAAGATTAAGGTTAAATTAAAGAAGATTAAGGGCGTAGCAGGTTATCAAGTAAACGTTTATAAATCTAAGAAGAAGGCTAAAAAGAACAAGAAAGCCTTAGTTAAGAAGTATGTAAAGAAAGTTAAGTTTACACTCAAATCCAAGAAGTTCAAAAAAAAGAAGAAACTATACATAAGAGCTAGAGGATTTGTGTATGATGGAGCAGCAAGAGTGTTTGGTGCTTGGTCTAAAGTGAAAAAAGTAAAAATAAAAAAGTAGGGAGAGTGAATGAAAAGTATTAAAAAAACAGTTTGTTTTGTGCTTTGTATAGCTCTAATATTTAACGCATCATCTGTACTTAAAACAAATGGTGATGAAGGGAAAAATGAAGTGAAAAAAGTATTGTTTATTGGAAATTCTATGACATTCTATAACAATCTTTGGAATGTAGTTCAAGGATTAGCCAAGAGAAATGGACATGACATAGAAGTGGAATCTGCCACTAACCCTGGCAAGACTATTCTTTATAATGCATCCGCGCAAAACTGCGTGGAGGCCATGAAGAAGGGCGGCTACGACGTAGTTGTATTGCAGGACATTGTGGGCGGATTTGACGCGGACATTCTTCAGCAGGGCGTTGATAAGATTGTGCCTATCATCAAGAAATTCAGCCCTAATGCTAGAATAGTCTTCTACGAACCTTGGCCAGTTAAACATATGATAGAAAAGCCTGGTAGTTATCTTCCATACTTTACAGATAACTACATTAAGGCTGCAAAAAAGGTGAATGGCGATTTGGCGCCTGCCGGCGAAGGCTTCTACGATCTATACGTAAATCACAAAAAGGATTACTACTGCAAAGATGGAAAGCACCCAACGCCACTTGCAACATTTTTAGCTGCAAGTACAATTTACTTTGCAATCTACAAAGATGAGGGTGTAAAGAAGTTTGAAGAGGCAGAGCATGCTGATATCGACTCGCTAATCATAGACAATATTGAACACACAACCGAGGGCGTACAAGATTCATACAAACTAGATGATTTAAATTTGATTTACTCTATCGGACATAAGTATGCTAGAGCAGTAGAAGATGCCACCTCCGGCAAAGGAAAATACACTTCCCTTGGATACGAACCACCTAAGGTATACAAAGTGCCAAAGGTTAAGATTAAAAAAGCAGTTAAGAAGAAAAAGACTTTGAAGGTTACTTTGAAGAAGACGAAGGGTATTACAGGATACCAGATCAGAGTTTCAAAGACTAAGAAGTTTAAGAAAACGCTTTATAAAAAGACAACAAGAACTAAGAAGGCTATAAAGAAGGGAATAATTACTTTAAAGAGTAAGAAGTTTAAAGCGAAGAAATTATTTATTAAGGTTAGAGCGTTTATCGAGGATGATATGTTTGAAAATCATTACGGTAAATGGTCTAAAGTGAAAAAAGTAAAAATAAAAAAGTAGTGTAAAATTAGTTTGGTTTTTATCATAAAAATGGGTGGATGTACCACTTAATCATAAAAAATATTCAAAGGAGATTTTATCAATGATTATTAACATTCTTGTTTTTCTAGTTAGCATTATACCTAATGTACTAATATTTTTATGGTTAAGGAATCGAAATAAGGATTCTGATAGTTATATAAAAGCAACGAACTCTGCTTTTATTAGAGGCTTAGTCAGCATGGCTCCTGTTATAGGAATTTCTGCAGCCATATGGTTATGTTTAGGTGTTATTAACATTTTTACTGATTTTAAAACGAATATTCCTCTTTTATATCAGGCATTATATACTTTTTTTGCACTAGCTTTTTCGGAAGAAATAGTCAAACTCTTCGCATTTCGAGGATTGATAAAAAAGAAGTTTTTTGAATATTCATGGGCTGATTTGGTGGCATTTATGACTATCATAGGTTTAGCTTTTGGGTTGTTAGAGGATATTCCATATGCAGTAGGTGCAAGCCCTATTGAAATGATATTGAGAGGCCTAACAATGGGACATGTAGGATATGGCTTTATTATGGGATGGTTCTACGGCAAAGGTATCTATACAGGGAAAAAAGTGTATAAAATTATTGCATTCTTTTTCCCATGGTTAATTCATGGATTATATGATTTTTCATTGTCCAAAGAACTGCTTAAGATAAATGATAACTTTGCAATAATCGGAGTATCTTTGGCAGTAGTTGATCTAATTATAATAGTATTAATGATTCGTTTCTTCATTAAAGCGAGAAAGAAAGAGAAGTATAATCACCCAATTATAAAGTAACTTAGAAATTGATTTAACTTCACTGTAAGGAAGAGCATAACTAATGAGTAAGAGTAATAAAAGTATAATAAAAAGAATCTTACTAGTTTTAGCTGGGCTAGCACTAGTAGTTTCTTTATGCGTGTTGGGAGTGAATATTTTTGTGAAAAGTAGTGTCTCGGATAGAATAGTAACAGTTGAAAAGGCAAAAGATTTGAATGCAGACTGCATTATAGTTTTAGGCGCTGGCTTGCGTCCTGATGGCAATCCTACATGGATGCTTGAGGATAGAATAAAAGTAGGAGACGAACTCTATAAAAACCATGCGGCTCCAAAGATTATAATGTCAGGAGACCACGGCAGAGAGTCTTATGATGAAGTGAATGCTATGAAGAAGTATGCTAAGAATGAAGGGGTTCCTTCAAAAGATATCTTTATGGATCACGCTGGATTTGAGACATACGACACAATGTATCGTGCAAGAGACGTATTTGGTGCAAAGAAAGTGATAATAGTTACGCAAAAATACCATTTGTACCGCGCGATGTATGCTGCAAAGAAACTTGGCTTGGATGCATACGGTGTGTCCGCGACCAAGAGAAAGTACGACAATAAACAGTGGATACGTGATATGAGAGAGTGGTTAGCTAGAGTAAAAATATTTGGAAAATGCATCACAAAGCCAAAACCAAAATACTTAGGAAAGAAGATAGATTTAAAAGGCAGCGGTGATGTGACGAATGATAAATAAAGTTGACAAAAAAACCTTGGTAGTGTATTATATTTCTTGCGTGTAAACGCATCTAAGCGCGAGTGGCTCAGTGGTGGAGCACCTCCTTGCCAAGGAGGGGGTCGCGGGTT